>JAABUQ010003747.1_pt1 | contig 27124 bp, 22 predicted proteins | sample 5560001 | NCBI WGS metagenome assembly JAABUQ01 (sample SAMN10711888, study PRJNA513371) | rock metagenome | isolation source: Antarctica rocks | place: Antarctica: Victoria Land, Finger Mt nord | collected 2015-12-18 | reverse complement strand
CTCCGAGCGACGCTAGCCCCCCCGCGTCAACCACGGTTGCGATCGATTCCCGCCCGATGATGGACCGCCTCCCCCGATGGGTCGGCCGCCGCGCGACCTCGCGTCGCTCCGCGACCCTCGAAATCCGCGAAAAGGGCCGGAGCGGGCGGACGGACGGGACGGGGATGACGCTAGGGATCTTGAGAACTCGCATCGTCGCGCCCCCGGCCCCGAAAGGGTCGGGGGCGACCCCAGGATCGGGCGACGGCGCGCCGCTTTGGAAAGGAGTCTGGACCGATGCAACACGGGTTCCTCATCCTGCTCGATGGCCCGATGGCCGACCTGGCCGGGATGGCCCCTCCGGTCTTCGCCTACCTCGACCCGGGGACGGGCAGCTATGCCGTCCAGCTCCTGCTCGCCGGCTTCTTCGGCGGGATGTTCGCGCTGAAGCAGTCGTGGGCCGACCTCAAAGGCCGGCTCGAGAGCTGGCGCTCCGGCCGGTCGAGGCGGCCGGCCTCGGACCTGCCGGACCGCCCTTGAGCCCGGGCCCGAAAGCCATCCGCCGCACGCTTCGAGGTCGCCGCGCCATGCCCGCACGCCCATCGAGATCGACCGAGGACGTCCGGGCCCCCGGCTCCTTCCGCGACCCCTCCGGCTTCGTCTTCGAGCGCGGCGGCGCGATCTACCGCCAGGTCAACCGGGCCTATCGGGCCGACTACGACCGCAAGGTCGCCTCGGGCCTCGATCGCGCCCTGATCGACGACGGCTGGCTGATCCCGCACCGCGAGGTCGACGAATCCCCCAGCGACCCGGCCTCGGCCTACAAGGTCCTCCGGGTCGACCGGATCCCCTTCATCTCCTACCCCTACGAGTGGTGCTTCGGCCAGCTCAAGGCCGCCGCCCTGCTCACCCTCGGCCTCCAGCGGCGGAGCCTGGCCCACGGGATGTCGCTCAAGGACGCCAGCGCTTTCAACGTCCAGTTCGTCGGCGGCCGGCCGATCTTCATCGACGCCCTCTCCTTCGAGACCTACCGCGAAGGGGAACCCTGGGTCGCCTACCGCCAGTTCTGCCAGCATTTCCTCGCCCCCCTGGCCCTGATGAGCCGGGCCGACCCCCGGCTCAACCAGCTCTTCCGCACCGGCCTCGACGGCGTCCCGCTCGACCTCGCGGCGCGGCTCCTGCCGGGCCGGACGTGGCTCGACCCCGGGCTCGCGATCCACGTCCACCTCCACGCCAGGGCCCAGCGGGCCTTCGGCGGCGAAGCCGGCAAGGTCGCCCCCCGGGGGTTCCCCAGGCGGGCCTTGCTCGGCCTGATCGACGGCCTGGAGAACGCCGTCCGCTCGATCCGCTGGGAGCCGGGCGGGACCGAGTGGGCCGATTATTACGACGCGACCAACTACACCGACGCCGCGTCCGCCCACAAGCTCCGCTTGGTCGCCGAGTTCCTCGAAGCCTCCGGCCCCCGGACGGTCTGGGACCTCGGGGCCAACACCGGGCGGTACGGCCGGCTGGCGAGCGAGCGGGGGGCCTCGACGATCGCCTTCGACGTCGACCCGGCCTGCGTCGAGCGGAATTACCGAGGGGTCGTCGCCCGGGGGGAGACGAACCTCCTACCGCTCCGGCTCGACCTGATGAATCCCAGCCCCGCGCTCGGGTGGGACCACCGCGAGCGGTCCTCGCTCCTGGAGCGGGGGCCTTGCGACGCGGCCCTGGCCCTGGCCCTGGTCCACCACCTGGCCATCGCCGGCAACGTCCCCCTGGCTCGGATCGCCGCGTTCCTCCGCCGGGCCTGCCGGACCCTGATCATCGAGTTCGTCCCCAAGGAAGACTCGCAGGTCCGCCGCCTCCTCGCGGGCCGGGCCGACGTCTTCGAGGGATACACGCCCGAAGGGTTCGAGTCCGCCTTCGTCGAGCACTTCGCGATCGAGCGGTCCGAGCGGATCGTCGACGGCGCCCGGACGCTCCACCTGATGCGGGCGAGGCCGGAATGATCGCCAAGCCGCCGGCGCTCCACCCGTTCCTGGTCCCCCTGCTGCCGACCTTGATCCTGTATTCGCGAAACTTCGACTCGGTCGCCCCGGGCAACGCCGTCGCCCCCATCGTCGCCACCTTGGCGGCGACCCTGCTCGCCTGGGCGGCCCTGAAGGCGAGCCGGTTGGACGGCCGATCGGCGGCCCTCGTCGCTTCGGCCGCCGTCGTGCTCGCCTTCGGCTTCGCCCCGGCCGCGCGCCGGGCGGGCCGGCTCGGCGTCGCCGGACCCCAAGGTCGGGGGTGGGTGGCCCTCGGGCTGGAGGCGGCGGCCCTGGTCGGCTTCGCCCTGCTGGTCCGACGTCGCCCCGGGGTCGCGCGCCGGCTGACCCGGCCCGCCGACGCCGCGGCCCTGGGCCTGGTCGCCGTCTCGGCCTTCGGCCTGGCCTCGCGCTCCGTCGGCGACCCCGCGACCCGCCCGCCGACCCCTCGGATCGACCCCTTGCCCGCCTTGACCCGGCCGGAACTTCCACCAGACGTCTACTTCCTGATCCTCGACGCCTACGGCCGTTCGGACGTCCTGAAGGAGCGTTACGGCTTCGATAATGGTCCGTTCCTGGACAGGCTCGAACGGAAAGGATTTCGGATCGCCCGCCGGAGCACGTCCAACTACGTCCAGACCGCGTTGTCGATCGCCGCGACGCTCAACTTCCGCTACCTCGACGAGTTGGGCGGCAGCCCGGCCTCGAACCGGGCGCCGCTGCGGACCCTGATCGCCGAGAGCGCGGTGATCCGGGCGTTCCGCTCGCAAGGGTACCGGATCGCCAGCTTCGCCTCGGGGTTCGGGCCGACCGAGCTGGCCGGAGTGGCCGACGAGTATTTGGCCCCGCCGGTCCACCTGGGCGACTTCGCGATGCTCCTGGTCAACCAGACGCCGCTGGGCCGGTTCGGCGGCCCGCTCCGGCCGCACGCGATGCACCGAGAGCGGATCCTCCGGGCGTTCGACCGCCTGCCCGGGGTGGGCGGGGGCGACGCCCCGACGTTCTGCCTCGTCCACATCGTCGGCCCGCACCCGCCGTTCGTCTTCGGGGCGGACGGCCGCGACGTCTCGGCCCGCGAGGGGGCCTACTCCCTGAGCGACGCCGAGGGTTGGAGGGCGGCCGAGGGGCACGGCGGGGCCGAAGGGTACGTCGCCCGCTATCGCGACCAGGCCCGCTACCTGACCGGGCGCGTCGAGGAGGCCGTCGACCGGATCCTGGCCCGATCGAAGGCCCGGCCGATCATCATCATCCAGGGCGACCACGGCCCCGGCGGCCATCTCAATGGGATGGCCGCCGAGCCGAACGACCTCGACGAACGGGCCGGGATCCTCAACGCCTGGCTCCTGCCCGGGGCCGAAAAGGAGGATTGGGATGACGCGATCACCCCGGTCAACACGTTCCGGGTCATCCTCGACCGGACGTTCCGGGCCGGACGTTCTACTCATCTTATGGGACGCCTTATCGGTTCATCGACGTGACCGACCGGGTCAAGGTCGATCACTGAGCCGACCGCGACGGCCCCCAGCCGCTCGAGGCGGCGGTCCGGGCCGGGGTCGGGCCGACCGAGCCCGGCAGCGGGGCCCCGACGATCCCGAGCCCGGACATCGCGTCGGGTCGGATGTCGGTCGAGGTCGGGGCCGGCATCGGCGGCGGCGCCCCGGCGGCGGGCCTCCGATACGAGCGATCCCCCTCGATCACCGAGGAGTCCGGCTGGCCGAGCTGGATCGTCGAGCCCGACCGGGGCGACGGCATCGTCTCGTGGACCCGCGAGGAAGGCCCCGCCCCCCCGGCCTGCGCGACCCCCTGCCGGGCCAGGTCGACCCGGCTGGCGTTCTTGATCGTCGGCTCGGAGAAGAGCTCGGCCCGAGCGGAGGCATCGATGGCGGGGTTGATCTTGACCTTGTTGGGGTTCATGGTCACGACCATCGAGAACTTCTCCTCGATCCATTCCAGACGGAACTGGGCGGGGAGGATGACCTTCAAGCCCTCGGGGTTGGCCTCGGTCGGAGGGAGGGGCCTGGGCGGCATGTACCGGATGACCGTCGCCCGCGACAGCAAGGTCTTCTTCATGCCCGAGTACAGCTTGTGTTCGAGGATGTAGCCCTTCTCGACATCGATGACGGTCTCCTTGGTGAAGACCTTCTCGCGCGAGCGGGGGTCCTTGCGGATCTGGGTCAGGATCATCGTGGTGGGGGTGTCGCCCGGCCGGGAGTCGATGGTCGCGGCGTCGCGCTCGGTGAATTCGCGGAGGCCCATCGCCTCGATGATCCAGTCGGGCTGGAGGGTGACGGCGAGCTGGGTGTCCTGGATGTGCTCGTAGTCGCAGACGTAGATCGCGTTGTCCTTCTTGTCGCCGGACACCCAGAACCAGAAGCCGGTGTCGTTCGAGCCGATGTCGGCGACCTGGGTGTGGATCCCGTAGCTCAATTCCAGGCGGAAATTCTTGGACCGCTCGAAGGCCAGCTGCCCGTTCAGCTTGCCGATCTTCTCGCCCGTGACCTCGATGCCCGGCTCGGCCTGGAGGGAGCGGACGGCGGCGGCGTTGCGATTGTAGTCCGCGATGAACCGGTCGACGGTGATGTTGTCCTTGGTCTGCGGCCCTTCCGCCTTGCTCGCCAACGTCCCCGAATTGCCGGCGTGGCAGCCGGCGAAGGCCAGGAGAGCCAAGGCGGCGAGGGTGGCTCGGCGATGGAAGGCCATGACGGGGATCTCCCCGGTCAAGCCCTTCGGGGGCGACCGGCGTGGGACGGGGGACCATCCTGTTGGCATCGCGCGGGGGGGGAGGCTCGAAGGGAGCCGGAGCGTAGCCCATCCCGCCGTCCCGGGCAAGCTCGATCCCGAGTCGCCCCGCCTCTGGGCGAGGTATCGGCACTTCGGGCCGGTCATCCCCCCAGAAAAGTCTCCAGGGCGTCGAATCCCTTGCGGAGCGTCTCCAGGTCGGTGGCGAACGAGAGCCGGGCGTACCCCTCGGCGCCGAAGGCGGACCCCATGACCATCGCGACGTGGCCTTCGGCCAAGGCGGCGACGCAGAACGAGGCCGAATCGACGATCGCCCGGCCCCCGAGGGTCCGGCCGAAGTGCTGGGAGACGTTCATGAACGCATAGAACGCCCCGCCCGGGGCAACGCAGGTGACGCCGGGCAGGCGGTCGATCCGCCCCAGGACGTAATCTCGCCGGCCTTCGAACTCCCGGAGCATCGCCCGGACCGAGTCCTGGGGGCCGACGATCGCCTCCAGCGCGGCGTATTGGCTGATCGAGCAGGGGTTGCTCGTCTCCTGGCTCTGGAGGTCGGCCATGAACCGGGCCACCGGGGTCGGGGCGATCGCCCAGCCGATCCGCCAGCCGGTCATGGCGTAGGTCTTGCTGACGCCCGAGATCGTGATCGTCCGGTCGGCCAAGGTCGGCCGGAGCGTGGCGAAGCAGGTGGCTCGGGCGTCGCCGTAGACCAACTGCTCGTAAATCTCGTCGGACAGGACGCCGGCGCCGGTCGCGAGCACGGCGTCGGCCAGGGCTTCGAGCTCGGCCCGGTCGTAGACCACGCCGGTCGGGTTCGACGGGCTGTTGATCATCAGGAGCTTGGTCCGCGGCGTGACCGCCCCGAGGAACCGATCGGGCGTGAGCTTGAACCCCTCCGCCTCGCTGGTCTCGATCACGACCGGCGTAGCCCCGGTCAACTTGACCAGGTCGGCATAGCTGACCCAGTAGGGCGCCGGGATGATGACCTCGTCGCCAGGCCCGCAGACGGCCATCAGGGCGTTGTGGATCGAGTGCTTGGCGCCGTTGGAGACGAGGACCTGGTCGGCCCGGGTCGGCAGGCCGAGCTTGCCGCAATAGTGGTCGGCCAGGGCCTGCTTGAGCTCGGGGATCCCGGCGGGGGGCGTGTAGTGGGTATGGCCGGCCTCCATCGCCCGGATCGCGGCGGCCTGGATGTTCGCCGGGGTCGGGAAGTCGGGCTCGCCCAAGGCGAAGTCGAAGACTTGCAACCCTTGCCCCTTGAGCCGCCGGGCCTCGGCCGCCATCGCCAGGGTCGCCGAGGGGGCAATCAGGGTCGAACGCTCGGCCAAGCTGAGGACCATCGTTTCCTCGAAGTCGTTGCCGCGGCCGATGCCCGGCCATCCATCCCGACCCGGTCGAGATCGACCGAGAAGCTTACCACGGACCGCTCGCCCTCGTCATCCGGCCGGTGGAACGGCGGTTGCTAGCTGGTGTCGACCGAGCATCGCCGGATCTCCCAGAATGTGTAACCGGATACCTCCCTGCAAGCCCAAAACCTTTACCCATTTTATCCAGCCTGCTTGAAAGTCCGATTTCCGGTGATACGATGGAGGCGAGATGCCGATACAGGGGACGCCGCGCGAACTCCGAAAGGTTCGCGAAGATGGCGGGGATCGCGGAACTCTCTCGCGGCGGCACCGTTGCGATGGCATCCCAGGGCTTGAGCGGTGGGGGATCTTTATGCGTCGCGTCGTGGTGACCGGCATCGGGGTCGTCTCCCCCAACGGGATCGGCCGCCGCGCGTTCAGCGAGGCGATCGTCGAAGGGCGCTCCGGCGTCGGCTTCATCGAGAGCTTCGACACCTCCGGCCAGGACATCAAGATCGCCGGCGAGGTGAAGGGCTTCGACGTCCTGCCTTATCTGGGCGCGCACAAGAAGAACCTCAAGGTGATGAGCCGGGCCGTGCAGTTCGCCGTCGGCGCGGGGGCCCTGGCGATCGAGGACTCGGACCTGGACACCTCCAAGCTCGACCCGTCCCGCTTCGGGATCTGCATGGGCACCGGGATCACGCCGATGGACGTCGGCGAGCTCGTCGGGCCGATCTCCAAGGGGATCGGCCACGACGGGGCGTTCCACGTCGGCGAGTTCGCCCGGGCCCAGGCCGAGTCGATGTTCCCGCTCTGGCTGCTCAAGCACCTGCCCAACATGGCCGCGGCGCACCTCTCGATCCTCCACCAGGCGATGGGGCCGAACAACACGATCGTCACCGCCTGCGCCGCGGGAACCCAGGCGGTGGGCGAGGCGTTCCGCCTGATCCGCCGAGGGGACGCCGACGTGATGATGGCCGGCGGTTGCGACAGCCGGCTCGACCCGCTCCTGATGCTCGCCTACCAGGCGATGAAGGCCGTGAGCGACTCGACCCGACCCCCGGCCCAGGTTTCCCGCCCCTTCGACGGCCAGCGCGACGGGTTCGTCCTGGGCGAGGGGGCGGCCGTCCTGATCCTGGAAAGCCTCTCCCGGGCCAGGCGGCGGAAGGCGACGATCTACGCCGAGGTCACGGGCTACGGCTCCTCGTTCGACGCCTACGGGATCACTCGGCCCGAGCCCGAGGGCAAGGGCGCCGCCCTGGCGATGAACGCCGCGCTCCGCGAGGCCCGGCTCGACCCCTCCGACATCGACTACATCAACGCCCACGGCACCAGCACCCGCCTCAACGACCTGATGGAGACCGTGGCCGTGAAGCGGGTCTTCGGCCACCGGGCCGGCTCGATCCCGATGTCCTCGCAGAAGTCGATGGTCGGCCACCTGATCGGCGCCTCGGGCGCCCTCGAGGCCGCCGCGACCGCCCTTTCCCTGGAACGAGGGGTCGTCCCCCCCACGATCAACCAGGAGACCCCCGACCCCGACTGCGACCTCGACTACGTCCCCAACACCGCCCGCGAAGTCCCCGTCCACACCGCCATCTCCAACAGCTTCGGCTTCGGCGGCCAGAACGCTTCGCTGGTGATGACCCGGATCTAGTCCCCCAAGCTCGGCCGGTCATCGCCAGAGGAAATGCCCGACCAGGAGGCCGGAGGCGAAGGTGGCGGCCATCCCGAGCAGGGCGAACAGCGACCAGGCGACGGCGGCGGTCCGGGGGAGCACGACGTCTCGGCGACGGGCGATGGGTTCGAGCAACTCGGACCGAGGGGCGGCCCGACGGCGGCGGGGGCGGGGTGCCAGGGGCGATTCGAGCGGGTTGGGCGGCTCGGGCAGGTCGAGGATTTCGTCTTCCGGAGGGTCGGCGGAGGCGTCGAGGTCGGGCGACTCGGCCCGAGCGGCGGCCTGTTCGAGGAAGGCGACGGGGCTGGGCTCGCCGGTCGGGGGGAGGATCTTGGTCGGGGGCTCGGCCTGGAGGTCGATCCGGAGGCCGAGGTCTTCGAGCCGGATCGGCGGGTCGTCGGGGCCTTCGGGCGGATCGTCGGGGGGTTCGTCGACCGGCGGGGGGACGATCAGCTCGGCCCGGCACTTCGGGCAGTGGACGATCGAGCCGATCTTCGAAGGGGGCGCGCCGAGGAGCTTCTGGCACTGGTAGCAGCGGAATTTGAACAACTCCGCCATGCGGGTCGTCTCCCTTTTCGGGCGTGGCCGGGCCGATCCGAGGGGCTCCAGCGTAAGGGCCGAGGCCGGGGCCTGCCAAGGGGCCGGCCTCGGGCGGCCGGCCCGAGGGGCGGGCGGCTTGACCAGCCGGCCGGGGGCGTCACAATGGGGGCCGGGTCGTCGCGGCCCGCCCGTCGACGGAACCGTCCCACCGGAAGGGAGATCCCGGATGTCCGCCCCCCGACGATTCCGAGCCTTCGCGGTCGCCGCGGTCGCGGCCCAGGCCCTCATCGGGGGGTCGGGCGGGCCCGCCTCGGCCGACACGGTGGTCCTCAAGAATGGCACGATCTACCGGGGGACGGTCGATAAGGACAATACCCTGGTCTTCGTCAACGACAACCTCAAGCGGATCATCTTCTACAACTCGAAGATCCAGAAGGTGGTGTCGGACCCCGGGTTCGGCAACTTCGAACGGTTCGCCCTGGTCCAGCCCTTGGAGGTCCACACCGGGGTCCAGCCGCCGGCCGCCGTCGCCATCCGGGCAACCCCCTGGGACTCCAAGGGTCGGCGGGCGTTCCGGTACATGAACGCCCGCCAACAAACCGTCGAGATGCAACAGGCGATCAACGAGCTGGGCCCGCGCCTGACCAAGTTTCGGGGGATCGACGGGTTCTGGCAGGGGCAGGTGGCGACCTCGGAGGTCCCCCGGCCGGTCGTCACCGGCCTGCTGGCCCGGGTCGACCAGGCCAACGAGGACGAGCGGCTCAAGATCGCCCGCTGGCTGCTCCAGGCGGGTTGGTACCCCGAGACCCGCGGCGCGCTGGACGGCCTGGACCGCGACTTTCCGCACCTCAAGGGCAACGTCGCCGACGTCCGCCAGGCCGTCGCCGACCTGGAGGCTCGCGACGTCCTCGACGACGTGGCCCTCCGCCGCCGGGCGATGCAGCCGGAGGGGGTGTCCAGGCTCCTCCGGGGGTTGCCGACCGAGGGTCTGGCCAAAGACATCCTCGACGAGGTCCGCGCCCAGATCAAGAAGGACGACGACCGAGGGGTCGCCGACCGGCTCCTGGCCGACTCGCTCCGCGATCTCGCCGAGAAGCTGCCCGAAGGGGAGCGGAAAGCCTGGCGAAGCCGGCTGGCCGAGGTTCTCGAAGGGCTGGCCAAGGCCCCCGACGCCGCCCGCCCTCGGCTCGAGGCCGTCGCCCGGGCCGAGGCCGCCGCCACCGCCGAGGCCCGGTTCGCCCTGGCGATGACCGGCTGGATCGTCGGCAACGAGTCGGCCACCGACAACCTCAAGGGGGCCGACGACCTTTGGCGGGCCCGCGAGATCCTTGGCAAGTACCTGGCCTCCCGCGACGACTCGGCCCGGTCGAGCCTGATCGGCGACCTGGAGAAGGTCCGGGGGCTCGATCTCGACGCCGTGGCCCGGGTCGTCCCCCGGGTCGCCCCGCCGCTCCGCGACAAGGACGAGTCCCGCGAGAAGGCCGGAGAGGTCCGGATCCACCGGGTGGCCGACGACGAGAACCCCGAGCCCTCCGAGTACGCCGTCCTGCTCCCGCCGGAGTACCACCCGCTCCGCTCCTATCCGGCCGTCGTCGCGCTCCACGACGGCCGGGGGCCGCGGTCGGCGATCGACTGGATCGCCGCCGAGGCTTCCAAGCGGGGTTACATCGTCGTCGCCCCCGAATACAACTCGCCGGGCAAGGGGAAGGCATATCGATACTCGTCGTCCGAGCAGGCCGCCGCGATCCTCTCGCTCCGCGACGCCCGGAAGCGGTACTCGATCGACTCGGACCGGGTGTTCCTCGCCGGCCAGCTCGAAGGGGCGAACATGGCCTGGGACTTCGGCCTGGGCCACCCCGACCTCTTCGCCGGGGTGGTGTCGATCTCCGGCTTCCCGGCCCGCTATGCCTACAAGTACAAGAATCAGGTGGATAAGCTCCCGCTCTACGTCGCCCTCGGCGAGCTCGCCCCGGCCGCCCGCGAGCTGATCTTCGACCAGTTCGTCAAGCCGATGATCGAAGACGTCCAGGACGTGACCTATGTGGACTACCTCAAGCGAGGGCTCGAAGAATTGCCCGAGGAGGTCCCCTCGTTCTTCGACTGGATGGACAAGCGGAGGCGCGACCCGACGCCCAAAGCCTTCGAGGTGGCCACCGCCCGCGAGGGGGACGACCGCTTCTACGGCGTGATCATCCGCGAGCTCGCCCCCGGCCGGGCCACCGCCCCCGAGGCGGCCGACCCCCTGGGCAAGAACCTCCGCCCCGCCACCCTCAAGATGCGCTCCAGCGCCCAGGCGAACTCGATCACCCTGACCACCTCCGGCATCGCCCGGCTCGACGTCTGGGTCAGCCCCAAGCTCATCGACTTCAAGAGGAAGCTGACCATCCAGCTCAACGGCCGGCCGTTCTACTCCGGCCTGGTCAAGCAGGACTTCGCCCCGATGCTCGAAGACCTCCGGATCCGCGGCGACCGCCAGCAGCTTTATTATTTCAAGGCCATGCAGGGGCAGGGCGGGTCGAGGCCCAAGGGGCGCTGAAAGGTGGATCGATCATGATCGGATCGCCCGGCGCCCTCTTGATCTTCCTCGCGGCCCTGGTCGTGCCGGGGATGATCGTCCTTGGCTGGTCGGTGGCCGCCGCGGCGCGTGCGTCCCGCCTCCGCGGGAGGGCCCGCTCCCACCCCGACGATCGCAAGGTCGACGACCTCGGATGAGCCCACCAATCCTCCCGGCCGGTCAAATGGGTGGGCCTCGCTCCGCTCGACGCCACCCGACATGATTTCGCATCGGCAATCGACATAAGACCAACGGAGACGCCGGTGCTCGAACCGCAGACGCCCGACTGGGTCCGCGACGCGATCTTCTACCAGATCTTCCCCGACCGCTTCGCCCGGAGCCTGGGCGTCCCCAAGCCGGCGCACCTCGACGCCTGGGGCGACCCTCCCACGCCGCACGGCTACCAGGGGGGCGACCTGATCGGCGTGCTCGAAAAGCTCGACTACCTGGCCGACCTCGGCGTCAACGCGATCTACTTCACGCCGATCTTCCAGTCGGCCTCGAACCACCGGTATCACACCCACGACTACTTGCGCGTCGACCCCATGCTCGGCGGCGACCCCGCGCTCCGCCGCCTGATCGACGGGGCCCACGCCCGGGGGCTCAAGGTCGTGCTCGACGGCGTCTTCAACCACGCCAGCCGGGGCTTCTTCCAGTTCCACGACATCCTCGAGAACGGCCAGGATTCGGCCTACCTCGACTGGTTCGGCGTCCACGGTTGGCCGATCAACGCCTACGACCACACGACCGGCCCCGGCTACAACGCCTGGTGGGGTTTGCATGCGTTGCCCAAGTTCAACACCGACACCCCGGCCGTCCGCGAGTACCTCTGGGGCGTCGGCAAGCACTGGATCGACTTCGGGGCCGACGGCTGGCGGCTCGACGTGGCCCACGAGATCGACGACCGCTCGTTCTGGGCCGAGTTCCGCCGCCAGGTCCGCGCGAGCAACCCCCAAGCCTACATCGTCGGCGAGGTCTGGGAATTCCGCCCCTTCGCCGACCTCACCGACTTCGACCAGCACGTCGACCGCGACGACGAGGCCACCCGCTGGCTCCGGGGCGATTGCTGGGATGCGCTGATGAACTACCTGTTCACGCGGATCTGCTTCGCCTTCTTCATCGGCGAGAACGTCGATCGGAAGGAGATGGCCCGGACCTCGTTCCGCCAGGTCGACCCGCCCGGGGCCGTCGCCTTCCGCCGCCAGGTCGAGAAGCTCCTCACGCATTATCATCCGAATACGACGGGCGTGATGATGAACCTGCTGGGGAGCCACGACCTGGCCCGATTCCTCAGCTTCGCCCGGGGCGACAAGTCGAGCCTCCGCCTGGCCACCCTCTTCCAGATGACCTTCCCGGGCGCCCCGTCGATCTACTACGGCGACGAGATCGGCCTCGACGGGGGGCACGACCCCGACAACCGCCGGGCCTTCCCCTGGGACCGGGCCGACCTCTGGGACCGCGACCTCCTCCACGATTTCCAACGGATGGTCGCCCTCCGCGACCGCCGCCCCGCCCTCCGGCGCGGCTCGTTCGCCTTCCTCCAGGCCGAGGGGGACGTCGCCTCCTACGTCCGGGCCCTCGGGGACGAGGTGGTCATCGTCGCCTTCAACACCGGCCGGGGGACCGCTCGGGTCGACATCCCGGTTGGCGAGCACCGGGGCGAAGGATCGACGCTGGCCGAGGAGTGGACCCACGAAGCCCTGAAGGTCGAAGGCGGGATGCTCCGATCGGTCGAGCTCGCCCCCCGCTCGGCCCGGGTCTTCGCGACGCCGGGACCTTGAGCGGGGGGGGCCCTCCGCCGGCCTGGAAGCTGCCGCCGGGGGTCAACGCGACCCTCTGGCAATACGCCAACACCCCGAGGCTGGCCGCCGAGGAGGATGCCTACTTCGCCGGCCACCCCCTGTTTGAGGTCGACTCGGCGGCCCTGGACGCCCGGTTCGTGGAGCCGGGGCCGCTGGTCGACCTCGGCTGCGGGGCGGGGCGGCACTCGATCCGGTTCGCGGGCCGGGGCTTCCCGGTCGCGGCGGTCGACCTGTCGGGGCCGATGGTCCGCCAGGTCGCGGCCAAGGCGGGGCGGCTCGGGCTCCGGGTCGACTGCCTCCAGGCCAACCTCTGCCGGCTGGGTTGCATCCCCGACGGCACGTTCGCTTATGCCTTATCGATGTTCAGCACGCTCGGGATGATCCGAGGGCGGCCCGCCCGCCGCCGGGCCCTGGCCGAGGCCTATCGGGTGCTCCGGCCCGGCGGCCGGATGGCCCTGCACGCCCACAACGTCTGGCTCAACCTCGGCGACCCGCAAGGCCGGGCCTGGCTGCTCGGCCAGCTCGGGCGGGCCCTGGTCGGCGCACGAAACCTCGGCGACCGCCGGATGACCTATCGGGGGATCCCGGGGATGGATGTCCACCTGTTCACATGGCGCGAGCTGGCCGCCGACCTCCGCTCGGCCGGCTTCGGGATCGACGAGGTTTTATCGATCGACGCGGTCACCGCCCGGCCGATCGATGCCCCCTGGCTGGTGCCCGGCTTCCGGGCCGGGGGCTGGCTGGTGTTCCTGTCGCGGTAAGGCCGGTCAGCGGTCGACGGGCCCGCCGTCCCAGGTCGGGGGGCGGCCATCCTTGCTGGTGACGACGGTGTGGGGGGGGACCGACCGGGTGATCCAGGCCGAGGAACCGACGACGGAGTGGTGGCCGATGACGGTCTTGCCGCCGAGGATCGTGGCGTTGGCGTAGATCACCACGTCGTCCTCGATCGTCGGGTGCCGCTTGGTCCCCCGGACGAGCTCGCCGGTCGCCTCGTCGCGGGCGAAGCTGATGGCGCCCAGGGTGACGCCCTGGTAGATCTTCACGTTCTCGCCGATCTCCGTCGTCTCGCCGATGACGACTCCGGTGCCGTGGTCGATGAAGAACCGGCGGCCGATCGTGGCGCCGGGGTGGAGGTCGATCCCGGTCTTGGCGTGGGCGTACTCGGTCATCATCCGGGGGATCAGGGGGATCGCGAGCCGGTGGAGGACGTGGGCGATCCGGAACACGGTGACGGCGGCGACCCCGGGATAGCAGAAGAGGATCTCCTCGAGGTTCGTCGCGGCCGGGTCGCCGTCGAGCGCGGCCTGGGCGTCCTCGGCAAGGATCGCCCGCAGCTCGGGGATCGATTCGAGCAGGCGAAGGGCGGCCCGCTGGGCCTGCCCGTCGAAGTCGGTCTGGTCGTCCCGGGCCGAGGAGCAGTCGTGCCGGAGCGCCCGGGCGATCTGCTCGGTCAGGCGGTCGTGGAGGCCGTCGATGAGGCCGCCGACGTGGTACTCGACGTTGCCGAGGTGGAGGTTGGGCCGGCGGCCGAAGCCGGGGTAGAGGATCTCGCGGAAGTCCTTGAGGACCTCCACGACCTCGCGGTAGCTCGGCAACTGGGACAGGCCCAGGTGGTGCGTCCCGCCGCATTCCTGGTAGGAGTCGACGATCCGCGTGGTCAGGCCGCGGAGCGACGCCTTGAGCTTCGGGTCGATGGCCATGTTCGGGTCGCCTTCGCCCCTCCGGTGAGGTCCGCCGTCGGCTCGTCGGGGCGGCACATTGTAGGGCGGCCCCGGGGGGCGGTCAACGTCGACCGCGCGGCCCGGACCGGCCGACTTCGGCCCCGAATCCCCCGCTTCGGGCTGGACTTGTGCGATCCCGACCGGATGTTACGATGCGGCCCGCGCCGGCCCGTTCGGACCTTTTGTCGAGATCGACCATGAGCCCCAAGCTGGCCCTAACCTTGGCCCTGGCCCTGGCCCTGGCCACTTTTCCCGCCGAAGGGGCCGGGCCGCCGGACCGCCCGGGCGGGCTGGTCGATCAAGGGAAGTTCGACGCCAGGCTCAAGGGCCTCCGGGCCCCGGCCGGCTTCCGGGCCCGCCTGGTCGCCGCCGACCCGGCGATCGTCGCCCCGACCGCGATGGCCTTCGACGACTCCGGCCGGCTCTACGTCGTCGAACGCAGGCCGAGCGATCGGACCTTCGAGACCTGGGAAGTCCTCCCCCTGCCCGAAGGGGGGACGGCCCGGACCAAACGGCGACGAAAGGGCACGCTCGACCTCGTCAAGCGGCTCAAGGACGCCGACAACGACGGGTTCCACGAGGCGGCCGAGGTCGTCGTCGAGGGGGCGGAGCTGCCTTCGGCCCTCTTCCCCTGGAAGGGTGCCCTGTACCTCGGCTCGGTCGGCCGGCTCGAACGCTGGACCGACGAGGACGGCGACGGCAAGTTCGAGACCCGCTCGGTCCTCATCGACGGCCTCGCCGCCGGCCTCCGAGGGTTGGGAGGGATCACCCTCGGGGCCGACGGCTGGCTCTACCTCGCGACCGGCGACGACGACGCCCGCGCCATCGGCCCCGACGGCTCGCGGGTCGACCTCGGCCGGACCGGCGCCATCTACCGGTGCCGGCCCGACGGCTCCAAGCTCGCCCTCTTCGCCTCGGGCCTCCACGACCCCAAAGGGGGGGTCGCCTTCGACGCCAACCTCGCCCCGATCCTCGTCGATGACGGGACCGACGACGGCTCGAAGTTCGCCGGGGTCCGGCTCGTCGCCCCGGTCGAGGGGGGGGACTACGGCTGGAGGCTCCGACCGGGCTCGCGCGACGCGGCCGACTTCGACCGGGGGGCCGTCGACGGCGAGCGGCCGGGCAAGCTCCCGGTCGTCGCCAGGCTCGGCCGAGGGGGTGCCTCCGGCCTGGTCGTGTACCACGGGGTCGCCCTGCCCGACGCCTATCGGGGCCTGGCGATCGTGCCCGACCCGGTCCGGCAGGTGGTCCGGGGGCTCAAGCTCGACCCCAAGCCGGCCGGCCTTGCCCTCGGAGGAGAGACGACCTTGCTGGCCTCGGATGACCCCGCGTTCCGGCCGATCCAGGTCGTCACGGGTGCCGATGGGTCGCTCTACGTCCTCGACGGCCGGTCGAGGCCCGACCCCGGCCGCCCCTGGGGCGACGCCACGACCGGCCGGATCTACCGCCTGACCCGGGAGGGCGATCCGGCCCCGACCCGGGCGAACGACTGGCGACGGATCGCGGCGGTGAACAATGTCGACCTCTCCCATCAATGGATGGCCAGCCCCGATTTCGACGAGGCCGACCGCGCCCAGCGGGAGCTGATCGACCGGGCGCTCGAGGCCAAGGGGCAGGCGATGGCCGACGCCCGGTCCACCTTGCTCGGCCTTGCCGGCGACGCCGGGGTCCGGCCTCATGCCCGGCTCCTCGGCCTCCAGGGGGCCCGCCAGCTCTGGAACGACGACGTCGAGGCCGGGATGCTCCTGCTCCTGAACGACCCCTGGGCCGAGGTCCGCCGCCTCGCCGCCCAGGCCCTGGCCTGGGAGCCGAGGGGGGCGCTGCCCAAGCTCGTCCCCCGGCTGCTCGAACGGCTCGACGACCCCGACCCCCGGGCCGCCCGAGAGGCCGCCCTCGCCGTCGGCCGCCACGCCGAGACCCGCCCTCAGCAAGCGGCCGTCGCGCTGGTCCGCTGGCTCCTCGCCCACCCCCAGGCCGACCCGATCGTCAAGGACGGGGTCCTCCGGGCCCTGGAACGGATGGGCGAGGCGGGGGTCGAGGAGGTCGCCCTAGCGATCCGGACCCGCCGGGGGACCGAGCGCGAGGCGGCCCTGTCCTGGTTCCTCGGGTTCCGCTCGGCCCAAGCCGCCGAGGCGTTGCCCGGCCTGGCCCGGGTCCCGGACCTCGGGGCGGCCGAGCGGCTGGCCCTGATCCGCCAGTTCCGCGACATCCCGCTCGACATCCCCCTGGCGACCGCCGGCCTGGCCGAGTGGACCGTGGCCCACCCCGAGGCCGACCCCTCGGTCAAGGTCGCGGCGCTCGATGCCTGCCGGCTGGCGGGCAACCCCGCCTCGGACCTGATCGTCGCCCTGCTCGACGACGACGACGAGTCGGTCCGCCTGGCCGCGACCCGGGCCTCGGCCCGGTCCCGCCCGCCCGGCTCGTTCCCCAAGCTCGCCGCCCGGCTCGCCGGACCCGATACCTCGGCCGCCGAGCGGGTGGCGATCGCCCGGAGCCTCCGAGGGGCCGGGCCGCCCGCCTTCGCCCCGCTGGAGGCGGCCTACCTCGGCTCGGACGACTTCGCCTTCCGCCGGGTCGCGCTCCGCTCGATGGCCGAGGTCCACCGGGCCAAGGCCATGCCCGCCCTCGAAGGGGCCCTGACCGGCCGCGACGACGGGCTCAAGCTCGAGGCCGTCCGGGCCCTGGCCGAGACCCCCCAGGGGCGCGCCGTCCTGGCCAAAGCCCCCGCCGACGGGGCGATCCGGCCCGCCGTCCTCGCCGCGCTCCGCCGGGCGAGCGGCCCGGACTCGGCCAAGCTTTGGGCCGCCGGTGAAGCTCGGGCCGCCGGGACCATCGGCCAGGTCGACCCCGGGCCGCTCCGAGGCTCGGGCGAGGGCGACCCCTGGGCCGGCCTCGGCGTCTTCGGCCGCGAGTCCGCCGTCCGCTGCGCGACCTGCCACCGCCCCGAGGATCGAGGGGCGTCGGGCCCCGCCTTGACCGGGATCCGCGACCTCGGGCCCGACCGGCGGGTCGAGGCCCTGCTCAAGCACCCCAACGTGGGCGGCCCGACCCCCGAAGGGGGCTCGCGCCTGGCCTCGACCGACCCCACGAAGGTCCCCCCGGGCACGGAGATGGTCCGACCGTCCGACGCCGGCCCGCCCCGGTACCCCGCCGTCGAGTTGACCCCGGCCGAGCTGCTCGACCTCGCCGCGTTCCTCGGCGACGGCCCCGCCCGCATGGCCTGGGCCCGAGGGCCGGCGAAGGTCGCCCGGGTCCTGGCCGTCGGCCCCCTGGCCCCGGGCGCGGACAAGCTCCGGGCCCCGCTCGACCGGGTCGACCCGGCCCGGCCGCTGCCCGGCCAGGACGGATCGTCCGCCACCTGGATGGCCTTGGAATCGTCGGATCCAGGCATCTTCGACCTCCGAGGGGAGTTCGCCGCCAAGCCGGGCCGGGCCTGCCTCGCCTTCGAGGTCCGCTCGGACCGCGACCAAACCGCCGCGCTCCGGTTCGCCATCGAGGGGGCGGCCCGGGTCTACCTCAACGGGGGGAAGGTCGCCGACGCCCCCGACCCCGACGAGGCCGAGGTCGGCCCGAGCTTCGGGCCGACCCCTCCGGGCATCCTCCCGACGCTGCCCGGCCTCGCCCGGCTCGACCTCAAGGCCGGCCCGAACCTGGTCGTCGTCGCCATCGACCGATCCGCCACCGGCGACGCCCGAGCCCGGTTCGAGGTCGTCGCCCCCGGCCCGGTCGAGCCGCGCCTGCCCGGGAATTGAAAGGGGATCCGACCGATGCGACTCCGGTCGCCCCGCCTCACGATCCGCCGGCTGATGATCGCCGTCGCTCTCTTTGGCCTGATCCTGGGCGGCTCGATCGAATGGGTCGAGCGGGGTCGGCGGTTCCGGGCGGCGTATCAAGAACATGCCCTCGCCGAACTTGAGGAGGGCACGAAGCTGGAGCTTTTGACCAAGAATCTGCGCGGTTCGCTCCTCGATCCGCTCTCCATGAACAGGTTGGCCGATGAGTTTCAACTCGACGCCGAGGAGCGTCGGCTCCTCCAGGCCCCCAGGCCGGACCTCCGGGCCATGATCAGGGCAGCCGGCTTTCGGGGTCCCATCGCGTTGCGGATCGACCGGATGGAGATTAGCAATCGGGGCATGCTCGGCCCGCTGCTCCGCCGGGTCGATTATCACCGGACCCTCCGCGAGAAATACCGGAAGGCCACCTTTTTCCCCTTGCTCCCACTCGGGCCCGACCCCGTCGATCCGGGTGGGCCCAGGCATTGGTAGCTTCGGGGCCGACCGATCTGGTGTAATCGAAGGGCCTCCGGCGGTCCGGCGGCGACTCCTTTCGATCCGGATGCTCGATCGATGATGCACCCTCCGATGGTCTCGCCGATGCTCGACCCGACCTCGATCTTCGAGGTCTTCCGGGGCAACCTCGGCACCGAGTTGCTGACGGCGGCGGTCGCCCATTTCCGGCTCTTCGAGCGGCTCGAGCGCGGCTCGATGACCTTCGAGGAACTCCGCCGGTCGCTGGAGCTCGCCGAGCGGCCGGCGACGGTCTTGGTCACGGCCTTGCGGGCCTTCGGCCTGGTGGCGGACGACGAGGGGGGGCGGATCGCCTTGACCGAGCTGTCGAGGGACCACCTCACGCCCGGCTCGGCCTTCGACGTGTCGGGATATATCGGCCTGGCGGCGGAGGGCCCCGGCGTGGTCGAGATGGTCGAGCGGCTCCGGACCAACCGGCCCGCCGGGGCGGGGGCGGATGAGGCCGGCGCGGCCTTCATCTATAAGGAAGGGATCGCCTCGGCGATGGAGTCGGCGGCCTCGGCCCGGTCGCTCACGCTGGCCCTGGCCGGGCGGGCGAACAACGTGGCCCCGGTCCTGGCCGAGCGGTGCCCGCTGGACGATGCCCGGGTCCTGCTCGACGTCGGCGGCGGCACGGGGATCTACTCGATCGCCTGGCTGCTCCGCCACCCCCAACTCCGGGCGATCGTCTGGGACCGGCCCGAGGTCTTGAAGGTCGCCGGGGAGATGGCCGCCAAGCACGGCGTGGCCGACCGGCTCGAACTCCGGGCCGGCGACATGTTCCACGACCCGGTGCCCGACGGGGCCGACGTGGTCCTCCTGTCCAACGTCCTCCACGACTGGGACGTGGCCGACTGCTGGGTCCTGGTGTCCCGGTGCGCCTCGGCCCTCCGCCCCGGCGGTCGGCTCCTGATCCACGACGTCTTCCTGGACGATGCCCTCGACGGCCCCTTGCCCGTCGCCTTGTACTCGGCCTCGCTGTTCCGCCTCACCGAAGGCCGGGCCTACTCCGCCGGGGAGTATCGGACCTGGCTGGTCGAGGCCGGCCTGGTCCCCTCCGAGGTGATCCCGACCCTGATCCATTGCGGGGTCCTGCCGGCGGTCAAGGTGACGGACTGATGGGGCGGAGGTCCAAGGCGGTTCGGAGCCCGAGACGCACTCAACTTCATCGATGACTTGCTCGACCTGTTGCAGGCCCCCCCGACGAGCCCGGCTCCGAGGTATCCGAGTGGCGATCCCCGACTTTCAATCCCTCATGCTTCCCCTGATCGAGGCCCTGGCCGACGGCCAAGAGCGGACGGTCCGGCAGCTCACCGATCTGCTTGCCGACCGGTTCGGCCTGACCGAGGTCGAGCGGGACCAGCTCCTGCCCAGCGGCCAGCAGGGCATCTTCAGCAACCGGGTCGCCTGGTCGAAAACCCACTTGAAGTACGCCGGCCTGCTCGAGAACCCGACGCGGGGTCGCGTCCGGATCTCGGAATTGGGGCGGAAGGTGCTCGCCGACAAGCCGCAACAGATCAACATCAAGTTCCTCAAGAGGTTCCCCGCTTATTGCGAGTTCACCGGCAAGACCGAGACCAAGCCCGAAGAGATGGTACCGGAGGTCGCGGCTTTCGAGGATCGGCGAACGCCCCTCGAACTGATCGACGCCGCCTATCAATCGCTCGCCCTGGCCACTTCGGAAGAGATGCTGTCCCGGCTCAGGACATCGAGCCCGGCATTCTTCGAGGGCATCGTGGTCAAGCTCTTGGTGGCGATGGGATACGGCGGTGTGGCGGGACAAGGGACCGTGACGGGTCGATCGGGCGACGGCGGCATCGATGGGGTGATCAGCCAGGACAAGCTGGGACTCGACGTGGTCTGCATCCAGGCGAAGCGCTGGGAGGGGACGGTGGGCCGGCCCATCATCCAGGGTTTCGTCGGCAGCATGGACTACATCCGGGCCAAGAAGGGGGTCATCATGACCACCTCGTCCTTCACCAAAGACGGTCTCGATTTCGTGGATCGGATCGAGGGGAAGAAAGTCGTCTTGATCGATGGCGTTCGGCTGGTTGATCTGATGATCGAGCATGATCTCGGCGTGACAACGACCAAAATTTATACGTTGAGGGAAGTCTCGAACGACTTCTTCGATGAGAGTGAGGGATGAAGGCTCCCACGCCCGTCGGGGGATTGAGCCCCCGATCGCGCCGGGGGAAGCCTTGTCACCCCCGAACGATCGAAGGGCTGTCGATTATGATCCGCTCCAGAAGCATGCATCACCCGGGAAACGTAGGTCGGATGACGATGACGGTCCCCGCCCAGGTATGCAGCTGGGTCGCCCTCTGGGGGGCCTGGATCGCTTTGTCGCGGTGGAATCACCCGACCCTGCTGCTGGATGCTGTCGCGAGCGCCCTGCTGGTCCTGATGTTCGCCGGGGCGGCTTATGCCAATCATCTCTTGCTGATCCCCCGGTTCTGGGGCCCTCGGCGATATGGCACGTATGGTGCCTTGCTGCTGGGCGTCCTGGGGGCGTTCGCCCTGGCCTGCACGGCCGCGATCCATGTCGCCTATGATGGGCTCTGGGGGCCGGACCCGGCTCGGTTCGGGTCCTGGGCCAACCTCGGGATGGAGTTCGGGCTGGAGGCGGCCCACGTCGGGCTCATCGCCGCGGGCGTCGGGATGGTCGGACGGGTCCGCCCGGCGTGATCCTGGGGTCGCAAGTGGCCTGTTCATCGGGGGCGGTTTCGGGTACGTTCGCCGATCATCTTTTCGCGAATCACCTTCGAGGCCGCAGGCCGACTCTTCCGGGGGGCAACGCATAACGCCATGATGATCAAAGCCACCGACGTCCGCCGCGGCATGGTGATCACGATGGAGGGGATCAACTTCGTCGTCGTCGACTTCGCCCACCACACCCCGGGCAACCTCCGGGCGATGGTCCAGACCAAGCTGCGGAACATGAACAGCGGCTCGCTGATCGACAAGCGGCTCCGCTCGGTCGACCAGATCGAGGTGCCTTATGTCGAGACCAAGGAGTTCGAGTACCTGTACTCCTCCGGCGACGAGCACGTCTTCATGGACACCGAGACCTACGACCAGCTCTCCTTCACGCCGGAGATCCTCGGCACGGCGATGCAGTACCTCCTGCCCAACACCAAGGTCATGGTCATGTACGTGGCCGACAAGCCGGTGTCGATCGACGTGCCCGCCTCGATCGACCTGACCGTCGTCGACACCCCCCCCTCGATCAAGGGGGCCACCGCGACCAACCAGTACAAGGAAGCCACCCTGGAGACCGGCCTGAAGGTCACCGTCCCCCCCTTCGTCGGCCCCGGCGAGAAGATCCGGATCGACACCCGGACCGGCGAGTACGTCGAGCGCGTCAAGTAACCCGGGCGAGGCCCAACCGCCGCCGCCCGATCCCGCGAGGTCTTACCGAGGACGGATCACCATGAATCGGACGACGGTCAATCGGAATTGGGCTCGTCTCGCCGTCATCGGGGTCGCCCTGGTCGGGGCCTGCGCCCCGATCCTGGGCCGGCTCCGGGCCGACGACGAGAAGGCGGCCCAGGCGGCCGAGAAGCCGGACCTGGCCAAGGCGCTGATCGGCACCTGGACCCTGTCGGAGACCAAGGGCCCGGCCGGCAACCCCTCGGGGATCGGGACCCGGCTCCGGTTCTTCACCGGGACGCACTGGATGATCACCCAGCCCGACCCCAAGACCGGCGAGGTCGTCTTCCACCACGGCGGGCGCTACACCCTGGACGGCGAGAACATGGCCGAGACCGTCGACTTCGCCAACGCGAGCACCCTCGCCCTCGTCGGCCAGTCGCACAAGTTCAAGATCAAGGTCGATGGCGACACCTACAACCAGGTCGGCCAGGACAACCCCTGGACCGAGACCTGGAAGCGGGTGAAGTGAAGGGCCCCGCGCCGGCGGACGACCGCCATCACCTAGACACGCGGTCCCGGTTTCCTTCGCTTCTAGCCTACCCCCCACCCCGGCCCTCCCCCCTCGCGGGGGAGGGAGCCAGAAGGGGGAGGCTGGTCATCTGGTCCCCTCCCCCCTTGCGGGGGAGGGCTAGGGTGGGGGGTCGCATCGCCAGCGATGTTCGAAGAAACCTGGTCCGGATGCTTAGACCTCGCGGGCTCGCTTCGACCGAGCAGGAGGATTTCCGATGGCCACGGCGAATCCCCCCGACCTGGCCTCGCTCTACCTGACGGACGAGACCGCCTGGCTCGACGCGATGGCCGGGCTCGCGAGGTCCGGTCGCGCCGATCAACTCGACCTGGCCCACCTCGCGGAGTTCCTGGAGAGCATGGCCGGACGCGAGCGACGCGAGGTGACGAGCCGGCTGGCGGTCCTGCTGATGCACCTGTTGAAGTGGACCCACCAACCCGGGCATCGGTCGCGAAGCTGGCGACTGACGGTCGAGCTCCAGCGGGACGAGTTGGCGGACCTCCTGGAGAGCGGGACGTTGCGGAGGCACGCCTTCGAAGACCTCGGTCGGGCGTACGAACGGGCGATCCTCAAGGCGTCGGCCGAGACGGGCCTGCCCGAATCCGCCTTCCCCGCCGAGTGCCCTTACACCCTCGACACCGCCATGACCGATCCGCTGGAAACCGACCCCGCCTGAGGGCATGATCTTGCCGGAACCCTCGGACCGTCGCGTCGGGGGCGAACTGACCGTGGGAAGGGGTGGGGCGATGGGGATCGTCGAGGCGGCGATTGCGGGGTCGAGGGCGATGCTGGCGGTCCTCGCGCTGGCCGGCGGCACGGCGAGCGGCCAGGTCGCTCCGGCCGGGGCGAAGGCGACCGCGCCCGTCGCCGAGGCTCGGCCGATCGTGGGCCGGGACCGGCTCAACGACGTCTCGATCGCCGGACTCTCGATGAGCCCGGCGGTGAGGGCCGACCTCAAGCTGACGCCCGAGCGGATCCGGGCCATCTCCGAGGCCGTGGACGCCGCCGCTCCCGACATCCACAAGCTCAAAAACCGGCGCCGGAACGTCTTCAACTGGGTCCGCCAACGCCGGGCGAACCAGGACGAGTTGGACCGGGCCGACCTGGCGCTCCGGCGGGCCGAGGGCGCCCGGGACGCGGCGGTCCGGGCTCACCTCTCCGAGCCGGAATACCGCCGCCTCTTCGGGATCGCCGTCCAGCGCCAGGGGATCCGCTCCTTGACCTGGCCCGAGGTCGCCGAAGCGGTCGGCCTCCTGCCCGACGACGCCAAAGAAGTTCGCGCGATCTTGGCCGACCGCGAGCCCCGCCGGGCCGAGCTGATCCAGCAACTCAACGCCGAGATCCCGCCCGCCGACCTCTTCCGATATGAGCGGATCGTCCGGCAATACATCAACAAAGAACCCATTACCGCTGGTGACGAGCGCTGGACCGTCACCTGGTGGGACCGGCGGCGGAAGCACGGCGCGAAGGTCGAGGCATTCGAGGACGAGATCGACGCGAAGCTGTTCCGCGTGCTCGGCCTGATCCAGAAGAAGCGCTTCCAGGCGTTGATGGGCGACCCGATCGACATCGATGCGGCGGATCGACCGTGATTCGGGTCGACCGCCGGGACCGGATCACGCCTTCGGACGAGCCCGCCGGTCCTCTGCCCCCCGGATGGTCCCTGTTGCTCCACCGACGCGAACCGCCGCTCCCGCCGGGTCATCCCGACGAGTCGCGGCGGCCTGGGATGGTCCCGGCGATCGATCGATCTTTCGATCGGCCCGGGGCTCAGTAGGAGTCGGCGCTGATGATCTCGCCGGCGGCGCGGGTGCCGAGGGCCCACCAGACGGGCGGGGAGATCGTGCCCTTGATCGCCCTGGTCGAGCCGTCGACGAAGAGGACGTTAACGATGCCGGGGTGTCGGCTGGAGGCGGTCAAGGGCCCGAAGTCGCGGTGGCCGGCGCCACCGACGTCGCCCGGGGGGACCGAGTAGGGCTGGCAACTCCAGGTGTTGGGGGGCATCACATGGCGGTAGCGGCCGAAGGCCCGTTGCGAGCTGTGCCAGTACATCCCGGTGGCGTAGTCGCCGGAGACCTGCGCCTGGGTCGTCGCCCGGCCCATGCCCTGGCAGATCTGGTAGTCGGCCTGGGGGTTGCCGACGAAGATGACGTTACCGCCGGTGATCGTCGAGGTTGGCGTGAGGTTGTCGAGCGAGTTGCTCGTGCCGATCCCCTTGACCACCTCGCTGTAGGCGGCGGTGTTGCTCGTGCCGTCGGTGATGGCGGCGATGTTGATGGTGGTCGGCCCCCCGGTGGCGTACTCGGAAACCCCGATGCCGCCGAATGGGGTGGTGATCTCCGGGGTGAGCCCGTCGGAGCCGATGTTGATCGTGTAGTTGGAGTGGCCGTCGGGGTTGGTCAACCGGTCGGAATCCGAAGGGCAGATGAAGACGGTCAGCTTGGTCTGCGTGACCGTGGTGTTGGTCCCCGGCCCGCCCTGGTCGACGGTGGTCGGGTTGGCCGCGTTGTACGTATAGGCGAAGTTGATCGAGTTGTAGAGATTGCCCTGCTCGATGTAAGGCAGAAGCATCGTCAGCGACGACCACTCGTTCCAGCCGTTGGGGCCGTGGTCCCAGGGGAACGAGCCCAGGGAGTCGTGGTAATTGTGCAGCGCGATGCCGAGCTGCTTGAGGTTGTTGACGCACTGGGAGCGTCGGGCAGCCTCTCGCGCCGCCTGCACCGCCGGGAGCAAGAGCGCGATCAGGACCGCGATGATCGCGATCACCACCAGGAGCTCGATCAGGGTGAAGCCGCGACGGACCAGGGGACTTCTCATCTCGAAGACCGCTCCAGCAGAATCAGGCCCCGTGCAAGTCCCATCGCCCGGGCCTGAAAGCCCGGGGTCGGAACGGACGGGTTGAACGAGCTCGATCCTTCGGATCGACGACCCGCCACGGCGAAAATCCTAATCGGGGTCGATGTGCCGCTGATTACGATCGAGCAAAATTTCCATGACAACTTCCGGCTCGCTTTTTCCACGGCCTCGGACGATTGCGATCGCCCCAAGTGGCTGGAAAGTGCGGATTTCGCGAAGATCCCGAGCGTTCCGCGCCAGGAGGCTCCGCAGATCGCGGACCGGCGCCCCGATCGCGCGATGATCCCCGTCCTCATCGCCGCCGACGGGGCCATCAAGGGGAGCCAAGGGGCGAGTCTTCACCCGCGACATGGCGGTGAAGACTCGGCCGGGTGAAGCCCGACGCAAGGGCAACTTCTTTTTGAGTGGACCGGTCGAGGGAAGGGGGACTGGCTCCGGCTGTACTCGGCCGGTGCCTGTCCCCCTTCCCGGCGGCGGCACGGTCGACGGGAAGTCCGAGGGAAGGGGGACTGGCTCCGGCTGTACTCGGCCGGTGCCTGTCCCCCTGCCCGGCGGCGGCACGGTCGACGGGAAGTCGCTCAAGGGCATCGAGCGAGGGCCGGGCTTCGGCGGGTCGGATCATCGAGGGCCGTCCTCGGTCGGTGGCCCGGGCTGGTGGGCCACTCCGCGAGCGACCGCCGAGGTAGGCCGCGGGGGTCGACATCAGTCGAGCTCAAGACCGGTTGACCTTCGGTCGTCCCCGCCGGTCCAAGGCCCCCGCGCAGACCCCGGTGAGCATCCTCGCGGCGTTCCGGCCGAGGAAGCGGATGTTGTAGCCGCCTTCCTGGACGAGGAGGGTGGGGTACTTCAGGGCCCCGATCCGGCGGCCGACCTCGAAGAGCCCTTCGGGCGTGACGCTCCAGGAGCCGGTCGGGTCGGCCTTGGCGATGTCGAGGCCCAGGGAGACGACGAGGGCGACGGGGTCGAACTTGCGGACGATGGCGAGGGCCTCGTCCAGCTCTTCGAGGTAGCGGCCGTCGTGGACGTCTTCGGGCAAGGGGAGGTTGCGGTTGAACCCTTTGCCTTCGCCGGCGCCGGTCTCGTCGGCGAAGCCGGAGAAGTAGGGGTAGGCGAAGTTGGGGTGGCCGTGGATCGAGACGGTGAGGACGTCGGACCGCTCCCAGAAGATGTCCTGGGCCCCGTTGCCGTGGTGGTAGTCGACGTCGAGGATCGCGACCCGGCCGCCGAGCTTGACCCGGAGATAGTCGGCGGCGATCGCGCCGTTGCAGAAGTAGCAGAAGCCGCCGTAGGTGTCGCGCTCGGCGTGGTGGCCCGGCGGCCGGCAGAGGGAGTAGACCAGGGGCTCGCCCGCGACGATGGCCGAGGCGCCCGAGAGGGCGACGTTGACCGAGGCCCGGGCCGCCTTGTAGGCGTCGCGGCTCAGGGGGGTGAAGGTGTCGATGCAGTAATAGCCCACCCGGCGGCGGCGGTCGTGGGGCGGCCGGTCGGTCCGGCGGATCGGGAAGACGTAGGGGTAGACCAGCTCTTTCTCGGGCAGATCGTGGCAGTAGTTGCGGACGAAGTTGACGAAGTCGGCGTCGTGGACGGCCCGGATCGGGCCTTCGCCGAAGTTGCGGACCTTGAGCTGCTCGACGTCGGGCAGCTCGCCGAGGGCCTTCAAGATCACGTCGACCCGGG
>JAABUQ010003746.1_pt1 | contig 27126 bp, 24 predicted proteins | sample 5560001 | NCBI WGS metagenome assembly JAABUQ01 (sample SAMN10711888, study PRJNA513371) | rock metagenome | isolation source: Antarctica rocks | place: Antarctica: Victoria Land, Finger Mt nord | collected 2015-12-18 | reverse complement strand
AGATCCCCCTTCCCCTTCAGCACCTCCCAACTCCCCATCCCCATCTCCCTCGGCGCCCGCTTCACCCCCCGCCCCCCTCCCCCAATAATCAGATTCCCCGGCCGATAACCCTGATCCGCCTCCATGCGCCGGATGGCCGAATGATGGATCCACGCGTCCTCGGGGATATCCCGGACCTCGCCCATGGGCAGCGGGAAGGAAATGGCTTTCCAGCTGCCGTCCGGCCGCAGGTCCATGCGCCGGAAGGGCATATATTCCATGAGCTTCCAGCGGAGGACCACGGACCAGGGGTTGTAGGGATTGAAGGTGAGGGAATCGTGCACGACGCCTTTGGTGAAGGCGGCCTCGAGGTTCTTGTGGAAAGTGCTCTTCTCGGCCGGGGGCGGTTGCAGCCCGGGGGCCCAGCCTGGCTCCGCTTTCTCGGTGCGGGGCGAGGAGAAGAGATTGGGGGTTGTGGCTGTGACTTGGATTTCGGGCATCGGGGCTGGGTTGATGGGCGCGTCTATGTTTTCGGCGAAAGTCTCATCGCAGCATTTCAACCCGAGCATTTTCTCGCTGTCGAATTCTAGACCGGCTTTCTGGGCCTCGTGCACCATCCACACGAGCGGACCGTGCGATAGGGGCGCTTCTTCTTTGTCGGCTGGGGGGTAGCCGCCGCCGAGGTCGGCGTGGCAGCCGGGGAACCACAGTTCCTCGATATCCTGTTTTGCCGCTTCGTCTTCGGCGTCTTCTTCGTCGGTGGGGATCTGCGGAGGAAGCATCGACGAGCCGGCGGATTTTAGCGAGGAAGCGTCTACGTCTGAGGAACGCAGGGCCTGTGTGCTTCGCCGTTGGTCAAGACGGGTTTGGTTGAGGTAGGAGGGGCTTATAGATCTGGAAAAATCGCGGCGGCGGACACGAGAGCGCCGGAAGCGGTCGATCTCGTTGGGCTTGGCCTTGTCTTGTACGCCGTTTGGCATTCGCCCCCGCGCGGCGTCGTGCCGTTGATCTTCTCGGGGATGTGAGGATTTCGACTCTGAGATCAAGTCGGAGCGAAACTTGGCTCGACGTTCGTCGATGCTTACGGCGTGGCGAATGACTTTGGCTGAGCTTCGCGCTGTGTAGGGGAATTTGCTGCGTTGCATCCAGGCATTCTCGAACCTGGGTACGCTATTGACTGGTTGCAAGTCAACCTCCATTCTCTTAGTGAGGGGTATTAGAACTTACCAGTATCGAAAAGCCCCAGGAACCGTATGCGCCGTACAGGACGGCTGAAAGTATCACGGAAAGCCTGCAAGAACTCGAGCATGTCCTTTTTCTTCGCCTTCTCTTCGTTGCTGCCCTCCGAACGTTCCTGCCACTGAGCAAAAGCCTTCCACGCGAACCTCGCCATTTCTTCATTGCCTTGACTTAGCAAACCAACGTGATCCAGCATTTCCGCGAGGAACCGCGCGACATAGGCTCCACGGCTGAAGCCAAAGAAGAAGATGTCGTCATCGTCATAGCATGACATGAGGAATTTATATGCACCCTTCAGCATCCCTTAGCACGTGTAAGGAATTTTTCGAAGATGTAGGACTGATACATACCATGACATGCTCGTCAAATGAGGTTCCGACTGCCGAGTCTTTCGCCCTCGTATACCAGGAGTTCAAACGAGCAATTCTACTGGTATGCGAAAGAGATCTTGTATTGATATAAGTGCCAATACCTGGCTGTTGGTGGTCAGTCTGTACTTTGCACGTATGAAGGCGGAAACGAGCCCACCTGGTAGTAATGCTTGTCTCCATTGTTGCGATCAAGCATCCGATACACCTTTAGGATGTTGCTGTCAGCAGCCGTTCCTTCGGAAATTAGTATGTAGCTTCCAGGAAGGGTAGCGCCACATACCTGAAAATTTATTGCCCGTTCCATCGAAACAAAGAATAATCTACCGAAGATCAGCTTGTGATGGGAGCCTGAGGGCTTCGAAGTGAATGTACTCGTCGCCTTTGACGGACAGGACCATACGAAGGCACTGCGACTGCTGGGACACTCAAACCCCGCGGTGTAGGGTTAAGACCTGTGTCTTTAGGTACCTCCATATTTCTATCAAAGCTCAATCGAATACATGTGCATTAGATAGGCTATGTTGAATAGGTAAAGAGCACGAGTCGTTGAAGCCTCAAAACGATTCAGAATTTTAACAACAGAGAGAGAATACAGAGAAGCTAACCAGATGACGATGCAGCTATCAGGGCATGTCAAAGATGAGGAGACCGAGAGCAGTATAGCCGGAGATGTGTAGTCAGAGCTTTGAGCTTCCGCTAACGACAAGCAAAATGGCATGTTCCAGCCTCACAGATCACAATCGACCATGTTAGCTATTTTCTAGCCAAGCGGGAATCAGCTCGCCGGCACGCTTTCCTGTGGTGGCGTTTCTTGACCTCATGATTGGAGAAGTATAAACGAGAATGGACAGTGTCATCGGCACGATGTAGCGCTCTAGAATGGGAAAATGGGGGAGAGAGTGGAGAAAGCTGTGGTACTGAACTAGCTCTTCCACACTACTATAGTAGATCAAAGAGTCGAATGATAGGCGATCGGATTGGATTGGCGGGAATAGTGAAGCGGATGCTGCTGATGATTCTAGAGTACGTATCAACTCTGTAGAGGTCGTGACTGGAGAAAAGATCGGGAGATAGAGGGATCGAGGGGATCTGCGGACAGCTTGAAACTGTTGGAGAATAGCTAGGGCAGTCTCTCCAGCAGCATTAAACCAAATCAGGTCTAGCGTATCGCAATCCTGGATCACTGTTAGCCAGGCTATATACCGAACAACAAAGGCTATACTTAGGGTATATCAGCTTTATTAAATACCTTATTATTTATAAGGCTTAGATTAATCAGCCGAGTATATAAATAAACTTATATTCTTAAATAAATAAAGTAATTAAATTTTCTAATAACTAATAGGTTATAAGCCCGGCTAGTATTTATATATTTATATAAAAAAAAAATATTTAAGTTTTCAATTTATAAATATTATTATTTTATTTACTTTTATACCAAGTTATAAAGGTAATATATAAAAAAGTAATTATCTTAAAGGGGATTTTTAATTATTATAATTAAGCCTTTAAAATATAAACTATTTTTATTAAAGAAAAACCCTAATTAATTATTAATAAAAATAAAAATAATATTAATAATAATTTACTTTTAATAAATAAAAAGGCTTAAATTATTATTATTTTAATATATAAATTATATATTAAAGACCTTTTTAATAATAAAAAGGATATTATAAAAATATAAAAGCTTTTAGAGAATAAATTCTAAAAAAAGAATAATTATATTATATATATAACCGTTTAATATTTAATTAATATAAATTCTATTATTTTTAAAAGTATTAATAAATATATTAGTTATTTATATTATTAAAATAATCGTTTAATAATAATAATATAAATTATAAATAAAATAATATTAGCTTATTTATTCCTAAAAGGTCTTTTAAATAAAATAAAATAATATTAAATTTAAATTATTTAAATTATAAATAATATTAATAAGGATATTACCTTTAAGGAGATTATTAAAATAATATTTATTTATAATAAACAACGAAGCTAAAAAAGCTCTTCGAAAGCTTTAAAAATTAAAAACTTTAAAAAGCAAAAGAAAAGAAAAAATAATAATAATAATAATAAAAAAGGAAATATTAAAAATATTAAATTAAAATACTCTTATTATAAAAGATTTTATATAAAAAAAAATATTATTATTTAAATAGCAACCTCCGTCCTAATTAATAAAAATTAAAAGATAAAAAATTCCTTTTTAAAAATAACAAAGAGAAAATAAAATAGGTCTTAAAGGTATATAATCTTAAAATAATTATTAATTTTGAAAAAATATTAATAATATAATTAATATATAAAGTATTTAGAAAATCAGATATTTATTTAGACTTAGGAGCTAAAATCTATATTTACTCTAAATAGCAGTATTTTATTTCTTATTATATATATAATTACCCTATTAATAGGATTAACGATATTATTATAATAATAATAATAAAAGTTTATTATCGTAATAATTAATAATAATAAAGAAATCGAATTAATAAATATATATTATATTTTAAATAGCTAATATAACTTTATTTTAATAGCGAAGCTAGTTAAGAAAAAATATATAATATCGTTTAAAGGAAATTTTTTTAATATTAAAGATAAAATAAGGAAAATATTATTTTTAAACCAAAAAACAAATAATAACTATTTTATTCCTTAATTTTTTTTAAGATATTAAAAATATATTAGGAATATTAAAACAAAAGATATTCTAGCCTTATAAAAGCTTTAATATATATACTTTAAGTATATTAAAATAATTTTAATAAAAAATATAATAAAAATAATTTTAATAAAAAATATAATAAAAATAATTATTGGAATAAATATTAAATAGAATAATAAATTTAAAAATATAATATTATTAAAATAATAATATAAAGCTTATATTATAAGAAAATAATCTTATATTTTCAATTATAAATTAATAAGGAATAAATAAACAATACTTCTAAGCAAGCGATAGTTTATAAATATTATTAAAAGTAAAAAGATTACTCTTATAAAAGATAATATAAAATATATTTTAATATTTATAAATAAATATATTAATTGTGAAGCTATATACAGGTCTTGGTATTATATATACGTTCTGTATATATTCCAGTATATAATTAGAAGCTATATTAATACTAAGTTTATTAAAACAACTTTGTATCTACCCCGCTCAAAAGCTTTACCTTATTACCCTGGGGGTCCCTTATTCTCTTAACGGTAGCCGTTAATTCTTCTATCCTCTTAGAGGATAAGGTTAATAGTAATTACTTATCTATTGCGTTCAGCTTGCGCTCTACTATCGTAGCAGCTGTATCTAATTATCATACTCTATATTGCCATTTACTATATACCCTAATATTAATATAATAATTACTTATTTTTTTCCTTTATAAGAAATAAGCCCTATTAATAATTATATTAGGAATTATATTAGAAAAAATAATATTAAGGGATATATTATTAATTATTTATATAAAAATAATATAAAAAATTTGATTAATTTATAAATATAAACGATTCTTAATTAAATTAATATTTAATAAGAATTAATATTATTATATAGCCCTTATTAAAATAATATTATTAAATAAGATAATAAAATATTATTCAAATAAATCAAAGTAATATTATTTTATTTAAGATTAAATAAAGATTTTTAGAGGGAAGCTTTAAATTTTATAATATATATTAAAGAAAAGCTTTTTATAACAATATTTAATAAAAAAATATTATATAAAAAATAAATTAAAAAGAAATTAAATATTAATTATATAAAGCTATTCAGATATATTTATTAAATATATAATAAAAATATTTATAAGCAAAAACTCAAATTCCGAAGTATTAAATATAAATCCTTAAGATTTAATAATAGTTCTAATTAATATCGAATATAGGATAAAAAGGCTAAAGGATTAAAACTTTTAATTTATATTATTTTTGATAAAATAATATTAATAAAAACGTATTTATTTAAAATAAAGAGTAATAAAAAAATTATTTTTAATATTCTTAATAAAATAAATAATATATTAATAAATAAATAATCTGCGAATATAAAAACAAATATTCAAAATATTAATATTAATAAGGAAATTAGCCCTAGCCTTAATATATAAAATAGATTTAAGGAAATTAATATTTAAAATATTAAATTTAATAAAACAATTAATCTTAACTTTAATAAGCAAAATACTAAATAAATATTAAATATAAAATTAAATAAGGAAATTGTAATTTATACTAATAATATATTATTTTTATATAATAAATAAAGAATATTAAAAATATAATAAATACTTCCTTAAATTTATTAAAAACTATTAATATTATTAGAATACCAACCGAAATAGTCTACGAGATTTTACTTATTAATAAACTATTATAATTTCTAAAAAGGAATAAAGGGGGGAGGATTTCCTTTTATATAAATTTTCTAAATAATCGAAAACGAAAATACTACTTTTTTTTAAAATTAATAAAAAATATTCTTAAAACTAAATAAAGAATAATAGAAAGCAGTATTCTAAACGGAATTAAATATAATAAAATCTAGAAAAATATAAAAAATTAAGAAATTATTATTAAAATATAAAATATTCTTAAAAAGATAAATATTATTAATTAAATTAAATATTAAAAGCAAAATCGTTAAATATAAAATTTAATAGGTTATTAAAGGCTTCGAATAGGTAAAGAGAATAGATTATAAAGCTATTTTCTTATTAATCGTAAAAACCTTAAGTTAGAAAGTACTCTTGGCCTTAAGAACAAAATATAATATAAAAATAAAATATTCCGATATCGATATTACCTTTTTAAAAGCAACTTTTAAAAAAGAAATATAAATAAAATAATTTTATAAATATATTAATAATATAAATAATATATATTATTTAAAAAAAGCTTTATATAACCTTAAATAATTATTTAAAAAATTAAAAAAAATATTAATAATAAAGTTAAAAAGTTTTAGTTTTAAATAACTCTAAAAAAATAATTCTATCTTTATTAATAATAAAAAAACGATTATAATTATTTATATAAACGATCTATTAATACTTTTGTATATAAAGAAAGCGATAAGTAAATTAAAAGCTTAACTTAATAAAGAATTTAAACTGAAATATTTAAAAGCTATTTTTTTCTATTTAAGAATAGAAATTTTAAGAAATTATAATAATTATATAATAATTATTATTTAGAAAGGTTATATTATTTAAATATTCAAATAATTAAGAATAGAAGATTGCTATATTATTAAAAGTATTATAAATAAGAATATAAAATTAGAATAATTACCTTTTAAATACGTTATTAACAAGAAGTTAAAAAATAACTTTGTATTTATTATCGAAGCTTTAAATTAAGTAATTAGAATAAACCGGTTTAATATTAATTTTATAATATATTATTTAAGCAAATATTTTATATAATTAATAAATAATTATTATATAATAGCAAAATAAATAATAAAATATTTAGTTAATATAATTAAAATTAGAATAATATTTAAATTAAATTATATATATAATAAGACTTTTTAAGCCTATTTTAGCTCTTCTTAATATAATAATATTAATAATAATAAATTAATAATAAAATATTTTTTTAAATTAATTAATAAATTAATTAACTAAAGGTTTAAATAAAAGCCAATTATAATTATATTATTAATTAAGGTTAAATATATTATTATATCAGAAATATATAAAGAAATTATATATTTTAAGAATTTGCTTTAAGAATTCGGGTATAATAAAGGAAATATAAAAATTATAAAAATAAATTTAAATAATAAATTAATAATTAATTTAGCTAAAAACTTTATAATATACCTTAAAATAAAATATATATAACTTCGGTATTATAAAATAAAGGAGTTAATATAAAATAAAAACATAATTATAAATTAAATCCTTATTTAAAAAATAATAATAAATTTTTTAACAAAGTTAATAATAATAGCAAGTTTAAAATATATATTTTAATTATTAAAGCTAGCTTAAAAAGGCAAAAAAGTAAATATAAAGTTTGATAAATTATTTATTAATAATATTTTAAAAGCTATTACGAGGCTTAAAAAGGGGTATTAAAGAATAATTAAAGCAGTCTTTCTAATAATACTAAACTAAATTAAATTTAATATATTATAATCCTGAATTATTATTAACTAGGCTATATACCGAATAATAAGGGTTATATTCAGAGTATATCAGCCCTATTAAATGCCTTATTATTTATAGGGCCTAGATTGATCAGCCGAGTATATAAATAAGCCTGTATTCCTAGGTAGATAGAACAATTGAAATCTCCGATAGCCAACAGAAACCTAACCGAACTAAAGTTGTCTTAGCACCAACTCTATCTTGCCTAGCGCAATTTTCAAATTTCCCATCTTTTCGGTTTTCCTGCTGGCAAGCTCATTCTCTAGTGCTGAAGCTGAGCCATTGGCAAGAGATCAAGGCTACTTGCACGATCTCATGCACTATCCCTTTCTAAATCCATTGCTCACCCAGGTTCAACGTACTGGGGTGCTGTACGAATGAGAAAGCTGGTCTGAAATTATGTTGATGCTCTAGAGCATACCACACTGCGACGACAAGAACGCTCCTGGCCGGCAACAGAACCGTGCCCTTTGCAATGCGTCCGTTATTCCACTTCTGTCTGAATTGTTGCGTGTCTGAAGAGTGCTTATCGCCGTATACGACCTAATGCAGACTTTTGTCGGAAAGTGTCCAACTACTGCCACGCTTTTCGGAGATGCTCGTGCGCCACATGCACCTTGGTCACATTAACAGATATCTTCTTGATCGAATGGCAGGCCATTGGCGCTCGTCTCATCGCTTGAATAAATCTGCCAATGTCTGTGTGCTGTACTCCAAAGTCTACACAAGATCGGCATTCGTGCAGACGAGAGTATGCAACAGATGGGATCATATCATCCTCATCCGACGCTTAGGATTTGCTGGACTAACCATCCGCTGGCCTCAATCAATTGGGAGCATCAGCCAATAGCTAAGCTCCCAATCTTGCTATGTCCACCTTGGAGAGAAGCTCGGGATGCCATTGGCACTAGCTTTTCCTGCTCGTCGTTCATAGCTCGCGTGCTTTCTCAATTTCCTTTGCTGCATTTTTCTCTTCCAAATTTGCAACACGTTGTACAGAAATCTCTTAGACAGCTACCTCAAGATGATCCGAAGATTTTCTCAAAAGGTAGGATTTGGCAAGAAGAAGGAGGATGTGAATGGCACCACCAATGATACTACAAATGGTACCAATGGTACGCATGCTACCAATGGTATCACCAACGGTGATGGCGGCGAAAAGCCCAACCTCCAAAAGCGTACCTCTACTTTCATGCCCTTCAAAGCAAAGAAAGAGACAACAGACCATGCTGCTAGCAGAGCCGATGTTGAAAGCTCTTTTGCTCAATTTGCGCAGCTCATTCATGCTTCTCGACGGCCTCTGCCTACTCAGACCGGCGATGGAGCTTACCTAGACCATGCCGAACCATCTGGCCTACTATCGGATATCAGGTCGATGGGTTTCAAAGACGCTAAGACGTTGATGGATGTGATGAAAACCAAAGCGACAGGAGAGCTTCAAGATGACAAGACTTACATCATGGAGCGCACAATCCAAGTAAGTTGCCCGCGAATGTGTGGACTGACGAAAGCTGACCCGATTGATAGCTCACTTCTGGACTACCTACCATGTCAAAGACCCGGAAAGACTTGACAAGCGCTTTTATAGACGAACTCTGGAACTCCTTGCAACATCCGCCCATGAGCTATCTAGGCGACAAGTTCACATACAGGTCAGGTGATGGGTCAAACAACGTAAGTGTCTACTTCAATCTGGCAAAATACCACTCTGACATTCTAAGAACGTTCTCTACCCACATCTGGGTGCCGCCAATACCCCATATGCGCGATCTGTGCCTCCGAACACTCTAATGCCTGGAGCTATGCCAGATCCCGGTCTCGTCTTCGACAGTGTCATGGGGCGAAAGGAGTTCATCCCCCATCCGAACAAAGTGTCCAGTGTTTTCTTCTACTGGGCTTCCCTGATCATTCACGATCTTTTCCAAACGGATCACCGTGATTTCAACAATTCACAGACGTCCTCTTATCTCGACCTTTCAACGCTGTACGGGGATACGCAGGAAGACCAGGATCAGATCAGAACCTTCAAGGATGGAAAGCTCAAGCCTGATTGCTTTTCCGAGGAGAGGCTGCTTGGCTTTCCTCCTGGTTGTGGTGTTCTCTTGATCATGCTCAATCGGTACTTTCCGCCCCCACCCATCCTGAATGACGTTTCTAGAGACTAAGTCGTTGACCAAGGTTCCACAACTATGTGGTCAAGCAACTTGCAGTAATCAACGAGAACAACCGATTCACGAAGCCAAATGAAGGTCTGACGCACGAAAATTTGGAGAAGTCGTGGGCCAAGTACGACAATGATCTCTTCCAGACAGGCAGACTCATTGTATGCGGGCTATACATCAATATTACCTTGCTCGATTATCTACGAACGATCATAAACTTGAACCGCAGCAACACTACATGGACACTGGATCCGCGGGCTGAGATGAGCAAAGTCTTTGGTATGGATGGGACACCGAGTGGTGTGGGCAATCAAGTATCTGCAGAATTCAACCTAGCATACCGTTGGCATTCTTGCATCAGTGACAGAGATGACAAATGGACCCAGGAATTGTATAGAAAACTCTTCGGCAAAGAAGCCGAGGACGTAACAATGCAGGAGCTCTTGCAGGGACTCGGGAAATGGGAACATGGCTTGGACAAGGATCCTCATAAGCGTCCATTCGCGGACCTGACTAGGGATGTTGATGGCAAGTTTCCAGACGACGACCTCGTCAAGATTTTGACTGCATCCATTGAGGATATTGCAGGTGCATTTGGCCCCAACAACATTCCCAGATGTTTGAAAGCGATCACAGTCCTTGGCATGCAGCAATCACGGGCCTGGAACCTAGGATCTTTAAACGAGTTCCGCAAGTTCTTTCAACTTAAACCGCATGAAACGTTCGAGGACATCTGTTCGGATCCACCCGTCGCCGAACAACTCAAACATCTCTATGAGCATCCAGACTATGTTGAGATGTACCCTGGAATGGTGTCCGAAAGTGCCAAAGTTCCAATGGTCCCGGGCGTTGGAATCGCCCCTACATTCACCATCTCCAGAACGATCCTCTCGGACGCAGTCACACTGGTGCGCGGCGACAGATTCTACACGATCGATTACAACCCTAAGAATTTGACCAACTGGGGATACAGCGAGGTTCAGTATGATCTAGCTGTTCAGCAGGGATGTGTCTTCTACAAGCTTGCCTTGCGCGCATTCCCAAATCATTTCAAAGGCAACTCGATATACGCACACATGCCGATGACGATTCCCAGCGAGAACAGGAACATCATGAGGAGCTTGGGACGCGAGGGTGACTATTCCTGGGACAAGCCCGCTCGAATCCCTGCTCGCGTCAATTTCACATCCTACCAGAGCGCTAGGTACATTCTCGAGCACGCGAAGGAATTCAATGTTGTCTGGACCGAGCCTTTCATATGGCTTATGGGCAAACAAGGCGGCGATTTCATGCTCAGTGGCGATACTCCATTCCATGCCAAACAGCGAAAGTTGATGGGAGAGTCACTCTACAGGGACAAGTGGCATCAGCAGATCAAGGACTTCTATGAGTATACAACGCTCAAACTGTTGACGGAGAAGAGCTGCAAGATCGCTGGCATCAATCAAGTCGATATCACTCGAGAGTGAGCAAGTTTCATCACCTCTAATCTTTCTCAAGCTAACAATCACACAGCGTCGGCAACTTGGCCCATGTACATTTTGCTGCAAACGTCTTCTCCCTTCCTCTGAAGACCGATGTCCATCCACACGGTGTCTACTCAGAGCAGGAAATGTACATGGTCCTCGCCGTCATCTTCGTCTGCATCTTCTTCGATTTAGACCCTGCTAAGTCGTTCCCACTACGCATGGCCGCCAGAGCTGTCACACAGCAGCTTGGCAAGCTCGTAGAGGCCAACGTGAAGACAGTGAATATGACAGGCTGGATTGCAGGCATCACAGATCCCATGCATCAAGATCACACCCCGCTCAAAGACTACGGAGTACACATGGTGAGAAGGCTTCTGGACAGTGGTATGAGTACTAGTGAGATCACATGGTCTCAGATCGTTCCGACAGCCGGCGCTATGGTAGCCAACCAAGCTCAAGTGGTACATTATTTCCTAAGAGTGCCTTAGGCCTACTATCTAATCATCTGCTTTAGTTCACTCAGCTGCTGGACTACTACCTGTCCGAAGAAGGGAAGCAGCACCTCCCAGCCATCAATCAGTGGGCCAAAACCCCAGGTGCAGAATCGGACGAGAAACTCCTGCACTACGCCATGGAAGGTATCAGACTCAACGGTACATTCGGCTCTTACCGCCAAAGCACGGTGTCGACAACCCTCGACGACAATGGCCGCGCCGTGGACGTGAAGCCTGGCGACAAAGTTTTCTGCAGCTTTGTGAACGCCAACCGTGAGGCCAAATACTTCCCGGACCCTGACACTGTCAGACTCGATCGCCCACTCGATGTGTATATCCACTACGGAGTCGGTCCTCACGCTTGCCTCGGTGGGGAGGCGAGCAGGGTGGCACTGACAGCTATGTTGAGGACAGTAGGCAAGCTCGATAACTTGAGGAGAGCCCCTGGACCTGCAGGACAGCTCAAGAAAATCCCAAGACCTGGGGGGTTCTACATTTACATGAAAGCGGACCATGGGAGCTACTTCCCCTTCCCAACCAGTAAATACTCCCTCTCCTTCATACAGGACACCAAAGAGCCATACTGATGCCTAGCAACAGCAATGAAGGTTCACTGGGACGGAGAGTTGCCTTCATTCAAGAAAATGTGAATAGAGCGTGCATTCGGAGGGGGTTGAGAGGGGGGGGTTAATGTTGACGCAATAGTTGGTCCAATGATCTTGAGGCATTCGTGACCAAGCATCACCGAGCAAATAGCTAGATTTGCACTACCCTTTCCCATTGGCTTTGACCATTGTCGATTGGGGCTGTGCTTTTTCCACGTATCTCTTGGGGTACTTTCAAGTACAAGCAGCGTAGAGTAATCATCGAGTCAGTGGACGTATAAAGTCAAGCAAGAGATGTCACTACTCCGTATCCTCTGATGTTGACGCGTATCCTGGGTCTTGCTACCTTTGATCATGCGAGAGTGACTTTGCATATACTTTAGCTTGGATGGTGATCATCCGAGGGAAGGGATTGGAGGATCCACCATCGAGTGAGCTGTTTCCTCGTCATCACGTTCTGTATGCTATCATCCCCAGATGATTTCCTAGTGGGGCGAAAGTCGCGCAAATTCTATGCAAAAGCGGGGTCCCTTGGGTGCATAAAAGGTGGAGCATAAAACGTTGTGCATCAAAAACAAATCAAGTACCTCGCAATTTCCTCTTCACCTTTTCAATGAGACAGAGAAGTGAATCAACACACTGATCGACAGGCAAAACCAATGCAAGACACGCCAAAGACAAGAAACGTGCATCCAATTCCCACGTTCTTAGGCGGAGGTAATCCCTAAGGTAGCTGGGGGTCCCTTAGCCAGAGACTAGGCCCTACGAATCCATTTATTCAGCAAGTGAGCCCCCTGAACGACTCCCTAAGGCCGGTTCTAAAGATCACTAACAAATCAAGCATACGGCTGTGGCTTCGGGCTGAGCTCATACTGCAGTAGATGGCGTCGACCACTCCGATTCTTTTTCACCACTCCGAGGATAGCGGGGAAAAGAACACAACCCATGCCACCAAACCAGAACCCTATCCTGTCGCTGCGTCAGAAAGCTCCGATGTCACTTCAGCTTTCGCTCGAGTCGGCCTTCGAGAGCGTGCTAACACATCCCCAACCACCACCAAGACTGCTAATCTCGCCAGCCGCCGCAGGACAGTGGCATCAGCGGCGAGCGAACAGAGTCTCCCACTCCGTATCAACCTAGCGCGTGTGACCGAGCAATATCCAAAGATAGCAGAGACCCTGCGAATCCGGAACCCCTCGGATCCTCCGAGTCCTCGCACAGCCCCAATTGATATACCTCAGAGAAAAGACACCCTTCAAAGGCCAACAACACCATTGACAGGAAGACCAACGGGGACTGTCTTCGCTCTACACAAATCCATAAACCCTCCAACCTCATCGTCCCCTAGCTCTTCAGATTCAGATCTGTCAGCTTTGGGCACTCGCCTCCCTCATAAAGATACGGCCTCTCTGAAGCAGAAGCGCTCTCTGATGCCTGTCCGTATGGGCCCTCGGCAAGGACAGCCGCACCCATACAGGCCTTCCTCCCCGCTATCACCCAGCATGCCAATTGCAATTCCTGCCAATCCCAACCAACAGAGAGCGCGGCGACCAGCACACGGCCTTCATCTTGCTGGTCTCCCCAAATTCCATCCTGCCAACTTCCCAGCAACGGATTCAAACACTCCACTCTCGCCAGGAGGCGCCCATGCAGTCAATTCCCAAGCTCGCCATCGTCCAGAGTCCGACGCACAACGCGAACTCCGGAGGCACCAACGAGATAATATTGACAGCGCGACCCTGTCATCGCGCTCTGCCCTCTCCTCGCGCATCGACGCAAAGCCAACCTCTCCACATCTGGCCCCTCTTGGCAGCCCTGCAGAACCCATGACTCCGCTGATGCTGGAAGGCCGGGGCGACTACTTGATGGCTGGGTTTGGCCTCTCACCCTCGAAATTCAAAGACGGCAGCGGGAGAGGAATGGTCGAGCGTCTGGTCCAGAAGGAAAACAAGCGTAGGCACCAACCGGGAGCACGCTCCGGAAGTGTCAGTCCTTCTGTGGGTCCAGCCATCAGCCCTGCCGGTGGCCGGGGATGATTGCACTCCACTCCCATGACGACGAGATCCTTTTCCATTGCCAGACCAACGTCGTCTTCACCCATTTTCTTTCAGCTTTCTTAAGCACGAACCAATAGAACGGCAGCATGCGCAGGTGCTACTTGCTATAGGCGCAGGCGGGAATTCGGGGGCATCAGCATTTGCATCGGCGTTAGACAGGCGTTCAGCATCACAGTCGTTACGGACAAACTCCAACTTCACTTTTCCTTCTCGGCATACACGCAGGACAGCAATAGGAGTTCAAATAGGCACTCATTATCGATCACATTCAGCAGGCCGGCTTCACCATGCACTGACCTGGTCAATCTTCAGCATTGACACGGGCGTTCTACATCACACTCTTTATTGGCCATTGGATCTATTTGACATGACTCGTTAGGATCTGGCATCAGCATCAGCACTGGCGTTATGTTTTGATCACTCAACCTTCGCTACAGGCGCTGCTCATGCCTACCTTCGTCTCTCATAAGACCACCCTTAGCACCGACATCACAGTCGAACATCAGCTGCGGTATCGGAATCCAGGATGCACAAAACACACATCGACACTCCCCATCTTTGACGGAGCAAAGAACCATGAGAGTTGTACCCCTAAGTTCATTGGCTCTTCGTCCGCAACACAATCCATTGAAACCTCGTTTGTGCTCCTGCAACTGGGGGTCGAGGCTGATACATCCTTCTCTTCAAACTCTGAGCATTTGTCAGGCGTTTACCACTGCGCATGGGGTTTTGAGCGCACTATAGAATACGTGATACCACTTCCGCCCGCGACGGGCGTCGAAATCGCTGTCGTTTTGCCAGCAGGTTGCCCACCTGCAACAAATGCTCCTTTAGCTACTCAGGTAGCTGCCCATAGACATTGATGAGGAATGAATACATGAACACAACGCCCGCTCCCAGTTTGGCAAAGTTCGTAGCTGTACTTGCTTTAGATTGTAGAAAATAACTATCTCATGGGTGGCAAAACGAAAGCTTTGGGCGAGGGGAAATCGGGGAGCGTCCCCTCGGTCTCTAGGTAGATATGGCATTAGTGCGCGCTCCAAGGAGTCGAGCATCCGAAATCTTTGAGATGGTAGAATTGGTATTGAGACGACGCCGCCAGCTTACTTGTAATATATAATGCGTCCAACTGCAAGTCAACAGATTTCGGTTCGAAAGCTATGGAGAAGAAATGCAAGATACTGTGCGTTACAGTACGCGTGACCGGCCGCGGTTCGCTGCCCTAGAATATGGTTCTTGAACCCCGGGAAGAAATTTATACGCCCTCCTTCATCGGGTATGAAACGCTAAACCAGACGCTGCGTGAAGAAAAGGGTATCATATATCATCCACAAAATGTAAACAAATCTCGTTTCAGGCCGCACCTAGAGACAACCCGCCGCTCCATAAAACATGTTTAAAAAAGGGGAAAAAATTTCACGCAGCGGTTGGAATACTCGGAATCCGAGGAGGCCTGCTCCAACGCGAACGACGGTGCAGGGCCGTCTCAAACTGCTCCCTCCGCTGTTTCTCCAGCTCGCGCTCGATGGCCGTCGTGTTGGATCCGTGGAAGCCGTGCTGGTAGTTCCACACGGTGCGGCGACGCGCCTCTTCCGCTCTGAGTTTCTCGACTGCAGTCAAATTGTTGTTGCTGGCGTCTTTGGCTTGGCCGATCGGGCTCTTGTCTTTGCTTCGCAAACGGTGGAGGATTTCGTCCGCTTTCTTTTGCCAGTAAGTCGTGAATGCGAAAGGGGCTAGGAGAGGAGAGTCGTTGCAGAGCAGCTGGACTTCGTCTTCGACTAGTAAAGTCTTATATGAGTCGAAGACGTTGTTGTCGAAGAGGAAGTCCTCGCCGAGGATCACAGGTGCGCAGCAGTCTTGGAGTACTTCTAGCGTCAAAGGCACGCGGGCTCCGTTCTCGAATGTCCAGGTGGTCTTGACCTGACCTAAAGTCTGCTGCATAGTGTTATCGGCGAATTGCAGATAACCTCGATGTTCAGGGCCATCATCGATAACGAAACCCTGTCTGAGGGCATAACTGAGTCTCTTAGCTTATGGAAAATGGAGAGCAAATGTTCAGACTCACTCGTAGTCGATCACATTCCGCTCCGCCCCTGTGTCTGCGATGCCCGAGGCCTGGATATCATTCTCCAGAACCCCCTTCAAAGTCATACCGTTGCTTCCGAAGAGGTTCATGCTTGACGCATTGTTACAAGGAAACAAACAACTGACAAGGCGCCTTCGGAACTTGGAGAAAGTCTGCGTCGTGGCGAGGAACTTGCGTCCGAGTATTAGATCGTAGGCGCAGTTAGGCAACACATGACAGAATACTTTGATTTTGCTCATCGCCTCGTTCGCGAAAGACCATTGGAATTCAACGGTTCCTGTGAAGGCGTTGTTAGTACGCATATTTAGTCCAAATGCGTCTACGCGTTGATGAGAAGATACTCCTACCACTTGAATGGACTTGTTTCGAGTTTCCGAGCTTAAACCATTTGCCAAAACCCGTTGGGACTAGGCCAATACTACGGGCAAAGGCGGCTGATATGATGTTCTCTTCTGCTCCGGTGTCTGCAATCGCAGGTATATTGCAGTCATTTGCATAACCCGGGAGGCCACGTTTGAGTCTCTGGTAGACCTGTTCTGACCCGCGCCGCAAGTTCATTGGCAGTACGCTGCTGCGAAGCTCTCTCTTTATGGCAGCTTTTTCAATCAAGGGGCTATCATCGCTTGATGTAGTCTGCTTGTTACTTCTCAGCTTCTCGAATCGAGAAGTTTGGATATAGCCGAGGTGGTGGTTCGGAAGCGCTCGGAAGTTTACTCACGTGATCTAAGTGATATCCATCTGGTTGCCATGAGTAATAGCTTGGTGGTGGGTATGACTGTGGTGGTAAGAATTCTGCGGTGGAACCAAACCCTCCTGAAGTGGCCTTAGAAATAATGGAGTTGTCCTTCTGTGAACGTTGTATATGGTCTTTCAAAGGCAATGACGTATATTGAGGCAATCTACAACAAATTCCCAGTAAGTGAGTTGTACTTCGACTACAAAGTGAGACGGTATCCTCTGAGCCATACCTCTGTCGAGGGACAAAGGAGTGGGCATCCTTTGGGCGAGGTGTGGCTAATTGGACGGTCAAGCGATTACCCCAGAGATCCGATCCATGGAAGGCAGGAACAGCGTCACGAGCATCAAAGCTATCCGTAAATTCCACGAAGCCAAAGCCTTGCAAAAGGTTGACTTCAGTGATCTTGCCAGGACTGTCTGAAAAGTGGGCAAGAACGTCAACCTCAGAAACACCAAGAGGAAGATTGGCCAAGTAGAGACGGGTCGAAGATAATCCGTCGTTCATCTTGTTCCCAAGCATCCCTTCCGGAGATGAATCAGTTTTAGACACTAGATTGGGCTTTGAGCCCAAATGTTGCCTTGTTATGTAGCTTCAGCAGATCAGCGAGTGCCTGGAGCAAAGGAGAAGTGAGCTCTACATCAATTTATTGACGCTTCCTTAACGCTAGATGCATCCAAAGTTCAGCCTCAGTTTCAGAGTATTAAGGCAGGCGGTTGGGATGTGTCTTGGGTCTTGCACTATCTGTGACAAGATCGTGAATGCAATTGCTGCTATATGAAGCTTAAGCCGGCGTCGCATTCATCTGCAATAAGAATATAGAAATCCACGTTAGCATTTAATGATGGTGAATGTGTTTTACTCGGCGAGGACGAAATTCATGCAATGGGCGCAGGGGTACCGCCTTGAGTGTGTTGATGCGCTTCGCCAACTCACTAATCATGCAAGTTAGCCTAACCACCTGTAGGCTCAGGGATTGGAAGATCATAGCCTGCCTCGGTGGGGAGCCAGTCGCATTTATTTTGTCCCCCGCGAGCCTGCTTCAAGCCCGCTTGCTCTCTTTCAATACGAATACGAAAACCTGTGATGAGGATACAGACCAGGAGGGAACCATCTTCATGGCTCATCTCTTAACAGATGATGCTTTGCTATAGTATTGCATGTGGACATGGCGGCTGAGTCTGCTTGCGACACAGAGGTTGGGTCGACTCGCAGACCCTCCCATCTCGACGGGTTCCCAAGCTTCAGCAGGTTCATCGCAGAGGATAAAGACGCCGCTATCTACCGCAAATTTGAATCACTAAGTGCGCGGAACTTGCTTTACTTGCAGAGTGAGCTACATGATATCGAAAGGCAGCTCGAAGAATGTGACCAAGAAGATGCTAAAGACTTGAATAACGAGCATGCGCAGCAGTGTGTCAGGGAGTGGGCGTATTATTCACAATGCAATGATACTCATATTCAGGAACGACAGAATTTGCACAACAGGCTCAGGATGAAAATCAAGGAATATCGTTTGTCAATCTTTCGCAGCAGTACACTTGCCCGCGTTACTGAAGTCGACCGCAGATCAAGCACTGCTATTGGAGAGCCAGATTTTGGCATTGGGCTCACCAGTCGCTCGGAATCTTAAGAACTTCCTGACGGGTTTCACTTATCCCTGGGCCCGCTGTCAATATCTCCAGAGTGTATCCGGAGGAAGGCCAAGGAACAGTCAAAATGGTCCATTACCGGCGCTTTGGGGCCATGACAAAAACCTATTCGACAAGACAGATGACTTGATCGCCCTTGCACCTGTGGACACCGACAGATTGAATATATTTCTCAAGGCGTATTCCGGCTGGTTCTTCCAAGTAAGTCATGGTAGAGTGTAGAGCTCTGCCATTGGATGTTGACGTGTCTCCAGGAGCGATACAATCCAGAAAGCAATGTGTTCTACTTCCCTGAGCGACGTATCCAACGCGCCGGAGTAGTGCTGTCGACACTGTTCTGCGCGATCCTGCTTATCGGCGCCATTGTTTGTTTGATGCTTGTATCCCAGCGGAGCAGGGGATTGCAAATCGGTATGATCGCGCTCTTTACATGTCTCTTCGCCGGCGTCGTAGGCCTGCTCACGAATGCGCGGAGAGCCGAGATATTCGGGTCTTCTGCTGCGTGAGTCTCCAACGCCGGAAAATAATTCGATTTGCTTGACCTAATTTGTCAATAGGTATGCCGCTGTTCTCGTAGTCTTCGTGAGCAGCAATGTTGGAACTTCAAAGGCCTGAAAATCGCTCGACACCAAGTAACGAATCATACAAAGTCACAGCGACTCATTCAATGATACTTTGAGCTCTCAGACATGAGCTCGACCCTCCTCAAGACGTCTCCATATTAATAGGTTGCCCACCGACACCGGGCCCTGGCAGGTTTAGTAGCATTGACTCCACGACCGTAATAGCAAACATCTAGAACGCTCAATGCTCTGGCATAATGTACTCCGAGATCAAACATAGCGATACTAAAATTCCTAAAAAAAACAGGTCTAGCCTTAAAGTGCTCGATGTGTTCTCCGAAAAAGTCCCGTGGAAAGCGGTGTATTGGCCAGGTCTGTTCCCCATAAAGGGGACAGGGAACTATTAAATATCGTCCTCGGTTACTCCACTTTTTTGATGAACTTTCACCAGGCTAGAAGACCGACAGCGCTCTGCGCTCTGACGTAACTCTGACGGGCTTCCGATCATATCAAAAAAATAACTGAAGCGAGCCATTATATGAGCGGCGAGGAAGACGGTAAATTGCGAATCTGACAAAAGGATATTCCTAGGGTCGCAACAAAATGGTCTCGCGAGCGAGTTTGGTTTGGTCGGCCGAAGTCCTGTGCTTGCGGCCTGTTTCTCGCAGCTAATGTCCGTTAGTGCTGGAGAAGGGTTTGCTTGAAGAACGCCCTTGGTGGTATAGATCGATGAGTAGGAGAGTGAACAATGGCGCATTAAAGGGGCAGAGAAGGAAGGTATAACAAAAGTCGCTCAAGGGGAGACGCGCTGCCTCTATACAGAGCCCAGCCGGGCTGACCCTACCCTTTCTAGTATTATGACATTGTATCACCGCTTTGGACAGCGTCCTGGTTAGAACTTGACGGTTTTCGCATCAGTGGTGAAAGACTGGTGGAGGTATACTGTAAGATTGAGTTTGGGCCCTTCAGGGGGACCCTGCGTCACCCTCCGTTCACCCAGCCGAGGTGCGCCAGGGTGGGCGCACGTGACGCGACTCACCCAAAAGGCGGCGAGCTCACTTGCATGAACAGATCAGGGACAAAATTATATACTCCGTACCGTTTAGGCCGATGCGTTGTGAACCGGCTTCATACCTACCCTGAGGACAACTGATCTTTGCTCGGTATGGATTCGCACTTCTGTACTGACACTGTCTCGGGGCTAGCCTCTACGGTTGGGACGAAGAGAAAAGCTCTACAGCTGAGACCGGCGAGAACGAAGAAAGCCAGAGCCAATGACACTGCCAGCGAACCGACGGCAGACAGTCTGTGCAATTGCCCCTCTTGTACTAAATGCTGCTCACCAGATTTCAGACTCGGGCCTCTCAGACTACAAAGACTCAGAATCCAATGGCAGCGTGGATGAAAGTGCTTTCACACCCTTAACTCCTGTCTCTGCCACGAGCTCTCACCGCCACCCCTCAGACATCAACAAGATTCACATTTGCACCTTCGACGGATGCACCAAGTCTTTCAATCGGCCCGCAAAACTCGAACAGCATCTCCGTTCGCACACCAATACTCGACCGTTTGTATGCCCAGAAGCAGCGTGCAACAAAGATTTTCTCCGCGAATCTCATTTGACGCATCACATTAAATCAGCGCACTCCGATGTGCGAGACTACGCCTGCGGCTGGGACGGCTGTGACAAGAAGTTCATTACCTCTACGAGGTTGAAAAGGCATCAAGCTGCGCACGAGGGGCGTGAGAAGTTCAAGTGTATAGCTCCGGGCTGCGGACAGACCTTCAGGAAGCACTTGACACTGCAAGCACATATTGCAAAGATTCATGAGGGGAGGAAGCCGTTCGTCTGCTCTTTCTTGCGAGATGGGAAAAGATGCGGTGCTGGGTTTGAAACAGCTGCTAAATTGCTGTCCCACCAGGGCAGGATTCACGAGATGAAGAGATATTCGTGTACCATTTGCTCTCCTGAGGATGGCGAAACCGAGGATGGCGTGGCCTTCTCAACGTACTCGGAGTTGCTAGATCACATGGGTACGGATCACCCACCAAAATGCACAAAATGCGGCCTCAAATGTAGCACGCAACGAGAGCTCAAAATCCACATCGAGATTCAGCATGGGAGTGTCGATTTAGATGAGCGGAGGACACACATTTGCCCTGAACCAGATTGTGGGGCGGGCTTCACGAAGAAGAACAATCTCAATGTGCACATCCGCACAGTTCATGGCAACACGACGTTTGTGTGTGGCGATATCGATCCTGCTACCTTGAAAAATGTCGGAGAGTGGGATGGCTCTGGTGCTTGCGGCATAGCCACCACAACGAAAGCGAATTTGGAACATCATATCCGAACTATTCATCTAGGTCTCCCATGGAACTCCAAAGGCAAGCTTCAGTGGAAGCGAAGGCGCGCGCAGAGAAAGGAGGTTTCCGCGACAGCCTGGCTGACAGGATATGGCTATGGGGAAGAGAGCGGGCAAAATATCGCTTGTCTCGTGCAAGACTGTGGCCATTGTTTCCTAGAGGAAAACGACCATGACTCCCACTTGAAGTCTCATCACGCTTTGGCGGATCTGGAGGTCCAGGCTCTGCGTACGAGGGCCGAAGATGGCGACGCCCTGTTTGCTCGTCCTGCCTTCCAAGATTCCTCGGCGTTTGCAACGACTGAAGACCTAGAGGCGGAGAGAGTCTTCGACATGTATCCTGGTGGTGACCTCGATATGGATGATGCCGAAGACAGCATAGAGAGGGCAGCCTTCGGGGGCGACCCCTTCTGGCTTGGTGGGCCGCCGGATGTGATGACAGAGGATGGCGATGACGAGTGGCTAGGGGAGATGAAGCAGCTGATCAATGATGACTATGATATGAACGATTTCGACGAAGATGATGGAGGGTATGATAGGACTACGCTGGATCCGGCCTTGCTGTGAAGTATTCTACATATTGACCTTGCTCTACCTCCTATTGAGATGGCTCCGACAGCTTGTATTCAAAACCCTGAAGATCCCAACAAGAATTTACTCCAAAATTGGCTTCCAAATAGCAAATTCCAATCGCTAGTTATGAAGAATTGTTACATCATCTAGAGCAAGGCGAGTTCACGTACAGTTTCGGCAGTAGATATTGTATTTCTCGCTTGCCCGCCCTCTTCCCTCGGACCTCGCGTGACATGTTGCCCAACCTCAAATCCGCAAACACAAGAAAAAACATAATCAACACATTCCACCCCTCTGATCTGTATACTGTGCTCCGTACCTTGCCGTCGAACACTTCGCTTCTGCCCCCGTGTCCAACATCTCAGACAGTCCTTCCTCCCTATTAAACCGCAGAAATGACTCGGTAGCACAGGGCCTGGCTCTCTTCATACCATCTCAAATGCATGCATTACGAGGTTCCGACCATAATTCAGAGTACTTTACAGTATCAATATCCTCTCTCCAGAACCAAAGTGCGCGTCCTGGAGAATGGACGCACAGGTGCGTTTAACCCACGTTGCTGACACAATCCCATCAGCACATGTCGACGTCTTCGCTGACTCGCCCCACTCATTGTCTAGGTCGAAAGAGCTATCGAGGTAGCCTGGGACCCCAGGGCCGACCAAAGCCTCAAATCTCAAGCGTTCGACTTCCTCCACCAACTCCGTTCCGAGCCGCAAGGATGGCAGGTCTGCTTCACCCTGGCAATCCGGGACCCAAGGCCCTCCGAGATCGTCCGCATAGTCTGTTTGGATGTCGTCGATAACGCGATCAAGACGGGGCAGCTGAGTGATGGGGATCTGGTTGCCCTCCGAGACAATATGCTGGCTTATATCCGCGATCTATATGGCGGTGGACAGGGCAGCAATGCCCAGCTCGACCCAACATCCATTCAGAACAAGATCACCCAGACCGTCACACATCTTTTTACGACACTGTATGCTACGCATTGGGCGTCGTTTTTTGACGATGTGCTGGGTTTCACGGCTACATCTGGTTCTACAGCGAAGGACAATGCACCGGGAACAATAATGTACTTGAGGATTTTGATCTCAGTCCATGACGAGATTGCAGATGTTTTGGTCCCGAAGCAACCCGAGGAACAGAAAAGAGACACCGATTTGAAAGATCTGGTGAGGCAGCGAGACATCCAAATGATCGCCTCTTCGTGGCATGAGATTCTGGCGCAGTGGAGATCAAGCGAAGATGTGATTATCGAATTATGTCTCACGGCCATGGGGCGGTGGGTGTCCTGGACCGACATTTCTTTGACCGTCAACGACTCGCTGCTGAGCCTCCTCTTCGATTTCCTCAATCCTCAACAGTCGGCAGACCAAGGTCCCAAGGTACAGGAGAAGAGGTCGTCAGCAATCGAGACTTTTATGGAAATTTTGGGAAAGAAGATGAATGCCAGTGACAAACTTGAATTGATCGAGGTACTCAAGGTCAATGAAGCCGTCTTGCAGCTTGTCAATGGACGATCGCTATCAGATCTACGTCCAACGCCAGACTACGACACTGATCTCGCTGAGGATGTAGCCAGGCTTGTCAATAATACTTTTTATGATATTGTCAAAGCCTTGGATAGTTCGAGAGACGGTGATGCAGTATCAGTGCGTGGGATCGCCCAATTGAAGACATTCTTGCCCCAAGTACTGCGTTTTCTCTCTGATGAATACGACGAGATTTGTTCTAGCGTTATCCCATGTCTCACGGACCTTCTTACCTTGATGCGCAAGAAGGCCAAATCTAACAGCAAATTCTCATCGGAGAATGCATTCTTGCTACCCCTAATCCTGGACACAGTCATCGCCAAAGTCAAGTACGACGACACATCTGTCTGGGGAAATGAGGATACCCAAACCGATGAAGCTGAATTTCAAGAGCTTCGGAAACGGCTACATGTTCTACAGCAAGCAATTGCCGCTGTAGATGAGAACATGTACATCGAGAAGATCACCCGTCTAGTGATTTCGACTTTCGAGAGGTACTCGAGTTCCAATGGCCAGATTGACTGGCGAGAGCTAGATCTGGCCATGCACGAGCTGTTCCTGTTTGGTGAGCTGGGTATGAAGAATGGTGGTCTTTACAGCAAGACCAAGCCTGTTTCTCCGGCAGCTGGGCAATTGATTGTAATGATGTTCAAGCTCGTCGAGACAGGTATGTCTGCCGTTTGTCGAGTAGATTTCGGGAAGACTGACTGTCTTGCAGAAATTGCTTCCTCGTCACATCCTGCCATTCAATTACAGTACATGGAACTGTGCACACGGTACTACATGTTCTTCGAAGCAAACCCCCAATTCATCACGCAAGCCCTGCAGAACTTTATACAGTTCGTACACCACAACCATGTCAAAGTCAAGCTTAGGTCCTGGTACCTTCTGCAGAGATTTGTCAAGCATCTTCGCCCGCATATAGGTGATATCGGAGAGACCGTCATTCGAGCTTTAGGCGACCTCTTGCCCATCAAAGCAGAGTTGCCGGATGAGAGCGCAGAGAACAGCAATGAGGATATGTCATCCAATTCCAATGACCAGAGCGCCAACGCTAGATTCACCAGCCAAATGTACCTGTATGAAACGGTCGGCTGCATTTGTTCAGCCCGAGCAATCCCTGTTGAGAACCAGGTCCTATTTATCAGATCGGTCATCAACCCCCTATTCTCGGACCTGGAAAGCCATCTTGGTCCGGCGTCGTCAGGCGACGCTCGAGCTGCTCTGCAAATTCATCATCTCATCATGGCGCTCGGGACACTTGCACGAGGTTTCTCTGACTGGCAACCCTCAAGCAGCTCGCCCAACGCCTCCCCACCGGCTTCTGCAGTGTCGGAAGAGTTTGCAAAGACAGCGGAAGCCATCCTCGTGGCTTTAGAACGGTTGAAATCCTCGTTCGAGATTCGTGAGGCAGCCAGGTTCGCCTTCGCTCGGCTTATCGGTGTTCTCGGTAATCGTATATTACCTCAGCTTCCCAGATGGATTGATGGGCTCTTGTCTCAGACGTCTTACAAAGATGAGATGTCCCTCTTTATGAGGCTTCTCGATCAAGTAGTCTTTGGCTTCAAGACGGAGATATATGACATCCTAAATACACTGTTAACCCCCTTTCTTCAGAGGGTCTTCACTACCATGGGTGAAGCAGCTGAAGGCACAGACGATTGGATCCAGCTCGACGAGCTGAAACGCGAGTACCTCGGATTTCTCCTAGTCATTTTCAATAACAATCTGGAGTCGGTCCTCGTCAGCGAGAGTACGTGCCCCCATTCCTTGCTTGTGGTGTCACTGACAGCAGAATAGCCAACCAGCCCATCTTCGGAGTCGTAATCTCTACCATCGAACATCTCGCTCGAGACATCACCGACTACCCAACCTCAAAGCTTGCTTTCTCTGTGTTGGTGCGCATGGTCTCTACCTGGGGTGGTCCTGACCGAGTCTCGGAGGATCAATCACAGCGAAGTGGGGCATTGTCGAACGGGCACCAACAGACCAAGCTCGAAGGCTTCGATCAATTCATGATGACCCGTTTCTCACCCCTGTGTTGGGCCATTCCAAGCAACCCGAATTTCGACTCGAAGGACGCGCAGGGTAAGCAGGCTCTAAGCGAAGCGGCGGTTTTGCAAAAGACCATCTGCATGAAGGTGGGGTCAGAGTATCTCGCGTGGCTGGAGAATACGGAGTTGAGTGGCATGGGAATGGATAGACCAGCAAGAGACGAGTATTTGAATGCATTGATCAGCATGGATGTGAAGACTTTCCAGACGTATTTCAAGGTAGGCACCACGACGGCATCACAAAGAAGGGCCAGTGCTAACGGTGGCCAGAATCTTGTACAACGGAGCACGAGTGCCGCATCAAACTCGTCCATAAACGGCGTTGGGTACTGAGGATCGATGCATCAAAGGGCGCTGGGTAGGAGAGGATTTGACAGGCATTTTCAGGCTGGATTTTTTGTTTGCATTAGCGGGTTCGGTGATACCTTTTCCTCGATGGAACGTAGCATAGACAGCTTGTCTGCATAGTGATTGATTGAACGAAATCAGAACTCGTGAATAGTCTCAAACGATCGTGCATTTCCTTGTTGAAGTCAAAGATACAACTGCCGTAGAACTGCGTACTCGCTCCGCAATATCGAACTCGCCTCCAACACCACCCACCAAAATCTATCCTACACCTCATTCCACACCTCGTCCCACACCTCACTCCCCACCGTCCGCCACACCATCCACCAAAAACCATCGCACACCTTCCCTCGAAACACCTTCCCCCTCAACCAACAATGCCACCTACCCCCCCCCAAGAAGAAGACGACGACTACATGACCCTCCCCCTCCCCCCCTCCCCCCCCCACAGCGAAACCCCCACCCAACGCCGCATCCGCAAAAAACGCGAAGTCCGTCCGCCCCGTCCCCCCTTTCCCTCTTTCACCTCCTTTCTTCCATTTCATCCCCACACTAAAACCCAATAGGCAAACGAACGCGCTCACCCCCCCCCAACATCCACCCTCCTCGCCGCCGCCACAAAAGCGCGGACCACCGCCCTATCTTCCCCCTTACCAACAAAAGG
>JAABUQ010003745.1_pt1 | contig 27133 bp, 24 predicted proteins | sample 5560001 | NCBI WGS metagenome assembly JAABUQ01 (sample SAMN10711888, study PRJNA513371) | rock metagenome | isolation source: Antarctica rocks | place: Antarctica: Victoria Land, Finger Mt nord | collected 2015-12-18 | reverse complement strand
CAAGGTGGCCTCGCCGACCTCCAGGGTCTTGGCCACCTCGGCCACGCTCTTTCCCTCGGCCAGCAAACGGTCCGCCTCTCTGAGCTTGCGCACCACCTGCTCCGGTGTGTGTCTCCTGCGTCTCATGGTTCCCCCTGGCCCTTTCGGGTTGTGGTGGAACCTTCATATCAGGTGGACCAGTTCACGGGGGTCAGGCTCGTTCAACCGGAAGCTGCCGACAGCCCAACTGGTGCTCAGTTCACGAGTCCCATGATTAGCCTTGCGATCTAGGGATCCCGGCTGGATGGAGCTGCCGAGAGGGCCCATGTAGGCCGTTCGCCCGCGTCTAGCAGATCACAATCGCTCGCCGAGCTCTGCGTGTCCGGCGGGAATGACGCTGGTCGATCTGACCCGATTGGTTCGACGCGAAAGCGGGTTCCGGAACGGGTTTGCGCAACTCGCCGCCTCGTAGACGTGGCGCCCATCTTCGTCGACCGTGCTAGGCGAGATGAAGAGCAGGCGTCGGAGCTGCTTCGTAGTTCCGTCTCGGAGGGGAGTCGAAACGGCTCCACTCGTGCAGTCGTGCCCAATTACTCACGGTCTTCCAGGTCGGAAACTACGGGACCAGATCCTCGAAGCGGGTCATGATTGCGTGCGAAGTCTCCCCAAGGCGGGCTCGGAGGGCCTCCTCGTCGACAGTCAATAGCTCACGATCCTTCATGAGGACCTCGCCTGCCACCAAAACCGTCCGGACGTTTGCGCCACTGGCTCCTTGGGCGGCCGTGAACATGGGGTCGTAGACAGGTCCCAGGTCCCAAGTCTGCGGATCGATGAGCAGCAGGTCCGCTCGCTTCCCAACCTCAAGGCTGCCCAGTTTGTCTTCCAGCCCTAGTGCGCGGGCGCCTCCGATGGTCGCCATATCCAAAGCATCTTCCGGGCTCAACACCGAGCGGGCGTGCCAGGGCGTCCCATAGTGCGACTGCAGAGCCACCGAGGAGACGTGCATGGCTTGAAACAGATCTATGCTGCCGTTTGAAGCGCCGTCTGACCCAACTCCGACCGCGACCCCCAGGCGGCGCATCTCTGGAACCCTGGGTGGCCCGATAATGAAGTTTCCCATCGGGCAGTGCGCAACGGTCGGATGACGCGTCGCGAAGAGCTCGAGCTCGTCGTCAGAGAGCAGGATCGAGTGCGCAGCGTGAAGCCGCGGACCCAACATCCGGATCTGTTCTAACCGCTGAACCGGTCGCTTGCCCCAACGCTCCGTCGCGAAGTCAACCTCGTACGTACCCTCAGCCAGATGGATGTGGATCCGAACTCCAAGTTCGTCCGCGAGATCTCGAAACGCCTCCCACAACTCCTCGCTGCAGACCAGGAGCTGACGAAGCGCAAGCCAGGCCTGGACCCTGCCTTCAGCCGTTCCATTCCACTGCTTGATCAGGGCTACGTTTTCGTCGATCGCCCGTCGGGTGGTGAGGCGCATCGAACGCGGAATGTCGTCCCCCTGGTCCAGGGTGGAGAGAGCGAGGATGGCACGGATCCCCATCTCCTCAGCGGCTCTGCCCATCTCGTCCGGGTGTGGCCCACCGGCCTCGGCAAAGCATGTGGTCCCTACGCTGAGCATGTTGGCATAGGCCACCTGAGCGCTCAGATGAACGTCGTCTGGACTCAAAACGGACTCAAAGGGAATCAGGTAGTTTCTCCAAATCGGAAGCCGGAGCTGCCGCTGTCGGGCAAGTTGGATCACTTTGCCGCGCAGCAACTGCTGCCCGGTGTGGAAGTGGGTATCGATGAGACCGGGTAGCGCTATTCTGCCCATGCCCGAAAGCCGCTCGCGCCACGTGAACCTGCCATCGGCGTCGCCGGCGCGACCCAACCATACAATGCGACCGTCTCTGACCGCGATGGCACCCTGACGGATAACCGAGCGCTGCGCATTCATAGTGACTATGTCTGGACCGACAATCATCAAGTCGACCGACTCTGGATGCGCGCCTTCACCGAGTTTGTCGTTCACAATGACGGCCTGTTGGGACCCTCACCCGAGGGAGCCAACAACCAGGGATGGCGACGCAGCGCCGGATCATGTCCAGGCAACATCTCCCAACCTTCCCGCCGAGCCCTGTTTAGGAATTGGCGCGTGGCGAGCGAATCCGGAGTGGCGGAGCAGATGAAATCCAGGTTGGCGCGCATGGGCACGATGTCACCGCAGATGCAAACGGTGCTGTCGTCGGTGTCCACCAGCACCGACTGATGACCAGGCGTGTGGCCGCCGTTCGGCACAAGCGTTATGCCGGGAATCAGCTCGACCTCTCCGTCGACCTCGACCAAACGGTCGCCCAGCCGGGCCAGAATCTCCTCCACCCCAGCATAGAAGGGTCCGCCCCCGCCCGACGCTGACCAGGTTCGTTCACGCCGCTGAACGAAGAACCGGGCAGCGGGAAAGAGAAGGTCGTTCTCGATGTGGTCGTAATGAAGATGTGTGTGAACCACGTAGGTAATCTCATCCATGCTCATCTTCTCCTGAGCCAGCGCCGCCTCGATCGCCGGCCGCCCCCCTCCCACAATGGTGAAGCCGACCTGGGCGGCGAGCCAAGGGTCGGCGCCGGTGTCTATCAGCAGGGCAGCGCCCTGCGTCCTGAGTAGAAAGCAGTAGCAAGGCACCTCCATGACCGCGCCTGGAGGCGCATCCGGAAAGTAGATCGACACTGGCAGCTCCGGTATCGCGCCTACCTCCACGATGGAAATGCGCCACCCCATCAGGTTCGCGCCGTCAGCAACATTCCCCCGTCAACGAAGAGCATGGCCCCGGTGATGTAGGAAGCGTCCGGCGAACACAGGAAGGAAATTGGGCCCGCGACGTCCTTAGGCACTCCTGCCCGTCCCAACGGGATGGCAGGGACGACTTGGTCAAGGTACTCAGGGTCAGTTCCACCGCCAAGCCCTGTCTGGACTACGAGCCCCGGCCCCACGGCGTTAACCGCTACGCCATGCGGCCCCAGCTCCAGCGCTAGGCTGCGTGTGAGCATCCATATGCCGCCCTTGCTAGCGTCATATGCAGCTAGCTCCCTGCCTGGAGCCTGTGAGTGGATTGAGGCCACGTTCACGATTCGACCCCCCTGACCTCGGGCAACCATCGACCTGGCCGCGACCCGCGCGCAGATGAAGGCACCGGTCAAGTTCACCTCGATCACCTGTTTCCATCCCTCAAGGTCCACATCCAGCGAGGATGCTCGGTGGAGGACTCCCGCGGAGTTGACGAGAGCGAACAGCGGTCCCAGCTGTCGCTCGATGGCGGAGACCGCAGCCTCGACCTGGCTCTCCACACGCACGTCGGCACGGAGGGCCAAGCTCGAGCCGCCGGCGCACTGGATCTCGTCAGCGACCGCCTCAGTACTGAGCGCCTCAATGTCCAGAACGCCAACTGAGAAGCCGTCCCGGGCCAAACGGAGCGCGACCGCGCGCCCAATGCCAGAGGCCCCTCCCGCCACCAGGATCGAGCGGGGGCCGCCCTCAGCAGCCATGGCCGTCTATAGCCTCTAGACCGCCGGCACGCCATACCCGCTCGGCGACGCCCTGGGCGGCAGCCACCATCTCGCTGGCGTTACCCGTCACAAGCCGACGATCCTCGACGAGGAACCGGCCGCCGACCATTACATGGGTGACATCCCGCCCGCTCGCGTTGTAGACCAGCACAGTGACCGGCTCGTGAAGTGGGGCCAGGTGCGGCTGATCGAGGTCCACCAGTATCATGTCGGCCTGCTTCCCCGCCTCGAGAGAACCGACCCGATCGGACCAGCCCAGGACGTCTGCGCTGCCCACGGTGCTGTGCCAAAGCGCCTCCTGGGCGCTCAGGAGCCCCATCTCGCGGTTGACCAGACGAGCGGCGCTGATGCCAAAGCGCATCGCATCCCACGGGTCCATGGTGACCCAGTCGGTTCCCCAACCGATACGGACGCCAGCCTGATACATCGCCTTCAGAGGGCCGAATCGGCCGCGCTTGGCGACGATTGCCGGGCAATGCGCAACGCCGGTCCGGGTCTCCGCCAGCAGGCGGACGCCGGTGTCGGTGGCATAGGTGACGTGAGCTGCTATCGTCTGGGGGCCGAGAAATTGCTGCCGATCGAGGAACTCAACTGAGCCCAGCCCATAGGTCTCCATCATGTAGTCGTGTTCCTGCGGACTTTGAGCCACATGTATGTGCATGCCGGCGTGCCGGCGGTCCGCCTCGGCGCGAATCCGCGCGAGCAGTTCGGGGGAGCAGGTGTCGGCGGCGTGCGCTCCCATTCGGACTTCGATACGGCCGCCCGCTGCTCCGTGCCAGCGCTCGTACAGCCTGACACTCTGCTCGAGTCTCCGGTCGCCTTCGTCGGGCAGGGCATCGTGTCGACCATGGCGGATCTCGGTTAGGTCGACGTCGAACACCTTGTGCGCGACCTGGGCACGCACACCAAGCTCATTCGCCGCCCTCGCTGTCTCGGCCGCGTGATGGAACATGTCCTGAATCACCGTGCAGCCAGCCAGAAGCACCTCCGCCACACCAAGCCGGCTGAGTACATAGATGGCTTCCGGGTCCAAGAAACGCTCCATAGGCAGCGCCAGTTCGTAGAAGGCGTTTGGGCGATCCTCGGTCAGACCCCTGAAGATGCAGCCTGCAACATGCGTGTGAACGTTGACCAGCCCCGGGAGCAGGGCATGATGCGGAAACTCGATGGTCCGCAGTCGGTCGAGGTCAAGATCGCCTGCTCGACCGATGGCCACGATGCGGTCATCGTCCACCACGACTGCACCGTCCCGTATCACCCTGAATTCCGGATCGACAGGGATCAGCCAGCCAGCCCGCACCGCGAAAGGCACCGCCACGCTTCGCGGCTCCTAAGCCGGCTGCTGGTCGGCGAGGCTTACCCGCTGCCTTGCCTGTAGCAGGTAGTAAAGGCCTCCTCCCACGATCACGCCGGCGGGGATGCTGAGATCCATTCCACCCAGAGGACCCTTGGAGAGGGGGCTAACAAAGAGCGTCGAGTTGGTTACCGCGGCCGCCGCGATGGCTCCCAATACAAGGCTCGCGATCGCGTTCCAATTGACGCCAGCGTTGTACCAATAGATGCCCCCCCGGGTTGCCAACAGATCCTGGCTCTTGTATCGGTAATTCCGCCGATACATGTCCACTAGGTAGATTCCGCTCCAGGGCGCGATCCACCAGATCATGAGCGAGAGAAAGCTGGTCAGCGTATCCACGAAGTTGTACACGAAGAGCGCATAGCACACGAAAGCAGCCACCAATACCACGTCGATGATGACCGTCCGATAGCGAGGCATCCTCAGGCCAAGAGCGAGCAGATTGAGCCCCGAGCTATAAGTGTTGACTGTGTTGGCTGCCACCATTGAGGCCACCGCGACCACCAGGAAGAACACCAGGAACCAGCCGGGCACCACTTTCTGCAGCGAACCAATGGGGTTGAAGGCATCCAGCCCGGTCGCGATTAACGCACCGGCGGCGTTCAGGATAGTTGCCGGCAAGTAGGGACCTAGGAAGCTGAAGAGGGCGATCTTCCTTCGGCTGGCTGTCCTCGGTAGGTAGCGGGAGTAGTCGGCCGGCATGTTCATGAAGGCGAAGCCGTTGGCGGCCGCGACGACCATCACCGCTAGTACAAACACAGTGACTTGGTTACTTCCGGCGAGCTTGCCACCCGAGTAACTCCAGTTCACGTGCTGGAAGCCGAAGAAGAGTACGCCCACCATCGCGATCGCCAGTGCAATCAGCAGGATGCGATTCACCACCACAAGTGTGGCGTGGCCCCAGAGTGCCCAGATCACCATGACCACCAGGAAGATGACGATCGCCACCGCCTTGACGCCCGGTCCGTTACCAAAGCCCACCACGCCGAACAAGGCGATCAACGCTAGAACGCCGACAACGGAGTTGACTCCCTCCCAGCCCACCACGGTGAGGAAGCTGAGGAAATTGGGGGGTGCATTCCCACGGATCCCAAACGCAGCCCTGCTCACCACGATCGTGGACGTGCCTGCCGCAGGGCCAGTCATAGCAGCCCAGCCCACCAGGACATAGGAAAGGTTGCCGATCACGATGGCGGCTACGGCCGCCCAGAGGCTAAGCCCGAGACTGATCACTACCGCGCCGATGACTAGGTCGACAATGCCCATCAAGGCCCCCGCCCAGAGCCAGAAAAGCTCGATTGGGTGCCCATGGCGCTCGGCGTCGGGAATTATGTCGATGCCATGGGTCTCGATCTGAAACGGTCGATCGCTAACTGGGTGAGCTGTCGCTGCGATAGTGGAATCTGCGCTCATAACTTTCCTCCTAAATAATTGGAGTGGCCCGAGCCCCGACGGACCACCGTTACCGTGCCCCAACTAGCGGCCGAAGATCCGGCCACCGTTGACCCCCAGGATTTCGCCGGTCACGAACGAGGCTTGCGTAGATACGAGATAGAGAGCTGCAGCCACCACGTCCTCCACGCGCCCCTTCCGGCCCATCGGGGTCTCCCCAACGATCGCTCGCTGAATCGGCTGCGGATAGTCGATGTTGAATTCAGTGTCGATCAGCCCGGGGGCGAGTGTATTGACCGTGATCCCCTCAACGCTGAGTTCGCGCGCGAGCGCATACGTGAGTCCCGCGAGAGCTGCCTTCGAAGCCGCATAAACAATCGACCCCGGACCGTGTCCCCCGGTGAAGGCCGCGACCGAACCGATGTTCAGGATCCGGCCGCCCGGCCGGCTGAGATAGGGAGCGACCGTCAGAGCCATCAGTATGGCGCCCTTCACGTTGATCCGGAATACGTCGTCAAACGCTGCCTCGGCCTCTTCCAGCGGGGTCTGGGTGGTCACCGACCGAGCGATGCCGGCGTTGTTGACCAGCACGTCGATCTGGCCAAAATCTCGAACTATCTCTGCCACCGCCGTCGCGATTTGGTCGCGTTGGCCGACGTCCGCCTGGCGGCAGATGGCTGCAGGACCCATGCTCTTGATCGCCTGGTCGAGTTTCTCTCTGTCGCGGCCGATCAACGCCACTCGCGCACCCTCTCGGACCAGTGCTTCCGCGATCCCGCGCCCGATGCCGCTGCCACCACCGGTGACGATTGCGGTGCGTTGGGACTCCGAGATCACGCTTGCACACTCTCTGCCGAGCTTGTTGCCGGATCGCCTCTCGCGCCTGAAGCCGCTGTTACCTCGGTGGCCCGAACTCCCTCGGATCTCAGGTTTAGGATGCGCCGCGCCTCACTGGCGGTGGCGACACGGCGGTCCAGCAAGTGGGCCAAGGTGACCGCCTTTTGAACCAAAGCGCCGTTGGAGTCCGCTCGCGCGTTGAGTGTGAGCCGCAGGTTGTCCTCCAGCCCCACGCGGACGTGGCCGCCCAGCATCAGGGATGCCGCGCCCAAATGAAACTCGGCCGGGTATCCCACTCCAGCCACAGACCAGGTGAACGGGTTCGATCCCAGCTGACTACGTAGCGTCTGCAACATATGGATCAGCTGCTCCAACGAGGCGGCGTTAGCTCCGAGCACGCCGAGTACGAACTGAATATGGACCGGAGACTGGACGATGTCGTGCTCTAGCAGGTGGACGAGGTTGTACAGATGGCCGACGTCGTATGCCTCGAACTCGGGCGTGATCTCATTCTCCCGAAAGCGCTCGGCGAGCAGGTACATGTCGGCGAACGTGTTGCGGAAGACATAGTCACGGGTCGATTCCAGGTAGTCGATTTCCCAGGGCGCCATCGACGGCCGGTGATGTACCGGAAAGATGCCGAAGTTGAACGAACCCAGGTTGAAGCTGGCCATCTCGGGTCGGCACTGCCGCAGCACCTCGGCCCGGTCCGCGATTGTCTGGCCAACTCCCCCTCCGGTAGTCGGCTGCACGATGGCGTCAGAGCCCTCCCGAATTCCGGCGATCACCTCTCGAAAGAGTCCTATGTCAGCAGCCGGACGGCCGGTCGCTGGGTCACGCACGTGAACGTGGATGAGGGACGCACCCGCAGCGGCCGCCTCCAGGCCCGCGCCGATGATCTGCTCGGGAGTGACGGGGATGGCGGGACTCTGTCCGGGGACGGTCATACCACCGGTGAGCGCGCAGGAGATGATCACCGGTTGCGGCTCCCGCATCAGTAACCCTTCGGCATCCATGCGAGGCTGGCGAGTTCTGTCGTATGCCGGATCTGGAGCGTTGGAGCGATCACCTCCTGCAGTGGCGTCGCAGCCGCCTCGCCCGATATCTGTTGCAGCAGTATCTGGAAGGCGCGCTCGCCCAGATATTCGATGTGCTGGGAGATGCTCGTAAGGCCGACGATGTTGGCGGATGCCAGCTGGATGTCGTCGAAGCCCGCCACCGCCACGTCATCTGGGATCCTGCGACCGGATCTTAAAATGGCCTCCACAACGCCCAGCGCAACAGCGTCGTTCACGCCGACGATAGCCTCAGGTGGGTCCGACAATGACAGCCATTGAGTGGCGATTCTTACGCCGGCCTCGGGATCGAAGGACCCCACGGCGACAAGGGCCGTAGCTCCCGGCTCTGCCTCCATTACCCGAGAGAAGCCGCGCAGGCGCTCGGCAGCATTGGAGGCGAAAGTGGGGCCCCCCACAAATCCGACTCGGCGGTAACCGAGCCCAAGCAGATATCTCGTCAGCTCCTCGGCTCCCCCCTCGTTGTCCGAGACGATGTAGTTCGCAGTTTGCGAGCGCGGCCGACGATTGGTGAAAACCACCCGACGCGGACTACCCATGAGCCGGCTCACTGTCTCCTCGTCATCTCCCACCGAGGCGTGAATGATGCCGTCGATGCCGTGAGACAACAACCGTCTAAGGTGCCGGTCCACCTCGACCTGGCTGTCTTCCGTGTTACAGATGAACACCGTGTAGCCGTTTCTTGAAGCCTCCCGTTCCACGCTCTTAGGGAGCCCGATGGTCTTCGTGCGTCCCGAAACCATCGCTCGGGCGATCGATGACGGTACGTAATCGAGGTCTCGAATCGTATCCAGGACGACCGCACGCGTTTCCGACTTAACGTCCGAATGGTTCCGCACCACTCGCGACACGGTTGAGACTGAGACGCCCGCGGCCGCCGCTACGTCGTTGATGGTGGGTGGCCTATTCAAACTAACGGCTCGGATTCAACCAATGGAAGACTTGCCAATTGGCCCTGGCACGCATCAGACCGGCATCGCTCGCTGTCGAGAGGTTTGAGCATTCCACGTGGCAAGGCATCGACGCCTTCAAGTAGCCAAGCGAGTGACAGGCGCCGGGGTGGTTCGTAGGCCATAGGTGTTTGGGCTCTCGGACAAGGACCCCTTCCCCGGCCACTCACGGCGCTGATCGAATTCCGGTAGCGATACCGATAACGTTCTCAGACTACTACGGCCGTTCGTGACTGTCAAGGCAAGCAGGCGACCCTGGGGTCAGCCCAGGTCGAGCTCGAGGCTCAGTTTGGCCAGGGCTCGTCCAAGCCTAGCCGACATCTGCGCCAACTCGGGCTCCGAGCTGATAAAGGGCGGCATCAGCAGGAGATAGTCCCCAGCGTCGCCGTCAATGCCGCCCTGGCATGGATATACCAGCACGCCCTCCTCCATCGCGGCGGCGGCAGCCCTGGTGCTGATCGCCGCGAGGGCAGGAAACGGACGCTTGGTGACCCGGTCTGCCACCAACTCCACGCCAACCATGAACCCGAGGCCACGGACATCGCCCACGAGCGGGATTCGTTCCAGGTCGCTAGTGATGGTGGATAGGAGGTAGGTTTCCAGTCTCGCTACCCGCTCCACCAGGCCCTGTCGCCGCAGGATTTGAAGGGTGGCCACGCCAGCGGCGCAGGCGATCGGGTGACCTGCCATGGTGAAGTTGTGCTCAAATCGTCCCGAGCCTTGCAGGAAAGTGTCCGCCAATTGACGCCGGACAATCATTCCCGCAAGTGGTGCGTAGCCTGCCGACACGCCCTTCGCGAAGACGATAACGTCCGGCTGCACACCGAAGCGCTGGATTCCAAACCAGCTGCCTAAGCGGCCGAAACCGGTGATTACCTCATCGGCAATGAACAGGACGTCGTAGGCGTCGCAGATCTCGCGTACTCGCTGGAAGTACCCGTTCGGCGGAAGGGCAGCGCCGCCTGCGGCACCGATCACCGGCTCTACGATGAAGGCTGCGATCGTCTCTGGCCCGTCTCGGATGATCGCCCGCTCCAGCTCCTCCGCACAGCCCAAGGAGCACTGGCCGCCCCGCTTACGGCAATGGGAGCAGCCGCGGTAAGAGCTGGGGGCTTCGATGTGTGGGAAGGGCAACAGGAGGGGACCATGGCGCTTCCTGCGCGCCGCGTGCCAACCTGCGGCCAGGGTTGCGAGGGTGTTGCCGTGGAAGCTTGGCCAACGGCCGATTACACGCCACTTCTCCGGCCGGCCGCGCTCCAGCCAGTACTGGCGCGCGAACTTGAAGGCTGTCTCATTAGCCTCCGATCCGCCCGAGACAAAGAACACATATTCCAGGTCCCCCGGCGCGAGCGCACCGATAATATCCGCCAGTTGCCGGGCAACGGGCGACTCGAAGCGGAGCATGTGGACATACTGGAGCTGACGCGCCTGAGCGGCCATGGCCTCGGCAATCTCGTCTACCCCATATCCCAGGCAGGTCACTCCGACGCCCGACGCTGCGTCCAAGAAGGAGCGGCCATCCTCATCGATGAGCTCAACCCCTTCGCCCGCGACGAACATTGGCGCAGTTACGCCGACCAGCGGCCGCAGCAGGTGGCGGCCGGCACCCCGCGCGTGCTGACCGGAGACCCGCACGGCGGGCTGCCCATCCATCAAGACCGACTGCTCCCTACTTTCAACCCGATCTCCCTACTGCTAAACACCTTAGCCGTCTCCTGCCCAGCCGCCGGGCTGTTAGATCGGCTCTCATCCGGGCACCGGTTTCTACTCTTGTCCCAGTTCGCCGCGAGGCGCCACTCGATCCGCTCTGCCGCTTACGCCGCTATGTCCGAAACAGACTGATCGTAGAGAGAGCCGCCTTGTCACTGCGATCAGAAGCTCCCAAAAGGCGCCAACACAAGGCTTGGCGCCGCCGCCAGCACCGGAGGAATGCTCAGATGGGTGGGTACAACGATCGGCTTGAGTAGTCCAACCGCGATCTCTCCGCCGCCGCGCCGGGGTGCTGACCGTAGTGTCGGCCACGATTTGCCCGCCGGCCGCCGACCGACACCGGAGAGTCCGCTCGGGTCGAGGCGGCGCCTGTGCCTCCTTCCGCCTAGGGTGGGAGTCGTTCCCCATGGCGCACCCACCATCGGGTGGGTCCTTGAGGGTTGATCGCCTGAGCGAACTGTGGGCCCACCAGCAACGTCCAGTTACCCGACGGCCCTGTCGACGAGGTGGCACGCGGCGACGTGGCCGGGTCGCTTCTCCTCCAGCGGCGGCACGTCGATGCTGCACCGCTCCACCGCGATCGGACACCGGGTGTGAAAGCGGCAACCGGATGGTGGCCGGGCCGGCGAGGGGACATCGCCCTTGAGGATGATCCTCTGCCGGTGCTTCTCGATACGTGGCCTGGGCACCGGCACCGCCGAGAGGAGCGCCCTGGTATATGGATGCAGCGGCTCTGCGTACAAGCGGTCCCGCGGGGCGACCTCGACCACCAACCCCAGGTACATCACTGCGACGCGGTGGCTGACGTGACGAACCACGCTGAGGTCGTGCGCGACGAATAGAAAGGTGAGCTTCAACTGCTCGCGAAGACGGTCCAGCAAGTTCAACACCTGGGCTTGGACCGAGACATCGAGAGCCGACACCGGCTCGTCACACACGATGAACTCAGGTTCGACCGCCAGCGCCCGCGCGATCCCGATGCGCTGCCGCTGGCCTCCGGAGAACTCGTGCGGGTATCGCTCACCGGCAGTCGGGTCCAGCCCGACGAACCCGAGTAGCTCGCGAACGCGCTGGCGTCGAGCCATCCCCGAACTGAGTCGGTGGATGCGCAACGGTTCGCCGACGGCGTGTTCCACTGTCATCCTGGGATCGAGGCTCCCGTAGGGGTCCTGGAAGACCATCTGCATGCGCCGGCGGAGGCGCCGAAGACTCCCATCGTCCGCGGCGGTAACGTCAACACCGTCGAAGAGAACCGTGCCGGCAGTGGGTTCAACGAGCCGGAGAAGACTGCGGCCGAGCGTTGACTTCCCGCACCCCGATTCCCCGACCAGGCCGAGGGTCTCGCCCCGGCGAATCCCTAAATCGACGCCGTCGACTGCGCGGATGGTCGTCGTCCTTCGTGCCAGCGGCAGCCCGCGCTTAACTGTGAAGTGAGTCTGGAGACCACGCGCTTCGACGAGATCGTTGCCTGGGTGTGGTTCGAGCCTCACCCTGCGGCAGCCCTGACGTCGACCCAGCAGGCCACGCGGTGCCTTTGGGCAACCTCCTCGAGGGGCGGCCGCGCCTCGGCGGACCGCGCCACCGAGAAGGTGCAGCGAGGCTGGAACGGGCAGCCGGGAGGACGGTTCACAAGCTCAGGCGGCGAGCCCTCGATGGGCACGAGCCGTGCACTCACCGGGCGATCCAGCCGGGGAATCGAGCTTAACAGCCCTAGCGTGTATGGGTGCCGCGGATCTTCGAATATTGCATCGACCGGCCCGTCCTCGACCACCTGACCGCCGTACATCACGAGTGCGCGCTCGCAGAGTCCCGCGACCACGCCGAGGTCGTGGCTGATCCAGATGATCGAGGTCGAAAACTCGCTGCGCAGCCTTTGAACCAGGTCAATGATCTGCGCCTGAATCGTGACGTCGAGTGCGGTCGTCGGTTCGTCCGCGATAAGAAGCCTGGGGGAGCAGCTGAGCGCGATCGCGATCATGACGCGCTGGCGCATTCCCCCTGAAAACTGGTGAGGGTGGTCAGATATCCGTTGGACAGCGTCCGGGATGCCAACTAGCTCCAGCATCTCGATCGCGCGCACGCGGGCCTGTCGGCGCGTCATGCTCTTGTGAAGCTCAAGCGTTTCGGTCATCTGGCGCTCGATGCTGAGGACCGGGTTCAGCGACGACATCGGGTCCTGGAAAATCATGGCGATGCGGCCGCCGCGCACCCGGCGCATATCGTCTTCAGTGAGCTCCAGAAGGTTCTCGCCTTCGAACATGACGCGGCCGGCAACGATCCGTCCAGCAGGACGCGCCACTAAGCGCATGATCGACAGAGCGGTGACGCTCTTGCCGGAACCGGACTCCCCCACCACTCCGAGCGCCTCGCCTTCCTCCAGGCTGAAGGAGATATCGTCGACCGCCCGTGCCGTGCCCCGATCCGTCGCGAACTCAGTCGCCAGGTGTTCGACCTGCAGTAGCAAGCTATCTCCGGATCCTGATCATCTCGACAGTGCTTTCCCAGTCGGTAATGACTTCCCGACCGGTGGGAGTGATCAACACCAAGTCCTCCAGGTGATACCGCCGGCTGTCGTTCGGGCGGAAGATTGGCTCGAGCGCGATCAACATCCCGGGCTCGAGCCGCTGCTGGTTAAATGGGTGGAGGATCGGATTCTCATGACCTCCCCCGCGGCTGAGGCTGTGTCCGATGTGAGGTGCCGTCAGCTCGATGCCTTGAGTCCGGAATGCGTTGGCGCAGTGGTGGAATACCGAGGCTGCCGTCACGTCTGGTCTCAAGAACTGAAGGGTGCTGACATACGCCTCTCGATATCTCCGGAACTCGTCCGCAGACTCAGGCGTCGGTTCGCCACAGACTCCCATTCGCGCCATGTCAGAGTTGAACCCGCCCCAATTGCCACCGATGTCCGTCAGTAGCAGATCTCCGGGTGCGAGCCGGCGATCATCCGGCCGCCGGTGCGCGTGGATCGTGTTCTCGCCGCTCGCGAGCGTGATGTGACGGAGCCCGTCCGCGCCCCGCCGCGTTAGCTCGTCGACCATGCGTTCCGCGATCACGCGCTCGGAGTCACCTGCTCGGGACGCGCCCCATGCAGCTCGAATCGCCTCCTCGGTGGCGACGAAGGCAGCGCGAATCCTGTCGATCTCACCAGGCGTCTTGACTGCCCGCACGCGCTCGAAGAGATGGTCAGCGGCCTCATACTTCGCCGACAAGCCACCGATCAGCTCATCGTGGTACTCCGCGGTGAGGAACCGGCGCTCGATGCCGATCCGAGCGCCCTCCAATCCGCGCTCTCTCAGCACATCGCTCAGCAGGCTCACGGGCGATTGAGCGAACTCGACGTAGGTCCGCACATCAGTGATCCAAGACTCGTGCTGGACGAGGCTCTCCTCGATGTTGCAGACGATGAAGGTGGGCTCGCCGGAGCGAGGCCAGACCACCAGTGCAAGACGGTCGCGGATGGAGATCTGCGTCCGGATGTAGGCGCCGGACAGGTAATAGGTGTTCTCGGGCGAGACGGCGACAACCGCGCCTAAGTTTGCGCTCTCAAGCTCCCTGCGCAGACGGTCCTCGTTGATCAGCTGGCGAGCGCCCGCACCGGTGATGGCCGCTGTCACGAGAGCACCATCGATGCGCAGCCCACCGAGCGGGAAAGAGTCGGATTAGGGGTGTTGGAACTCAGACTAGTGTCCCTCCTGTGATGGCAGCCGGGTGCTTGATCCCGCCTCGAGCCGAGTGGCAGATCCAGGACCGATGACCGCCTCCTTGCCGGCGGATCACCGTCCGAGTTCCCAGATCTTCTCGTGGGCCGTCGCGTCCGTGACGTACTCGGCGCCATTCGCGCCAACGTAAATCAGGTCCTCGACGTGGAAACTATCGTTGGGGTAATCGCTATAGCCGACCTCGATCATCATCGTCATCCCCGTCAGCACCGGTTCCTCCACCCACGGATAGAGTTGAGGTGCCTCGTGTACGCCGAGGCCAAGCGAGTGGCCGAGAATGTGCCATTTGAACTCGAGACCGAGGTCTTGATAAGCCTGGATCCCGATACGGGCAACCTCGCCAGCAGGTATCCCTGGCCGGATCCCCGCGACGATCCGGTGCTTGATCTCTGTGATCCTGGCATGGATGTCGCGCTGACGATGTGACGCGGTTCCGACCACTGCAGTCCTCGCGATGTCGGAGTAGTAACCGTCCAGCAGGCCCCCGAAATCCGTCTTCAGGACCATGCCTTCCTCGAGGCGGAGATCACTCGCGGTCGCATGCCAGATGCCTGATCGCTGACCCGCCGCGAGCAGCGGCGCGATGACGACGTCAGCGCCATTGCCAATCAGCTCGGCGTGCATCCGCGCCATCACGGAACGCTCAGAATCACCGATCCGGACGCCGCGGAACGCGGTGTCGATAGCGTTGGTCGTCATGCGGTTGACGCGGGTCAACACTTCGATCTCGGCAGGAGTCTTGATGACACGCGGACCCTCAAGAAAGTGGTAAGAATCCTCGAACCGGAGCGCCGGCATGAGTCGCATAAGCTCGAGGAGCTGTCCGGCCGGAAAGCTCCGTGCCTCGATGCCGATTTGCCCGGATGTGACGCCGCGATCGTTCAGGACCTCCGACACGACTCGCATCGCGTCCACACCTTCGCCCTTATAGCCGCGAATGTCGCGGATGTAGGTCTCGACGGGGCGCAGAAGGCGGGCACGCCGCTCCACCACGACGAGCGCCGGCTCCCCCCCGCGGGGCCAGATGCAGATGTGCAGCCGCTCCGGTAGGAGGCGAAGGTCGATGTTGTAGAAACCGCTGTAGTAGGGGACGTTTTCGGGCGCGAGCGCAAGGACGGCCTCGTAAGGCCCCTCGTCAACCGTACGGCGGATCCGCTCGATGTCGACATATGCCGCGCGAGCGCACTCTTGGACGTTGAGGTCGCTCACCGAGCCTCCTCCGTAACGCTGGCGATCGCTTCCACCTCGACCACGTATGCGCCGGCGAGACGTGCCACCTCAAATGCGCTGCGGGCCGGCCGGCGGCCGCGGAAATATCCGGCGTACACCTCATTGAAGGCGGCGAAGTCGTTCATGTCGGTAAGAAAGCAGGTTGTCTTCAGGATCGCGTCGAGCGAGCTGCCACCAGCCTCGAGGACCGCCTTCAGGTTCTCCATCACCTGCTGCGTCTGCTCGCGGATGCCACCTTCAACCGTCGTTCCAGTCGCCGGGGAAGCGGCGACCTGTCCGGAGGCGAACAGCAGTTCACCTGCGCGGACGGCCTGCGACAGCGGGGAGGTTGAACGTGGTGCGCGGTCGGTGGTGATCTCGGTGATGGCCATATGGAAGCTCCTCTTGCTTAGGCCGCACCGCGTAGGTGCGGATCGAGAGCTCGGCGAAGACCGTCGCCGAGAAGGTTCACTCCGAATACGGTTACCGTGATTGCCAGGCCCGGGATTGTGGTCAGGAACGAGGCGGTGAAGATGTTTCGGTAGCCGTCCGCCAGCATCGTTCCCCATGCTGGGAGGGGCTCGGGGACGCCAAGCCCGAGAAAGCTGAGGCCGGCCTCCAGCAGCAGCATTCGGCCGACCTGCAGTGTCGAGATAACAATGATCGGCGAGATCATGTTGGGGAGGACATGGTGCAGGACGATGTCAGTGGGTCGCGCGCCCAGACAGATGGAGGCGCTCACGTAATCCTTTGCCCGGATCGAGCGCACTACGCCGAACAGGATGCGTGTGTAGGTCGACCACCCGGTCACCGCGAGAACGATCAGCAGGTTCAACACGCTGTTGCCGAATAGCGCCGCGACCATGAGAGCCAGAAGGATCGCGGAGAGCGCCTGCTGCGCGTCGACCGCGCGCATGATGATCGCCTCCGCCCACCCGCCCGCGTACCCCGCCACAGCGCCGAGTACGACTCCGATCACGCCTGACCCAATCACCGCTCCGCAGGCAACGAGCAGCGAGTAGCGGCCACCGTATAGGAGCCGGCTGAAGACGTCCCTGCCGAAGGTGTCGGTGCCGAGGATGTGTGACCAGCTTCCCCTGGTATTCCAGGCGGGTGGTCGCAATCGGTTGACAAGCTCCTGGCCGGTGGGGCTGTAGTGAGTGATGAGCGGCGCGCCGACCACGGCGAAGCAGATTACGAGCAGGATCAACGCTCCCACGAAAAGCTGGGGATTGTGCTGCAGATGACCGAGCACAGTGCGGTGGCGGCGGGAGGTGCCCGCGTTCGGCGCGGGGCTGGCTGCGACGACCCCTGAATCGGTGAGGACGGCCAATTACCGCGGGCCCATATTGCGACAGCCCATTAGCCGTAGCGGATCCGCGGATCGATTTGAGCGTTGATGACGTCGACCGCCAGGTTCGCCACCAGGACGGCCAGCGCTAGCACCACGACCGACGCCTCCACGACGGGTAGGTCACGGCTGAAGATCGCGGAGACCGACAACTGCCCCAGACCAGGCCACGCGAACACCGTCTCCGTGATCACAGCTCCACCCATCAGTGAGCCGAACTGAAGGCCCACCGACGCGATTACAGGGTTCAGCGCGTTCCTCAGCGCATGCCGGAGGATGACGATGCGCCCAGGCAGACCCTTGGAACGCGCGACCGTGATATAGGGGTCGTGGAGGACGTCAAGCATGCTCGACCGCGTGAGCAGCAGGATCTGCGGCGCGAGAAAGGCGGCCAGCGTTACGGCTGGCATGATGATCTGGCTCGGCTGGCCCATGCCGCCGGTCGGCAGCAGATGCCAAGTCACAGCCAGCAACAGGATCAGCATCATTCCAAGCCAGAAGCTCGGCATCGACTGCCCGAACACGGTCACCGCGGAGATCACGGTGTCCGTGGTCGAGCCCTCGCGGACCGCGGCCAAGATCCCGAACCCGATGCCTGTCGCGATCGCTATCAGGACGCCCCCGAGTGCCAGCTCGAGGCTCGCCGGAAGCCGGTCGAGCACCACCGCCATCGCCGGCCGCTGGTAGTAGAGGGAGGTTCCGAAATCACCGTGTGCGATCGCTCCCAAGAACCTCACGTACTGGAGCGGTAGGGGCTCGTCAAGGTGCAGTGCATGCGTCAGTTCCGCGCGCTGAGCCGCGCTGGCGTCCAGTGGCAAGAGAAGATTGACTAGGTTCCCTGAGAGGTGAAGCAGGACGAAGACGACGCCCGTGATCACCACGAGGGTGATCGGTACCTGCAGCAGCCTCTTGAGGATGTATTCGGCCAACTTTCCCCGGCGCCTTCCTACGTTCCGATGGCAGCCGGATAGAAGAAAGGAAGTTCGTCATTGCGCGGCGCGAATCCGGTCACCTTCTTGCTGACGCCGTAATAGGTCGCAGCCTGGAAGAGCCAGGCCGCCATGGCTTGAGCGTGCATGTACTGCGCCGCTTCGAAATAGATCGATTGCCGCTTCTTCTGGTCTAGCTCCATGGCCCCGCGCGTAATGAGGTCGTCGTACTTGGCGTCCTGGTAGTAGTGGCCGAGCGTCGACTTCGATGAGAGCCAGACCTCGGCGAGTGCCGGATCTCCGAAGCTGAACCAGCCAATCAGGAACATTGGACCGAGCTGGTTAGACGTCAACTTCTGAACAAACAGACCGTAGTCCATCGGGTTTGCTTTGGCGCGAATGCCAACCTTGTTGAGCTGGTCGGCGACGGCGATCACGATATCCCGGTCGGCTGTGTACTTGCCGATTGGTCCGTTGATCTGCGTGTCGAAGCCGCTTGGGAACCCAGCATCCGCCAGCATCTGCTTTGCTTTGCTCGGGTCGTATGGGACCTGCTTAACGTTGGGATTCCAGCCGAAGGCATCCTGAGTCAGTAGCTGGCCTGCCAGCGGGCGGAGCTTACCGGAGAGCAGCGTGCTGTTGATCTGGTCCTTGTCGATGGCGTAATTGATCGCCATTCGCACGCGTGGGTCTGCAGTGGGACCGCCGCGGAGCGTGTCCATCTCCAGGATCAACGAGTTGTCGATAAAAGCCTTCTCGACCTTCAGGTTGGGATCGCTGGCAACTGAGTCGATCGCATCGAGCGGCAGGTTCATATCGATGTGAATTCCCCCCGATTTGAGGGCGGCCAGCCGCGCGGCGTCGTCAGCGATGACCCGGAAGACGAGCTTGTCCAGCTTAGGGCGGCCGCCCCAGTAGGAAGTATTGGCGACGTAGGTTAGCTGTGAGCCCTGCTGCCAACTGTCGAACTTGAAGGGGCCGGTGCCGACCGGCGCGGTTAGGGCTTTCTCGGGGCTCTGCGCCGTGTACTGGGGTGGGACGATGAAGGCTTGGGTGAGGCCCAGCAGGAGTACCGGGAATGGGGTCGAGGTGTGCATCCGCACCGTCTGGGCATCTACGACCTCGACACTCTTCAGCGCTGTGAACCGCGAAGCCTGAGTCGCTTTCTGCTTGGGATCCAGAATTCGGTCCATTGTGAACTTGACGGCATTCGCGTCGAAGCCCTCACCATTGTGGAACTTGACACCTGTCCTGAGCTTGAATTCCCAGGTCAGATCGTCGACGTTCTTCCAACTAGTTGCCAACTGGGGAACCACCTTCCCGTTCTCGTACCACACCAGCGTGTCGTACATTTGGCGCCAGTAACCCAGCAGCGGTGTGGATCCACCGGGGCCGAGAGGATCAAGGTTTGCCGGGCCGGTTCCCTCTCCGAAAATGAGAGTCCCCCCGGTGGGTGGGGTGCTGGAGGTAGAGGCTGAGTTGCCACACGCCTCTAGGAGACCAAGGCCAGCCCAACTTGCCCCCGCCAAGAGCCCGTACTGCAGCAGTCGGCGGCGATTTAGCGTCGTGTTGAGGAGCGTGTCGTCCATAACGTCAGAATCCTCCTTGGCGCCCCCGGCAGCGCGCCGATCCAAAAAGCTCCCGCGCTCAACTGGCCCGACTGAGCGCGGAGGTCGTGACGACTGGCGACCGGCCACCTCCGGTCCAAATACGGGAAATCCGTGGTCGAGCCGGGCGCAAGGCAGCGGCCCGTGCGCCGTCGGTGACGACAGCAACCCGCGGCCGCTCGTCACCGTTCATGCACGGATCCTGAGCAGCTCCTGTTGCGGAGCAGTCAGTAGGCGATGGCCTTCCTTCGTCACTTCGGCCAGATCCTCGGTGTGGTATGCCTCCTGGCGATCCTCCATGACAGTCATGGGCTCGATGTTCAGCACCATGCCTGTCTCAAGTCGGATGTCATTCTGCGGCTCAAGCATCGGGAACTCATGTAGTCCGATGCCCATGCCGTGGCCAATATGGGGCATGCCGAAGGGGAGTCCTTGGCGCTTGAACTCATTCTCTACTGCGTTGAACACCTCCTTCGCAGGACGACCCGGCTCAACCGCACGGAAGCCAGCATCCTGCGTGGCTCTTAGCGCTCGCAGTGTGGCCTCTTGTTCTTGGCTCGGCTCGCCGACGACGCCGGTCCGAGCCAGGTCGCTGTTTATCACCTCTTGGAAACGCGCGCCAAAGTCTATGCGCCATATGAGCCCGGGCTGGAACCGCTCGTCGCTGGACTCGGCGTGAGCCTGCATCGTGCGTGGCCCCGATGCCAGGACTAGGAAGAGCGGTGCGCCGCCCTTCTGCATCAACTTCAGGAACACGCCTGTTCTGAGAGCGTTCTCGGTGGAACCGTGGGGAAGTTCTGAAATCGCTTCTTCCAGTGCCGCAAGGGTCGCTTTGGCGCCGCGCTCGAGCACGGCGATTTCCTCCGGTTCCTTGACGGACTGAGCAAGCTCAACGTCGTCATCGATGGAAACTAGTTCACTAGCATCTAAATGTTCGCGGAGAACCTCCGCCGTGTTGTATGGCAGCCTTCGAGCGTCAATACCGATCGACCGCCCGACCAGTCCCTTGTCACGAAGGACCTGGGCCAGCACTTCGCTAGGATCTTCTGCAAACTCAACATAGTCCCGGACCTCATCGATGTCCGTCTGCGTCCGGACCTGGCGAGTCTCGATTCCACAGACGATTAGGGCCGAGGGCTGGCCTTTGGGAGCGACCAGAAAGGCCAGCCGATCGGGGATGGTCACCTGCGTCATGAGATGCGTTCCACCAAAATATGACACGTTTTGGTAGGAGGATAGGACCGCTCCGTCGAGGTTGCGCTGCTCGATGATCCGCTGCAGCCGCGCAAGCCTGGGAGCAGTTTTGGTTCGTTCTGTTGTCGTGCTCAAGGGATCAAGACTCCTCCGTTCGCCCAGATACTTCTGCCCACCCAAGGTCGGAATCGGTTGCGCGTACTCCGAAGGGACCCGAGCTGACCGTAGAGGAGCCGAATGATAGCACTGACTTCAACAAACTGTCAACTAGTTGCATCCCTCGGCCTACCTGCGCCACAGCGTTCCTGCCGCCGATGGACACAAGCTGTTGTAGAGCGACCCACTTCAACAGTCCGACCACCGAGGGCGCTCCCAGCCGATCCCTAGCCGTCGGCTGAGTCGAGGGCTACCCCGCGCGCCTCAGCTGGGGCGTCAGGCGGTCTGCAAGGTTCCGAGGTACTTGTAGATCGAGTAGCGCGACACACCGAGCTCGTCAGCAACGATGGTCGTCGCGTTCCGGAGATGGAAGACACCGCGGTGCTTGAGCGCCCGGACGATCTCTACCCGGTCGGCCCTCGTCTGCTCGCGAGTACCCGTGGCTCGCCGTTCGATCTCCTGGCGGACCATTCTCGACACTACCTCGGCCGGGTCGTCTGCGTACGTTTCTTGGACGCCATTGGCAACCGGAACAGAGACCAGCTGCTCGAGCAACCGGATGGCTCGCTGGGCGTCCCCGACGTCGATGTTGACGCAAAGAGCGCCCAAGGGGCTTGCCTGCGCGTCATGAAAAATGACCGAGGTGGACTTGAGTGGGCGGCCGTCCGGGCCTGCACTCCTGTAGACGAGCACGCCCCCATCTCCCGACTCGAGCAACTCTAGCCCGAGGTCGGTGATCGATCCCCCCACCTGCCGCCCGGTGACATTCCCCGCAATGTGCACGATGCTGTGTTCTGGTTCCTGGAAGTCATGAACGACCACCTCGGCTGACTCTCCAAGCATCCTCTGAATGCCGTCAGCCACCAACGATAGATGCCGAAACAACTCTTGTCGATGCCAGGCCCCAAGTTGGTTGCCGTCCGGATGGACCAGCACCTGGTGTCGGTTGGCCGCCTTCGCTTTCGGTATCGGCCAACGAGGCGAGGGAGTACCTCGTGGTCGCCGCTGGCTCATGACTCGCAACTGTAGCGTCTAGAGCGGCAGAGGGAACATCGGCACTCCGTCAAAGCTGCTCCTCAACAACCATGGTTTCGACGCTCGTTTGCAGGCAGCCGGCCGCTCACGACTCCAGGGCCGCACCAGCCGATCAGCGAGTCGGACCGCTGATCCACATTCGTCGCCAGGGATGCCCTGTAATGTCTGGCTTGGCAACCTGCCCGAGCTCGCTACCCTGGCGAGTTTGATCAACCTCGGTACCTCGGGCTGCCGCCGCTGGATCCGTAAGCGAGCTGCTTCCAACGCATGAACAACCGGAGCTGCATGCACACCGGCATTCCCGGCAGTGTTGGCTTGGCGCCGTGCCGGGGGTCGGGCGCTGGCCCACCGGGAATCACGTGGTCACGGCGGTGAATGTGGAACGCTTAATGGCCGGTTCGTTACCTGCCAACTCCAGACGGCACCAATTCGACGCTTACGGCTCTGCGCCTTTCTTTAGGACCCCACGGCAACCGGGGTGAAGACAGCGAGATTGCGGCCAATGGACAACAGCTTCCGCGTAACGTCCAATGGCGTCTTCGGGGCGCAAATGCAGGTGTCCCAGGTCTGGGATTGAAGCGACAGAGCCTGAAGACGTCCGTCGGTCGGCCTTCACTCGCTCGCCAGCCTCGGCCGTGCAGCAATTGGGGTGCGAAATCGCGTCAAACGACGGGCGGCAGCGGCACTCTGCGAATACGACATCGCTCCATGGAAGGGGGCTAGGACGACCTCCGGACTGCAACGCAGGGAGTTCGATTCCTTCCGGGCGCGCCAATGTCCCGCCTCAGGGGATGGTGGACACCTGTCTCGCGATATTGTGAACAAATCCACGGCCGCCGAAGGGCTGGTAGACGCGGTAGGGTCCAGGCTATTTAGTCCGGTTTCGCCGCGCCGCGGCGGGGCGGCCCGGTTACGCCATGGCCTTCCTTGGTTCGATCGCCGACGCCTCGCCCGCGAAGTGGCAGGCGGCGAGGTGGCCGGGCCGGTGTGGGTCCAGAGGTGGCTCCTGCTCGATGCAGATTCGCCGCTCCGGGTTTGCCAGCGGACCGATCGGGCAGCGGGTGTGGAAGCGGCAGCCCCTGGGCGGAGCCGTCGGGCTGGGGAGGTCACCCTGGAGCACTATTCGGGCCGGCCGCGCCTGGGGCCGAGGATCGGGCACAGGTACCGCTGAAATCAGCGATCGCGTGTAGGGATGAAGCAAGTTCGCGAACAGTTCAGCCGTAGGCGCCGACTCGACGATCTTGCCCAGGTACATCACCGCCACCCGGTCGCTGAGGTGCCGCACCACCGCCAGGTCGTGGGCAATGAATAGGTAGCTCAGCCCCAGTTCGGCCTGCAGGTCCTGAAGCAGGTTGATGATCTGTGCCTGGATGGAGACATCGAGGGCGGAGATCGGCTCATCCGCTACCAGCAGCTTCGGTCCGGCGGCGAGGGCACGGGCGATACCTATCCGCTGCCGCTGTCCGCCCGAGAACTCGTGCGGGTAGCGAGTGGCGTGGCGGCGACTCAGCCCGACCATCTCGAGCAGCTCGCCCACCCGCGTTCTGACCGCGGTGCCGCGGGCGATGCCGTGGACCGAGAGCGGCTCGGAGATCATCTGCTCGACGGTCAGCCGCGGGTTCAGCGACCCGAAGGGATCCTGGAATATCATTTGGGCGTACCGCCGGAGGTGCGACTGGTCGGCGCTGTCGATATCGGCGCCGTCGAAGCGGACCGAGCCCGCAGTGGGCGGGTACACGCCGAGCACGACCCGCCCCAATGTCGATTTGCCGCAGCCCGACTCGCCGACCAACCCCAGGGTTTCACCGGCCCCGACGTGGAGGTCTACCCCATCGACGGCGTGCACTGTCGTCCTACGGCGGAGCACTCCGCCCCCCATCTCGAACTGCTTGACGAGGCCCCGCACCTGAAGCAGTGGCGCACCGTCGGCGGCGACGTCTGAAACCTGCCTACCGCGGGTCGTGGCTCCCTCCGGAGCGGCTCCCAGTGCGCCTCCCGCCTGCGTCACCCAGCAGGCCGAGCGGTGGCCGGAGGAGAGCTCCGCCAGAGGTGGCCGCTGGCTAGCGCAGCGCTCTATCAGATAGGCGCAGCGTGGGTGGAAAGGACAGCCGCTGGGCTGCTCACCCGGCTGCGGTGGCTGGCCCTCGATCGAGTAGAGCCGGCCGTGGCGGACGCTGTCCAGACGTGGCACGGAACGGAGGAGGCCCTCAGTGTAGGGGTGGTCAGGCCTGGCGAAGACCTGCGCCACCGGGCCCTCCTCCACCATCTGGCCTGCGTACATGACGATCACCCGCCGGCACAGCTCCGCGACGATTCCCATGTTGTGGGTGATTAGAACTACGGCGGTTCCGAACTCCCGATTCAGCTTTCGCAGCACCTCCAGGATCTGGGCCTGAATAGTGACGTCGAGGGCGGTGGTGGGCTCGTCGGCAATCAAAAGGCCGGGATCATTGCCCAGACCCATAGCGATCATCGCCCGCTGGCGCATCCCGCCCGAGAACTGGTGAGGGTAGTCGCGGATTCGGGTCTCCGGAGAGGGGATGTCGACCTTACGCAGCATCTGGATCGCGCGTGGCCTGGCCTTGCCGCCCCCGTACTTCTCGTGGGCGTCGAGCGCCTCGACCAGTTGGGTCTGAATTCGGAGGACGGGGTTCAGTGACGACATTGGATCCTGGAAGATCATGGAGATCGCATCGCCGCGAAGCTTCCGGACCTCGGGCTCGGACATCGCCAGCACGTCCCGCCCCCGATAGGTGATCGAGCCACCAACTATCCGCCCCGGCGGGGTGACCATTCGCAATATCGAGGCTGCGGTCACCGACTTCCCCGAGCCCGACTCCCCGACAATGCCAACCGTCTCTCCCGCAGCCACTTGGAAGCTCACGCCATCCACCGCCCGGATCTCACCTGCCTCGGTCTGAAAGCTGGTCCTGAGGTCGCGGACCTCTAGCAGCGGTGCCGCGCTCAGCGAACCATCGCCTCCGCCAGCTGGGCGGACATGCCGCCATCGACTCTGAGCACCGAGCCCGTCACGAAAGCCGACTCGCTGGAGGCCAGGAAAGCCACGCATTTGGCGACATCCTCCGGCCGGCCCGGCCGGCCCAAGGGGTAGGCGCGAAGGACCGCCTGCAGCTTCGACTCATCTTCCCAGATCGCGCGGTTTCGCTCCACTGCCACAAAGCCGGGGGCCACTGCATTGCAGCGGATGCCCCTAGGGCCGAGTTCGACCGCGGCTGAGCGAGTCAGGGCCACGATGGCCGCCTTGGCCGCTTCATAGGGGGCGAAACCCGCCACCGCACCGAACGAGTGAACGGAGGCCAGGTTGACGATCGCGGCGTCTGCTCCTGCCCGGGGGGCGAAGGCCCGAATCATCCGCCAAGTGCAGCCGAGGCTCACCGCCAGCGTCTGCTCCCAGCCTTCCTGGGACGTCTCCAGCAGGAGGCCTCGCTCCTCCCAGAAGGCTGAGTTGACGAGGACTCGGAGTGTGCCCGGTAACTCGCCGGCTTCGGCGAAGCAGCGCTCCACCGTTGCCTCCTCGCGGAGGTCGCCGACCACAGTGGTGTCCAAACCCTTGTGTGGCAGCACATCCACCCCAAGCACGCCAGCGCCGCGGGCGCGCAGCTCGCCCGCGATCGCGGCACCAATTCCTCTGGCGCTGCCGGTCACTATGGCGACGCTTCCTTCGAAGCTGCTCACAGGCCCGCCAGGATCGTCACTGGGGCACCGTCCAACTCGCTCAGCAAGAGCGGCGCCACCAGCACCCTACCCAGGTCCTCGTTGGTCAGGTCCGGTTCTAGGTGGACGTCCTCGATCAGGAGCAGGGTGGGACCGGAGCTCTCATCGAGCGCGCCGAGGTGGAAGCTCCGGCCTTCATCGGGATGGGCCGGAGAAGTTGCCGAGATGATGTCCATGCCCAGGGCGCGCAGCCCCGGGAACTTCTGCCGCAGCCAGGCCGCGGTCGGTCCGGAGAAGCCGGGGCCCCGATGTCGGTAGCGATCCGGGTCGGAGGTGCGGCAGGCTGCGCCATAGCCCGTCCGCACCAGGACCAGATCGGCGTCGCCGATCCGATCGGCCCACGGCTCCAGTTCTGCTGCTCCGATGAGCTCGCCATCACCGCGTCCGACATCGACCAGCAGCGGGCACTCGAACAGCAGCTGCCCGATGTCCAGGCCTCCCAGCGGCCGGCCGTCCTCGAAGAAGTGGGCCGGCGCGTCCAGATGGGTACCTGTGTGATTGCCGAAGGTGATCGAGTAGGCGCGGTTGCGGTCAGCGGCCACCGTCTTGCGCGACTTAATCGAAGGATTCGGGTTGTCCATATACGCCGGGGTGGTCTCGGTCAAGGGGTGACTGAGCAGCCTCAACGCCGCAACACTCCCGCGTTGAGCGCGTCGGCGATCAGGTTCAGACCGACGACCAGAGCGGTCAGTGTGAGCGTCGGGCCAACCGCATAGTTGACATTCGTGGCCAGGTAGGGCAACCCCTCGTTCAGCAGGTTGCCGAGCGAGGGCTGAGGCACCTGGATGCCAATGCCGACGAAGCTCATACCGCCCTCCAGGAAGACCGCCAGCGACATCGACAACGCTAGCTGCACGATCAGGGGATCGACCACGTTCGGAAAAATGTGCCGGAACAGGACGCGAATCGGGGAGATGCCGATCAGGCGCGCGGCGACCACGTACTCGCGCTCTCGCTGCGAGATGAGCGCGTCCCGGCTGAGGCGCCCAAAGATCGGCACGTTGGCGAGGAGGATGGTCACGACGATCGCCCTCTCACCCGGGCTCAGGATGGCTGCGATCGCTATGCCGAGGATGATCGCCGGGAAGGCAAGGATGACGTCGAACGCACGCTGCAGGGTGGTGTCCAACCAGCCCGGTCCGGCGGCCCCCAGCAGGCCCGCGAGACAGCCGAGAATCGCTGCCGCTGGCACACCCAACACCGCCACGATCAGGTCCACCCTGATGCCGTTGAGCACCCGACTGAGCAGGTCGCGGCCGAGCTCGTCGGTGCCGAGAGGGTGCGTGCCGCTGGGCGGCAGGAGCTCCTGGAGGCGAATCTGGAACGTCGGTGAGTAAGGGGTTAGGAGGGGGGCG
>JAABUQ010003743.1_pt1 | contig 27140 bp, 19 predicted proteins | sample 5560001 | NCBI WGS metagenome assembly JAABUQ01 (sample SAMN10711888, study PRJNA513371) | rock metagenome | isolation source: Antarctica rocks | place: Antarctica: Victoria Land, Finger Mt nord | collected 2015-12-18 | reverse complement strand
CCGCGACGCTGAAGGACGCGATGAACGAGGCCCTGCGCTACTGGGTCGCCAACGTCGAGGACACCTACTACTGCATCGGCACCGTGGCCGGGCCGCACCCCTATCCCACCATGGTGCGCGACTTCCAGTCGGTGATCGGCGACGAGACGCGGGAGCAGATGCTGGCCGCGGAGGGCAAGCTGCCGGACGCCATCGTCTGCGCGGTGGGCGGCGGGTCCTCGGCCATGGGCATCTTCCACCCGTTCCTGGACGACCCCAGCGTGAAGCTCTATGGCGTCGAGGCCGCCGGGCGCGGCTTGGACAGCGGCGCGCACGCGGCGGCGATCAACGGCGGCAGCCCCGGCGTGCTGCACGGCAACAAGACCTACCTGCTGCAGGACCGCGACGGCCAGATCACCGAGGCGCACTCGATCTCTGCCGGCCTCGACTACCCCGGCATCGGGCCGGAGCATTCCTGGCTGCACGACATCGGCCGGGTCGACTACGTGGCAGCGACGGATAGCGAGGCGTTGGAAGCGTTCCAGCTTTGCTCGAAGCTTGAGGGCATCATCCCCGCGCTGGAGACCGCGCATGGCCTGGCCTACATCGCCAAGCTGGCGCCCACGATGAAGCCGGATGAAACCATCGTGCTGAACCTGTCAGGCCGCGGCGACAAGGATATCTTCACCGTGGCGCAGCATCTGGGCCAGGCCCTATGAGCGGAGGCACTGTGAGCGGCAGCGGCATCGGGCGGATTGCCGCCCGTTTCGCCAAGCTGCGGGCGGAAGGGCGCGGGGCGCTGATCCCGTTCCTTGAGGCCTACGACCCCGACGGCGCCACCTCGATGGAGATCCTGCGCGGGATGCCGGCGGCCGGCGCCGACCTGATCGAGATCGGCGTTCCCTTCACCGACCCGGCCGCGGACGGGCCGACGATCCAGCGGGCAGGCCAGCGGGCACTCAAGGCGGGCGGCACGCTGCCGGGCACGCTTGCCATGGTGGAGGCGTTCCGGCGCGAGGACGGCGAGACGCCCGTGGTGCTCATGGGCTATCTCAACCCGATCCTCGCCTACGGCCCCGAGCGGTTCTGCCGCGATGCCGGGGCGGCGGGCGTGGACGGCCTTATCGTGGTCGATATGCCGGCCGAGGAAGCGGACGAGCTGATGTCCCACATCGACGACGCCGGCCTGGACCTGATCCGCCTGGTGGCGCCCACCACGGATGACAAGCGGCTGCCGCTGGTGCTGAACGGGGCAGGGGGCTTCGTCTACCATGTCGCCATTGCCGGCATCACCGGCACGCGCTCGGCCGCGGCGGAGGACCTGGCGCTGGCGATCCCCCGGGTGCGCGCCCATACTGACCTGCCGGTTGCCATCGGCTTCGGCGTCCGCACTCCGGCCCAGGCGGCGCAAGCCGTGCGGGTCGCTGACGCCGCGGTGGTGGCGAGCGTGCTGATCGAAACGCTGGCAGCGTCGCTCGACGAGCACGGCCAGGCGCAGCCGGACACGGCGCGTCAGGTGTTGGACCAAGTGCGCGGCTTGGCAGAGGCGATCCGGGAAGCCCGGGTCGGCGCCGTCGCGGCGTGAGGCGGCCCGGCCCGCTTTTCCGCGGCGGGCCGGCTCAGCTTCGACCGACGAGGACGACGCCCGCAATCACCAGCGCGATGCCGATCAGCCGGGTCGGCCCGAGCGCCTCGTCAAACACCAAGTAGCCGAGCGCCGCAGTCATGACGAAGCCGAGACCCACGAACGGGTAGGCCTGCGACAGCTCGGTTTGCGCCAGCGCGCGCAGCCACACTACGGTGCCGATGCCATACAGGGCCAGCCCGCCCAGGACGCCCGGGCGGAGCAGGGTGCTGATCACCCCGCCGATCAGCGACAGGTTGACCACCGGACCCGGCACCGGTGCCACGCCAAACTTGAACAGTACCTGCGCACAGGCGGACAGCGTGACGCTGACGAGGATGAGCGCGAGCGTGCCGGCGGTCATGGCGCCGCCAGGCGCCGGTTGTAGAAGGTCCAGCAGGCATTGAGTTTGTGCGGCTTGTTGAACTCGGCGTCGAGCACGGGCTGGAAGACCATCCGGATAGTCGGCTCCCCGCCGGCCGACAGGACGCATGTCGAAAGGAAGGCGCCGTCCGCCCCGGCCAGGTAGCGGGACGCCGCGGCTTGATCCAACACGGGGATCGTGCGGCCGACCTGGAGCGCCAGCATGACGCCCCGGACCGGCTGGAGGTCGAGCAGCCGGGAGAACGGGTCGGTGAACGCGAGCACGGCGTAGTGCTGCGCCGTCTTTTCCAGGTCCTGGGCGCGGAACGCCTGCGCCGCATCCACCACGTCCTCCGCCCAGGCGACGGAAGCGGCGGGCGCGTTGCTGGACGGGTCGTTATCGACGTTCCACCGCCGGCGCTGCACGTCGGAGATCACCGGAAGCCACTCGTGCGACAGCCGCCGTATCAGCTCCGCCCCGGCCAGCGTGGGGGCGGGCACGCGGACGCCAGGCGCCATGGCGCTGAACCCGTGGTCGGTTGACCCGATGTGCTCGCGCTCGACAATTGTGATGCTGCGGAACACCGCCACGTCCAGGATCGGCAGCAGCAGCGCCGCGCCGAACAGGGTGGTCCCGATCAGACGCTGCCGGCCCTGCCGCGCGATGTCGGGGTGGAACAGCACCGCCGCCGTCGCAACCAGCCCAATGCCGCCGGTGTTCTGACTCTCCACCGCCCAGGCCGCGCCGAGCAGGATGACCAGATCGACCGCAAACGCCTGCGATTGCAGTGATTGCCAGAGCGTGACGCGCGCTGGAGCCGGTGTGCGCCGGCGCCACAGCTCGCGCAGCGCCAGGACGGCAATCCCGGCGCCCACGGCCAAGGGCGCCCAGTTGCGGTAGGCGGTGTAGCCGAGCGCGTAGACGCCTTGCCCCCGGTTGACCCCGACCATGAACAGGATATCCCGCCCATACGCCGAGAAGAACCCGGTCGCGGCATCGGCAACCGCGCAAACGACGGCCAGCCCGGCCAGCCCGAGAACCACCGGCCGCCACCGCGCCCGGCCCAGCACGCAGGCGGCGACCAGCAGGCCGACCGCCGCCACCGCTGCCGTCACCTTGAGCAGCAGCAGCAGGCCCACGAGGGTGCCCAGCACCGGCGCGTCCCAGCGCGACTTCGGCAGCACGTACCAAAGCCCCAACAGGAAGAACAAGCCGACAGTGAACCGGTTGTAGGAGGCGAAATAGCTGATTTCCGAAAGGCTCGTCCGGTCCACCGTGAAGGGAACGAGCACCATGAGCGCCAGCAGCGCCGTCGCCGCGCAGAACCGGGCGCCGGTCTCGAACCGCGGCGCCAGCATCGCCAGCGGCGGCAGCACCAGCAGCCACATCAGCGCGTGCATCCCGACGAAGGGCTGCCCGCCGGGGAACAGCCGCTCCGCCCCATAGGCCAGGTATAGGGTGAGCGAGCCGATCGGCATCATGAAGTCCAAGTGCGGCACCTGCCCCACCCCGATGCGGTAGGCCCCGTCCAGGATGAACAGGAAATCCCAGAACGCGCGCCCGAACGGGATCACCCGGATCGTCGCCGCCGCGGCGCATACGAGGACCGCCGACACCGCCAAGGCCAGCAAGCGCAAGGCGGCGCCCCCGGACCGCGCGGGTCTCCTCATGCCGAGGGCCGCATGCTCCATTCCGTCCATGTCAGGCGCTCAGACGGAGGCGGCGACGAATATGCAGAAGCCGACCGCCCCGGTGAGCAGGCTGGCCCGGTCCGTCAGGGCGAACACCACGGGATCGTCGTTCATCCCGCCGCGATGCGACAGCATCAGCACCCGGCTGATCCAGAACAGCAGCACCGGGCACAGCAGCCAAAGCGCCTGGGGCGTGTGGTACAGCGGCAGCACGTCGTTGCTGTTGATGTAAAGCGCCATGACCAGCACCGCCATGTAGCCGCTGGAAGCCGCCATGCTGTTCAGCATGGTCAGGTCCTCAAGCAGGTAGCCGCGCCCGGAAACCTCGCCCCGGCCCGCGCGCAAATGCAGCGTCAGCTCGCTTTGCCGCTTCACCACTGCCAGCGAGAAGAACAGGAACATGGAGAAGGCGAGCAGCCAAGGCGACACTGCAATGGATGTCGCGGCGGCGCCTGCGAACACGCGGATCGTGTAAAGCGCCGCCAGCATCAGCACGTCCGCCACCATCTGCCGCTTGAGCGCGAACGAGTACGACACCGTGCAGGCGTAGTAGATCGCCAGCATCAGCAGGAACGATGCCGGCAGGAACGCTGCGAGAAACAGCCCGCCTCCCAGCGTCAGCGCGATCAACGCCGGCGCCAGCGTCAGCGGCAGCGCCCCGCTGGCGAACGGACGCCGCCGCTTGGACGGGTGCAGCCGGTCATGCGGCAGATCGACCAGATCGTTCAGCAGGTAAACGCTGGACGCGCAAAGGCTGAACGCCGCAAACGCGACCGCCGCCTGCAGCTCCGTCGTCAGCGCGGCCCGGTGCGCCGCCAGCATGGGGACGAAGATCAGCACGTTCTTGGCCCATTGATGCAGCCGCATCGCCTTGGCGATCACCCGCAACTGCGCGATGGCGCCGGGCCGGCGTCCGATGGCGACGGCGTTCGGGCACTCCGCCTCCACAAGCCGCGCCAACTTGGCCGAGGGCAGTACCATGATCGCGCGTCGGGCCCGGCGCCATACCGGGCGGTCCACCTCCGCGTCGCCCGCGTAGTCGAAGCCCCCCTCCCCGAACTTCGCCGCCAGCAGCGCCGCCTTGGTTTCGCCCTTGAGGTTGACGTTGTTTTCCGACGCGAACACGCCGTCGAACGCCTCCAGATGGCCCGCCACGGCGTCGGCCACGCTGCGTTCGGAGGCGGTGGCCAGGAACACCAAGCGCCCCGCGGCCCGCGCTTCCCGGGCCATGGTGACCACGTCCTCGTTATAGACCAGGGTGGCGGGATCGAGCCGGACGGCCCCCGCCACGCGCTCCTTGAACGCAGCCCGGCCCCGCAGCAGCAGCGTCGGCAACAGCATGAGCAGCAGCAGCGGGCGCGTGGCCGCGAGGCGCAGCAGGGCCTCGATCAAGGTATCCGTGCGGACAATCGTGCCGTCCAGGTCGATGACAAGCGGCACCGAGGCCCGGCCCGCCAGCCGTTGCGATCCCCGCCCTGTTTCAGGCGGCAGGGTCAGGACGGGCATGCTGTTGTTTCCTGCTTCTCAACCATAGGATGTCCGAGGACAGCACGCTTATAGAACGATTTGCGCCGGATTTCCAGCGTCAAACCCGCTATCAAAAACATTTCTATATCACACTAAAGAGAATAAACCGACCGAGCCTCCCCGGTTCCGACCATGGCATGGGATGTGCTTCGCCTATCCACGCCCAATTGACATCCATAACCGCCCGGCAAGGAATCTGCCCCCCCATGACCGACTGCACACGCCTCGCCGCCGGGCCGATCTAGTCGGGATGGACCTGCCCGAAATCCGCACCGTCGCCCAGCCCCGCACCCGGGACGATCTGCCGCCCTGCGGCGCGGGGTCGGCGTGGCTGGCGGGCGGCACCTGGCTGTTTTCCGAGCCGCAGCCGGGGCTGCATGCGCTGATCGACCTGGCCGGCATGGGGTGGCCGGCGCTGGAGCCGTCCGCGGCCTGGCTGCGCATCGGGGCCACCTGTCCCATCGCGTCGCTGGAGGCCTTTGCCGCCGCCGCGGACTGGCCGGCCGCGCCGCTGTTCGCCGGGTGCTGCCGGGCGCTGCTGGGATCGTTCAAGATCGCGGGGGTGGCGACCGTGGGGGGCAATGTCTGCCTGTCCCTGCCCGCCGCGCCGATGCTGTCGTTGACGGTGGCGCTGGACGGCGTGGCCCGGGTATGGGGTCCGAACGGGACGGAACGGCAGGTGCCGATGGCCGGATTCACCACGGGGCCGCAGCGCACCGTGCTGGCGCCGGGCGAGCTGCTGCGATGCATCGACCTGCCGGACGCGGCGCTACGCCGGCGCGGCGCGATGCGGCAAGCGTCGCTCACGGCGCACGGACGCTCCGCCGCCTTGCTGGTGGCCACAATGGAAGCGGGCCGCTTCGCCCTGACCGTCACCGCCAGCACCGTGCGCCCGGTGCACGCGGCCTGGGCGGCGGCGCCTTCCCGGGAGGCGCTGGACGCCCACATCACATCCTTCCCGGTGGCGCTCTGGCATGACGACGTGCACGGCGCCCCGGCCTGGCGCCGGCACATGACCCGGCGGCTCGCGGCCGAACTGCATGAGGAGCTGCTGGGATGACCGTCCTGCACGTCAACGGCCAGACGCAGGAGTGCGACCCGGCGCCGGGCCAATGCCTGCGCACGCAGCTTCGGGCGCTCGGCTGGTTCGGGGTCAAGAAGGGCTGCGACGCCGGCGACTGCGGCGCCTGCACCGTGCTGCTGGACGGCCAGGCGGTGCAAAGCTGCCTGATGCCGGCCTGGCGGGCCGAGGGCAGGGCCATCACGACCATCGAGGGATTGGGCGCCAAGGAATCGGGCGGCACCCTGCACCCGTTGCAGCAGGCGTTCATGGACGCCCAAGGCTTCCAGTGCGGCTTCTGCACCCCCGGCATGGTGCTGACCGCCAGCATCCTGGACCCGGCGCAGCGGGCGGACCTGCCGCGGGCGATGAAGGGCAACCTGTGCCGCTGCACCGGCTACCGCGCCATCGCGGACGCGGTGGATGGCCTGCGCCACGTCGGCACCCTGCCGGGCAACGACGCCGCGCCGGATGCGGAGGCCGTGGTGACCGGGGCGTCCCGATACACCCTGGACGTGGACATGCCGGGCCTGCTGCACATGCGCCTGCTGCGCTCGCCGCACGCCCATGCCCGCATCCGCGCCATCGACCGCGCCGCAGCCCTTGCCGTGCCCGGCGTGGCCGCCGTGTTCACGCACGAGGACGCGCCCGCGCGGCTGTACTCCTCCGCCCGGCACGAGGACTTCCGCGCCAACCCCGACGACACCCGCCTGCTGGACGACGTGATGCGCTTTGTCGGCCAGCGCGTCGCCGCCGTGGTCGCAAACAGCGAGGCCGCCGCCGAGGCTGGCTGCCGTGCGCTCGCCGTGGACTACGACATCCTGCCCGCCGTGTTCGACCCGGCGGAGGCCATGCAGCCCGGTGCCCCCGTCCTGCACGACAAGCAAGCCCACCGCATCCCCGACCCCGCCCGCAACATCGTCGCCGCGCTAAGCAGTCACCACGGCGACCTCGCGGCCGGCTTCGCGGCGGCGGACCGGACCCTGGAGATCACGTGCGAACTGCAGCGGGTGCAGCACACCGCGATGGAAACGCATTGCGCCCTCGCTTGGATGGAGGGGGACCGCCTGGTGGTGCGGAGCAGCACGCAGGTGCCGTTCCTGGTGCGCCAGGGCCTGGCGGACCTGTTTGGCCTGCCGCCGCACCAGGTCCGCGTGCTATGCGCGCGGGTGGGCGGCGGGTTCGGCGGCAAGCAGGAGATGCTGGTCGAGGACATCGCCGCCCTGGCCGCCCTGCGCCTCGGCCGTCCCGTCAAGCTGGAATTGACGCGCGCCGAGCAGTTCGCCGCCACCACCACGCGCCACCCCATGCGCGTCACGGTCCGCGTGGGCGCCACGCAGGACGGCCAGCTCACGGCGCTGGCGGTCGATGTGCTGGCCAACGCGGGCGCCTACGGCAACCACACGCAAGCCGTGCTGGCCCATAGCTGCAATGAGCTGATGAGCCTCTACCGCTGCCCGAACACGGCGGTCGATGCAGTGGCGGCCTACACCAACACGGTGCCGGCCGGCGCCTTCCGCGGCTATGGCATGGGGCAGACGCTGTTCGCGCTGGAGCAGGCGATGGACGCCCTGGCGCGCGGCCTCGGCATCGACCCGTTCGCGTTCCGCCGCCGCAACATGGTGCGGCCGGGCGACTGGCTGGATGAGCCGCACGGCCCGCTCGACGACGTGGAGTTCGGCAGCTACGGCCTGGACCAATGCCTGGACCTCGTGGAGCGCGCGCTGGCCGCCGACCCCGGCCTCCCGGTGCCGGAGGGGGCGGAGTGGCAAGTCGGCCAGGGCGTCGCGATGGGGATGCTGGCGACGGCGCCGCCGTTCGGGCACCGGGCGGAGTCGCGGCTGTTCCTGGCGGCGGACGGCGAATTCGACCTGCACGTCGGCACGGCGGAGTTCGGCAACGGCACCTCCACCACGCACCGCCAGGTGGCCGCGGCCGTGCTGGGGACGGCGCCGGGCCGTATCCGGCTGCGGCAGTCCGACACGGACCTGGTCGGCCACGACACCGGCGCGTTCGGCAGCACCGGCACCGTGGTGGCGGCCCGCGCGACGGAGACGGCGGCCCTGGCGCTGCGGGAGCGCATCCTGCTGGCCGCGGCGGCGCTGACCGGCCATTCCGCGGCGGAATGCCGGCTGATCGAGGGCGCCGTGCTGTGCGGCAACCGGGCGGTGCCGCTGTTGGACCTGCCCGGCGCCGGCGCGGGCCTCGCCGTGATGCGCAAGGCGGACGCGGCGCCACGTTCCCTCGCGTTCAACGTGCAGGGCTTCCGGGTCGCGGTGAACCGCGGCACGGGGGAGATCCGAACCTTACGCAGCGTACACGCCGCCGACGCCGGCCGGGTGATGAACCCCATGCAGTGCCGCGGCCAAATCGAGGGCGGCGTGACGCAGGCGCTCGGCGCCGTGCTGCACGAGGCGCTGCGAATCGGCGAGGACGGCGCTGTCAGCAACCCGGCGTTCCGCCAGTATCACATCCCCACCTGGGCCGATGTGCCGCGCACCGAGGTGCTGTTCGCCGACACGTCGGACGCTTTCGGGCCGATGGGCGCCAAGTCCATGAGCGAAAGCCCGTTCAACCCGGTCGGTCCGGCGATGGCCAACGCGCTGGCGGACGCGACGGGCGTGCGCTTTACGGCGCCGCCCTTCACGGCGGACCGGGTTTGGGCGGCGCTGGCCGGTCAGGACTGAGGCCGCCGGGTCAGCGCGGGGCCTGGCCCGCCAGGTAGGCTGCCCGGCGCGCGAACAGCGGGGGCGCGGCGCGCCGGGCTTCCGCGATGATGGCGCGCAGGTCCGCCGTTTGCAGCACCCCGTCTTCCACCAGCACTTGCCCGTCCACCATCGTCAGCGCAACGTCGCTGCCGCGCACGGCGTGCACGAGGTTGTGGTGCAGGTTCATCCAGGGGCCGCTGCCGAACAGCGGCGTCATGCGCGGCGTGTCGGTGCGGACCGCGATCAGGTCCGCCCGCTTGCCGACTTCCAGCGAGCCGATCTGGTCCTGCAACCCGATGGCCCGCGCGCCCTCGATCGTCGCCATGCGCAGCGCGTCCCAGGCGTCCAGCGCGGTGGCGTCCAGCCGGCTCAGCTTCGCCAAAAGGGACGCGCCCTTCATCTCCTCGAACATGTCGAAGTTGTTGTTCTCCTTCTCCCCGTCCGTGCCCAGGCCCACGGCGATGCCCGCTGCGAGGAGGTCGGTGGTGCGCGCGGCGCCGCTGGCGAGCTTCATGTTGCTGACCGGGTTGTGCGACACGGCGGCGCCGTTGCGTGCGAGCACGCGGATGTCCTCGTCGTCCAGCCACACGCAATGCGCCAAGAGCGTGCGCGGCTCCAGGAGGCCCAGCCGCTCCAGCGCCTGCACCGGGCGGCAGCCGTAGCGGTCCTGCATCGCCTGGACTTCCTGCTCCGCCTCGGCGATGTGGGTGCAAAGGCCCGTGCCGAACCGTTTTGCCAGCTCCGCCGCACGGCGCTGCCCGGCGGCGTCGGTGTAGAACAGGTGCTCCAACCCCACCCACGCCTGGATGCGCCCGCCCTGCCGGCCATGCCAGCGTTCCAGCAGCGCCTCGTTGTCGTCCAGCGTGTCGAAGTAGTCGTAATCCGGATGCGCCCCGACATAGGGCACCATCACCAGCCGGTTGCCGATGCCCTCCGCCGCGCGGGCGCTGCCGTCCATGAAGCGCCACATGTCCACCACGGTCGTCGTGCCGGACAGCGCCGATTCCGCGTAGCACAGCCATGACGCCGCTTCCGCCTCGGAGGGCTGCAGGACGCGGTGCATTGGGTTGATGTAAGTGTCGAGCCAGTCCCAGACCTGCAGCCCCTCCGCCGTGCCGCGCAGCAGGCCGGAATGGCAATGGGCGTTGATCAGGCCGGGCATGATCAGGTGGTCTCGCAATGCCCGGTGCGCGGCGCCCAAGGCTTGCGGCTCCACCTCGGCGCGCGGGCCGACGGCCTCGATGCGCCCGTCCTCGATCAGGATGGCCCCGTCCTCGATGACCGGGCAGCCCGGCGCCATCGTCAGCATGTGGTCGGCGGTGAGCAGTTGGCGCATGGGTCAGCTCCTTTGCGGCGCGTCCGATGCAGCCGCACGATGCAAGAGCCGTGCTGCCATGAGCCGCGGCGGGCGGTCCCGGTTGGCACGCGGAATGCTTCCCAATCCCGCCGGGCATGGCACCGTAACCAGGAGGGCATTGAGCATGGATCGTGTGAGCGTGGGCGAGCACACGGATGACGTCCACCTGAAAGCGCCCGCATGAGCCATACCCTCGACGCCCTGAACGCAGCCACAGCCGCGGACTTCACCGCCGCCCTCGGCGCGGTGTTCGAGGACGCGCCCTGGGTCGCCGAGCAGGCCGCCGCCGCCCGGCCTTTCGCCACCGTGGCGGCGTTGCACGAGGCGATGCTCGCGTCCGTGCGCGCCGCCCCGCCCGAGCGCGTCGCCTCCTTCCTGCGCGGCCATCCGGAACTCGGGGGCGCCGCGGCGGCGGCCGGGACCATCGGCGCGGCCTCCATGGCGGAACAGTCCGCGCTGGGGCTGCAACGCCCGGAGGACGATGCCGCCGCCCTGTCCGCGCTGAACCGCGCCTATGCCGACCGCTTCGGCTTCCCGTTCATCCTGTGCGTGCGCCGCCACACAAGGGCCTCGATCCTGGCCGAGTTCAAGCGCCGGCTGGACAACGATCCCGCCGCCGAGCGGGACACGGCGCTGCGGGAGATCGGCTTCATCACCCGGCTGCGCCTGGCGGACCAGGTGGCCGGCCCAGGAATGCCGGTGGTCCACGGGACCCTCACCACGCACGTGCTGGACACGGCGGCCGGCCGGCCGGCGGAGGGTGTGCCCATGGAACTGCTGGAAATGGGGGGCGGACGCGCCATCTCCCTGGCCAGCAGCGTCACCAACGCAGACGGGCGGACGCCGTCGCCGCTGCTGTCCGGGGCGCCGCTGCGGATCGGGGTGTATGAGCTGCGCTTCCAGGTCGGCGCGTATTTCGCCGGGCAGGCGGCGGGGCGGCTGCCGTTCCTTGACGCCATCCCCATCCGGTTCGGCATCTCCGAGCCGGAAGCGCATTACCACATCCCGCTGCTCGTCAGCCCCGGCGCCTACTCGACCTATCGCGGAAGCTGATAGCCCAGCGGGATCGGGGGCGAAGTCAGCGGCCGACGACGCACTCGATCTGGCCATGCGGCTCGTCGGTCGGGGTGGACACCATGTTGTCCGACGACAGCCCGAACGGCTCCAGCTTCACCGGCAGGTAGTGCTTGTTCGGGCACGCCATGCGGATCGTGCCCAATTCGGGCACCGCGGCGAGCGCCGCCTCGCCCATCCGGTACAGGCTGTCCTGCACACTGTGGCTGTAGGTGGTGGCGAACACCTCCAGCATCGTGCCCAAGATGAGCGCGTTCGCGGCGCCGTAGTCCGCGGGCTGGCGCAGCCAGGTCCAGCTCGCATCCATCGCCGTCGCGGCGATGCGGTCCCGCGTGGGCGGCAGGGTGGTGTAATCGTCCATCACGTAATCGACCCAGCCGGACTCGGTCGTCTTCATGAAGGTGTAGCCCATGATGCCGGACACGACCGTCGCCCCGTCCCGCGCGGCGGCGACCTCCGCCGTGGGCTGGCCGTTGCTGTCCAGCACGAAGCTGTGCGGGTGCGCTTCGCCGCCGAAGCTCGCCCGCGTCCACCGCGTTTCGCGCATGGACACGCGCACCCGCTCGACCTGGGGATAGCGTTCCAGGAAACGCGCAGCCAGCGCCTCGCCGTACTCTTCCGTGCCGGCGGTCATGTTCTCCCGCGCGACGATGTAGGCGATGTTCTTGATCGTGTCGGTCGCGACCACGGTGCGGTTGTCGCCTTCGGTGTAGGCGGCGGCGAAATCGCCATCCAACAGGGTCATGATGGTGAGTTCGCGCACTTCGTGGCGAGTGCCGCGGTGCACGCGCATCACCCGCACGCGGCCCTTGCCGTAGGTGTTCTGGATCAGCGGCATGGACATTCCCTTTCAGGCATGGTCGGCCACCACCAGCGGGGCGGCCTGCGCCCCGGCAGTGATCTGGTCCGGGTTGAAGAACGCGTTCAGCGCCACCGCCGTCGCGGAGGCAAGCAGGATGCCGCTGTCCAACATGGTCTTGAGCATCTCCGGCGCCGCATGGAACAGCGTGGGCGCGACAAGCGGGATCATGCCGAAGCCGATGGAGATCGCCACGATGAACACGTTGCCCCGGCGCCCCTCGTAATCGACGGACGCCAGGATGCGGATGCCGGTCGCCGCCACCATCCCGAACATCACCACCCCCGCGCCCCCCAGCACGCATTGCGGCACGGAGGCCGCGATGAAGGCGAGCTTGGGCACCAGCCCGAGCAGCAGCATGATGGTGCCGCCGGCCACGCACACCATGGGACTCGTCACCCCGGTCACGCCCACCAGCCCCACGTTCTGCGAGAAGGAGGTGTAGGGGAAGGTGTTGAACAGGCCGCCGATCACCGTGCCGACGCCGTCGGCGCGCAGACCGCGGGCCAGGTCCTCCTGCGACACCGGACGCCCGATCATGGTGCCGAGGGCCAGGAACATGCCCGTGCTCTCGATCATGACGACCACCATCACCAGGCACATCGACAGGCACGCCACCAGGTCGAAGCGCGGCAGGCCGAACTGCAGGGGCCAGACGACGGCGAGCCAGGGCTGCGTCTCCAGCCCGTCGAGGTTGCCCCAGCCGAGCGCCAAGGTGAGCACGTAGCCCGCCACGATGCCGATCAGCACCGCGGTGTTGCGCAGAAAACCGGCACCAAAGCGCAGCAGCAGCAGAATGATGAGCAGAACAAGGCCCGCCACGCCGAGGTAGCCCGGCGCGCCGAAGTCCGGGGCGGCCGGGCGCCCGCCGCCGATCCAGTTGATGCCGATCCGCATCAGCGTGATGCCGATCACCGTGATGATCGACCCCGTGACCACGGACGGGAAGAAGCGCAGCAGGCGGCTGATGAACGGAGCGACCACGATCCCGAACACCCCGGCGGCGATCACCGAGCCGAAGATCGCCGGCAATCCCAGGGCCGGGTTGTTGGCCATCGCCAGCATCGGCGACAGGGACGCGAAGGTGACGCCCATCATCACCGGGAAGCGGATGCCGACCGGACCCACCCCGTAAGCCTGGATGAAGGTCGCGACGCCGCAGGCGAACAGGTCCGCGTTGATCAGCAGCGCCACCTGGTCCCGCGGCAGCTTCAGCGCCGCCCCCAGGATCAGGGGGACGGCCACGGCGCCCGCATACATCACCAGCACGTGCTGGATGGCCAGGATAATGAGGCGGACCGGCGGAGGCGTGGCGGATGCGCGCGTCGGCTCTGTCACATGGTTCTCCTGTCCTGCGTCGAGCCGGAGCATGGCAAAAGTCGTGCCATTCCAGCCTATCGGACGGTCGACGCCGGACAGGGAAGGGGCGGTGCGGGCGCTACTCCGCCGCAGCCTGGCGGCCGGTCCGTTCGGCAAGCAGCCGCCGGGTGAGCGGCAGCAGGGTGCGGCCGTAGTCCAGCGCGTCTTCCAGCGGGTCGAAGCCGCGGATCAGGAAGGTGGTGACGCCGAGCGCGTGGTAGTCAAGGAACGCCTCCGCCACCTGCCGCGGCGTGCCGACCAGCGCGGTGGTGTTGCCGCGCGCCCCGGTCGCGCGGGCGATGGCGGTGTAGAGCCGACCCTCCGGACGGTCGCCCAGCGTCGCCGCCTCAAGCAGGCGCTGCGACCCGGCGTTGGCCGGCGCCCCGTGCCCCGGACCCAGCGCCGCTTGCCCGCGCACATCCAGGGTGCGGGCGAGGATGGCTTCCGCCCGTGCCCAGGCCTCCTCCTCCGTCGCGCCCAGGATGGGGCGGAACGACAGGCTGAACCGGACCTCGCGTCCGTGCTTTGCAGCCTCCGCCCGCACCCGGCTGGTGATCTCGGCCACCTGCGCCCGGGTCTCGCCCCACAGCGCGTACACGTCGGCGTGCTTGCCGGCCACGCGGAGGGCGGCGTCGGACGCGCCGCCGAAATAGATCGGGATGCGCGGGCGCTGCACCGTCTGCACGGCGGGGGACGCACCCTGGATGCGGTAGTATGTGCCCTCGTGATCCACCGGCGCCTCCGCGGTCCAGACCCGCTTCAGCACGTCCACATACTCGTTCGTCCGGGCATAGCGCTCGTCCTTGCCCAGCCAGTCGCCGTCGCGCGCCTGGTCGGCGTCGTCCCCGCCCGAGATCACGTGGACCGCCGCCCGCCCGCCGCTGAGCTGGTCCAGCGTCGCGAAGGCCCGGGCGGCGTTGGTCGGCGCCTGGAACCCCGGGCGGTGCGCGACCAGGAAACCCACCTGCCTCGTGTGCGCCGCCACGTGGGCCGCGAGCTGCAACCCGTCCGGCCCGTTGCTGTACCAGCCGATCAGCACCCGGTCGAACCCGCCGCCCTCCGCCGCGTGCGCCTCGTGCGCCTGCGCCGAGGCGACGAGGTAACCGGGGTCGATGGCCGGGCCGCGCGCCGGGTGGATCTCCGACTGCTCGCGCGGCTGGATCATGCCGATGAACTCAAGGCTCATGCTGGTCCTCCTATTGGCCGAGTGCCGCACGCCCGGCGGACTCAAGCGTGGCGCGGCCTGCCGCGACGAAGGCGGCGTCGGGCTGGGGCGTATGGACGCGGGCGCACAGCACGTCCCGCAGGTGCCGCTCCAAGGGGTTGGCGCGGGACAGGCCGTGGTTGCCGGCAAGCTGCAGCGCCGCCTGCACCGCCTCGATCGCGTTCTCGGCCGCGATTGTCTTGAGCAGCCCGCTCTCAGTGGGCGATGGCGGGCGGCCCGCGTCGGCGTCGGCGGCGGCGCCCGCGACCAGGCGGCGGTTGGCCAGCAGCAGCGCCTCGATCCGGCCCACCGCCTCCTGCATGCGCGGCAGGGTCGCGAGCGGCGCGCCGAGGTTCGAGGGCGCGCGTCCGCGCAGGAAAGACACGGTCCAGTCCCGCGCGGCCTCCGCCACCCCGGTGTAGAGCGCCGCGACCAGCAGCGTGTTCCACGCCGTGATGTCCGGGTCCGGCCGCGCCCAGGCCGCGGGCGTGCGCAGATCGACCGCGTGGCCGGGCGGCACCAAGACATCTGTGAACGCCACGTCGTGGCTGCCGGAGCCGCGCAGGCCGAGCTGGTCCCAGGTGTCCTCGATGGCGATGCCGGGGCTACTGGCGGGCACGAGGAACAGGCCCATGCGCGGCGGGTCCTCGTCCGTGCGGGCGAACACCAGCATGGAGGCCAGGCCGGGGGCGCCGGTGCTGTAGATCTTGCGGCCCGACAGACGCCAGCCTTCCTCCGTGCGCCGCGCCACCGTTGCCGGCAGGCCACCGCGGGCCGGGGTGCCGAGCGCCGGCTCACCCGCAGCGCGTTGATCAGCGCGCCGGAGCGCACGGCACCCTGGCCGACCTCCGCCCGCAGGCGCTCCGGCCAGCCCGAATGCGCGGCGGTGCGAAGCTGGATGAGCTGCATCGCCAGGATAAGCGCCGTGGAGGCGCAGCCGCGGCCCGCCTGGCGCACCGCCTCGGCGGCCTGCGCGAGGCCAGCGCCCGCTCCGCCATCCTCCGGCCGGGCGGTCAGCGACAGCAGGCCCGCCGCGTGCAGGGCGTCGAGGCTTTCCCACGGGAAGGCGCCGTCGCGGTCAACCCGTGCCGCGTGCGCCGCCAGGTCGTGGACGAAACCCGCATCGCCGGGGAGAAGCATTGAAACCGAGCCGTCCATCAAGCCTCCTTCGCAGTGAGCGAGCGGTCTCGCGGCGGTCGACCGCTTCCCTCCGATGCAACATGGTCTCGCGCTGCCCCTGTCCTCAAGAGCAGCATCAGGCAAAGATTGGCACGCTTGCAGCATCCTCTTTCAATCAGGCCGGCCGCGGCAGAATATCTTTCCCAAGTGAGCGGGCCCAAGCGGGGGCCGCTACGCCGCCCCGTCCTGCTCCATGGAGGCCCGGCCCGAACCCGGCGCGTTCCGGTCCAGCAAATGCTGCAGCCTGGACGTTTCGCGGATGCTCTGCATCCCCTGCGGCGAGAACGTCGCCTCGTTGAACACTGCGGGCGCCAGCAACGGGTTGGTCAGCGCGTGGGAGAACGCGTCGGCCGCCACCATGCGCCCGATCAGCTTCGGCACGGCCGCCCGCGGCAGCGGTTCCTCCGCGAACAGGCCGACGAAGAACTCGATGCGGTCCACGTCGCCGTAGACGCGGCGCAGGCCGTCCACCACGCGCGGGTCGCCGCTGATCTGCTCGAACCGGGTGACGCGGGGATAGCCCATGGCCGCCCGGTAATCGTTGTAGCCGGCAAGCTGGTTCTCGCGGCCCTGCGCGATGCTGGCCCGCTCCGCCGGGAGCAGGAAACCGGCCGTGTTGAACAGGCCGATCTGCCAGGCCGCCGTGCCGCTCGCCTCAGTGAAGGCGGCGCCCAGGCCCGATTGCAGCAGCGGCCCGTTGTCGAGCCGCATGTCCGCGATCGGGCGGAGCCGCCCGGCCCACGACACAAGCTCCGGCACCAGGCTGTGCCAGCGGTAGAGCAGGTTGAACTCGACGGGGATCCAGTTCTGCCGGTTCCAGCACGCTTGGTAGCACGCCGTGGGATCGGCCAGCAGCTTGAACCAATAAGGCGCGATGTGGTTGATGTACTCCCCGATCACGATATTGATGAGCTGGACGATGTTGACGTTGCGCGCCGTTTCGAACACCCGCGCGTCGTCCCAATCCGGCCAGGCCCGCTCCAGCACGTCGCACAGCCGGTTGTGTTCCCGCAGGAACAGCGTGTTGAGCGCCGCGGTGAACGGGGTGGTGTTGGCGCGGTCGCCGCCAAAGGCGAACAGCCCGGCCCGCTTCTCCGCCGGCCAGCCGTCCGGCAGGCGGAGCGGCGTCGGCAAATCCGCGAAATCCGAATCGCGGCGCCCGGCCGCGTCAAACAACCGGGGCGCCCACTCCTCGCCGTCGATCATCTCCGATTTCAATCGGCCCTTCTGCCCCGGCGTTTCCGAACGGCGGCGCAGGGCCTGCGTCAGCTCCGGCGTCAGCCCGTAAAGCTGGCTCAGGTCGATCTGGTGGTTGGTCGTGGTGCGGCGGCGGTCGGCGTCGTTCGTCATCATGAAGCCGTCGGTGAACCACTGCGCGAAGCACGGGAACAGCAGGGTGGACCGCCGCGACACGCGCGGGCCGGTCGGACCGTGGGGGCCGGGCTGGAACAGGGCCATGACATCGTCGAGCGGCGGCAGGTCCGCAGCGGGGCGCGGCGGCAGATAGCGGCCGAACCAGGTGCGGTCGGTGAGCGACGGCCAGGAAGTGTAGGGCGCCTCCGTGCTCAGCGCGAGCGGCCGGGTCGGCACTTTCCGCGCCGCCCTGTCCACGATCATCCGGTTGCAGAACCGCGCGAGCGCGGGGCTGCGGTTCACGAACTGCCAGACCGGGCGCAGGCCGGTCAGCACGGCGACCTCGATCCGGTTGCCCAGCCCGTCCCGGCTGATATCGCGCGCCCGGGGCGGCCCCGGCCGCACCGCAGGCGCGGAGCCGCCCGGCACCGCATCGAAATTTCCCAGCACCTCGCCCATCGCCGTCCCTCCCTTGACTGTGCGCACTATGCGGTGGCGTACCTCAGTATACTGTGACCTGCGTCACAGCGCCGCTGGCGTTGCGACGTAATGTTCATTTGTTTTGAACAGACCAGTCGGAGGCTCCATGCCGAGTCCCTGCGCCTGTACCGCAAGCCGTTGCCACGCCCATGGATGAGCTCGCCCCTCTGCTGGAATCGCTGGGCTTGGAGCGCTACGGGCCGGCCTTTGCCGCGAACGACGTGGACCTCGCGGCGCTGCGCCTGCTGTCGGAGGCCGACCTCAAGGAGCTTGGCCTGTCGCTCGGCCACCGCCGCAAGCTGATGGCGGCCCTGAGCGGCGCGGCGCCGGAGGCACCGGGGGCCACGCCGCCCGCCGCGCCGCCCGCCGCCCCGGAGCCGCCGACGGAACGGCGGCAGTTGACGGTCATGTTCTGCGACCTCGTCGGCTCCACCGCGCTCACGGCGGCGCTGGACCCGGAGCGGATGGAGCGGCTGCTGCGCGACTACCAGGACGTGTGCGCCGGCGAGATCGCCCGCTTCGACGGCTTCGTGGAGCACTTCTTCGGCGACGGCGTGCTGGCCTATTTCGGCTACCCCCGGGCCAGCGAGGACGCGGCGGAGCGGGCGGCGTGGGCTGGCCTCGGCGTTGCCGAGGCCGTGCGGCGGCTGCCGACGCCGCTCGGCACGCCGCTGGCCGTGCGGGTCGGCATCGCCAGCGGCCTCGTGGTCACGGGCGGCCGGGTGCTGCGGGGCGGGGTGAACGAGCATCCGGTGGTCGGGCAGACGGTGCAGCTTGCGGCGCGGCTGCAGGCCTGCGCGGCGCCGGGCACGGTGGTCGTCGCCTCCGGCACGCACCGGCTGATCGAGGGGCTGTTCGAGTTCGAGTCCCTTGGCGCGTGCACGCTGAAGGGCCTGCCGGCCACGGAGCAGGTCTGGCGCGTCACGGCGAAGCGGACGGCCGCGACGCGGTTCGAGGCGACGCACCCGGCGGGAGCGGCGGCGCTCGTCGGCCGCGACCAGGAGCTGGCCCTGCTGCTCGACCGATGGGAGCTGGCGCGGGCGGGCGACGGCCAGGTGGTGCTGCTGTCGGGGGAGGCCGGCATCGGCAAGTCGCGGATCAGCCAGGCCTTGTGCGAGCAGGTCTTGGCCGAGTTCCACTGCGCCGTGCGCTACCAATGCTCGCCCTTCCATAGCAACAGCGCGCTGCAGCCGGCCATCGCCTACCTCGAACGCGCCTGCGACATCGGCCCGGACGACCCGGCCGAAACGCGGTGGGCCAAGCTGGAGCGCTGGGCCAACGGCATGGCGGAGGCGGTGCGCGCGGGCGTGCCCCTGCTGGCGGCGCTGCTTGCGCTGCCCGCCCGGGCACACCCCCCCGCGCCCGCCCCATCGCCGGAGCAGCAGAAGGAGCGGCTGCTCGGGCTGCTGGCCGAGCTGCTGACCGGCGGCGAGGACGAGCCGATCCTGTTCCTCGTCGAGGATGTCCACTGGATCGACCCGACCACGCGGGAGCTGCTGGACCTTTGCATCGAGCGCGCGCCGGCGTCCCGCTGCCTGGTGCTGCTGACATGCCGGCCCGACTTCCAGCATGGCTGGGCGGGGCGCGCCGGGGTGACTGCGCTGGCGCTGAACCGGATCGGCCGCCGCCAGTCGGCGGAGCTGGTCGAAAGCGTGGCGGGCGGGGCGCGGCTGCCGGGGGAGGTGCTGGAGCAGATCGTCGGCAAGACCGACGGGGTGCCGCTGTTCATCGAGGAGCTGACCAAGGCCGTGCTCGAATCCGGCCTGCTACGCAGGACGCCAGAAGGCTATGCTTTGGCCGGGCCGCTGCCGCCGCTGGCAATCCCGACGACGCTGCAGGACAGCCTGCTCGCCCGGCTCGACCATCTGGGTGCGGCCAAGGAGCTGGCGCAGGTCGGCTCGGTGATCGGGCGGGAGTTCTCCCGCGCGGCGGTGGCGGCGCTGTCGTCGCAGGACGCCGGGGCGCTCGACGGGGCGCTGCAGCAGCTTGTGGCCGCCGGGCTGGTGCACCAGCATCAGCGCCCGGCGGGCGCCGCCTACACGTTCAAGCACGCCCTGGTGCAGGAGGCGGCATACGGCACGCTGCTGCTGAGCCGGCGCCAGCATTTGCACGCGCGCTGCGCCGAGGCGCTGCAAGCCATCGCGCCCGAGTTGGCCGAGCGGGAGCCGGAGGTGCTGGCGCGCCATTACACGGAGGCGGGCTTCGCCGAGCGGGCGGCCGGGCTGTGGCTCACCGCGGGCTGGCGCGCGGCCGAGCGGTCGGCGAACCTTGAGGCGATTGGGCATCTGCGGAAGGGCCTCGCGGTCCTGGCGGACGTGCCGGCCGGGGAAGGCCGCGACCGGCATGAGCTGCTGCTGCAGATCGGCCTCAGCGTCCCGCTGATGGCCTGCCGGGGCTATGCCGCGCCGGAAACCGGCGAGGCCTTCCAGCGCGCGAGCGAATTGGCGGAGCAGCTTGGCGACAATGTGCAGCGGGCGCGTGCCTTTTACGGCCTGTTTGCATACCACTTCTCGCTGGGCGAGAACCGCGTGGCGGAGGCCCTGGCGGCGCGCCTGCTGCGCCTCGCGACCGAGATGGGGGACCGCGACGTGGCCGCCCTGGGCCACCGCACCCTGGGCACGTCGCGCTACGTGCTGGGCGATCAGGCCGCGGGGCGCGCCGAGATCGAGGCCAGCCTCCGCCCGCACGACACGGCATCGCGTCATCCCCTGGTGCACCGCTTCGGGCAGGACCATCGCGCCGCCGGCCTTGCGACGCTGGCGATCGTCCAATGGATCGAGGGGCAGCCGGACATGGCATGGCAGACCAGCCTGGCCGGCCTTGAGGCCGCGCGCGAGAGCGGGCACGCCAACTCGCTGGGACACGCCCTCACCTACGGCGCGTGCCCGGTCGCCATTCTCCGGGGGGATTGGGAACGCGCGGAGCGATTGGTGGGCACGCTGCTCGACCACGCCCGGGAGCACCGTCTTGGGCTTTGGCATGCCAGCGCCCTCGCCTACCGCGGCGAGGTGCTGGCCGAGCGCGGCGCGTTCGCCGCCGCCATCGCGGATTTCCGCGCGGGCCTGCTGGGGTTCCAGTCGGTGGTGTCCACCGTGCGGCTGCCGGCGCACCTGGCCGCCTTCGCCCAAGCCTTGGGCCGGGCCGGGCAGTTGGAGGAGGCGCTCGCGACGGCGGAGGACGCGGTCCGCCTGGCCGAGCGGCGGGAGGAGCGCTGGTGCCTGGCGGAGTTGTTTCGCATCAAGGGCGACGTCCTCGCCGCGTCCGGCAGCGCCGGCCCGGCCGGGGCCGCCCTTCTCGAAGCGGTCAGCCTGAGCCGCCGCCAGGGGATGCGCGGGTGGGAGCTGCGCGCCTGCCTCAGCCTCGGCCGGCTGTGGCGCGGCTCGGGACGCGCTGCGGAGGCGTCCGGCCTCCTGGCTGCGGCCTTGGCGCCGTTCACCGAGGGGGAATTGACGGCGGACATCCTGGACGCCCGGCGGCAGCTTTCGGAGATGGCGCGCGACGCGCCGGACCGCGAGGCGACGGGCTGCGAAGCTCAGGGCGCCGAAAGCGCCGCGAACCAGGCGGCATAGGGCGTGTTGCGCGCCATGTGGCGGTTGTAGTCCGGTGCGCTGTCCGTCCACCAAACCGGCCCGCGCTCGCCCAAGGCCTGCTTGGCCGCGTCGATGCGCTGCCGTGCCGCCTCGCCTGCCGCGGCGTCCGCGCTCCGCAGCGCCGCCTGCTTCGCCCGCCGGGCGGACATCAGCTCGCGGGTCAAGGCCTGCCGCACCGCGGGGTCCAGGGCCGGGTTCGTGCAGCGCCACAGCCGGCCGCGCACGACGAAGTAGCGGCCGTCCGGCGTCACGGGATGGCGCATCGGCCCAAGCAACTGGGCATCAAACACTTGAGCGTCACGTCGCAAGCAGAACGAGCATTGGGAGGCGGATATGACAAGCCTGGCGCAGAAGAAACAGGAGTCCGAGCCGGTAAGCTGGGACGTGGCCTTCCAGGATGAGCTTTCGGCGCTCGGCCCGGCGGCCCGGCCCGAGCATCTGCGGGCCTTGTGCCTGTCCGGCGGCGGGGTGCGCAGCGCGGCCTATTGCCTTGGCGTGCTGCAGGCCTTGGCCGGCGCCGGGCACCTGACCAGGTTCCACTACCTTTCCACCGTTTCCGGCGGCGGCTACATCGGCGCCTGGCTGCAGACGATGATCCGGCAGCACGGCGCCCGGGGCGCGCAGGACCGGCTGGCGCGCCGGGACCCGGCCGCGCCGGGGCAGGACCCGCCTGAGGTGCAACGGCTGCGCCGCTACACGAACTGGCTGACGCCCAATGGCGGGCTGCTGTCGCTCGACGGCTGGACCGGGCTTGCGATCTACCTGCGCAACGTCTTGCTGAACTGGCTGGTGTTCGGGCCGCTGTTCCTGCTGGCCGCGCTGGTCGCGGTGGCGGCCCGCACCGCGTTCTTCGTCCTGCAAGGGCGGCCGTTGCAACATGCGGAGCGGTTGCTGCAGCCTCTCGACCTTCAAGCTCCCAACGTGATCGCGGTTCTGTTCCTGCTGGCAGGGCTGGCTGGGCTTGCGTGGGGCACGGTGGGGTCCTGCAAGGGCCTGCCGAGCCGCCGTCCGCGCCTAGCAGGGGGAGCGGACTACTGGACGCCCCAGGCCGTCGAGCGCCGGATCGTCTGGCCGTCGCTGGCCTGGGCGTTCTGCATCCCTTTCGCGCTCGCGCCGGTTTGGGGCTGGGTGCTGGAGGGGCCATGGCAGGCGCAAGGCGCCCTGCCGCTGCTGTTCTTCGGGGGCAGCATTGCCGGATACCTCGCAGTGGCCGTCACGCGCCCCGCGCACACGCCGCCATACTGGAACAACCTCCTTCCATGGGGCCTGGCCAGCATCGCCGGGGCCGCCACCCTGCATGCCGGGCTGTGGATCGCGTGGGCGCTGCCGGATGACCGCGGCGGGGAAATCATGGTGGTCGCGGGACCGGCTTGGCTGCTGCTGTCCTACGCCGTGCTGTCCGCAGTGCACGCCGGGCTGCGGAGCGCTTCCGGCACGCCTCGGAACCGTCACGCGGCTGACGCTTCCGACCTGGATGTCGAGTGGATGGCGCGCATCACCGCCATGCGGCTGCGCATCGGGCTGGCCTGGGGGGTTTTCGCGTTCTGCGTCCTGACGCTGGAGCGCCTGGTGGTGGGCGAAAGTGTGGTGGGCGAAAATACCTGGCTCACGTTGCCGCATGGATTGGTCGTGGCGCTCGCCGCCGGGCCGGCGGCGGCGTGGCTGGGCAAGCAGGCGTTCAGCCAGGTTGATGCGCTGCTGAGCGGCAAGCCGAAACTGGTCACCTGGGACGTGCTGCTGCGCGCCGCGTCGCTGGTCTTCGCGGCGGCGGTGTTTGCCAAGTCGGGCGTCATCGTCGGAGCCGCGCTGGCGCAATTACAGTTCTGGATGACCGGTCCTTCGAACCCCGGCCTGCTCGTGATGGCGGCCACTCAGCTCGCGTTCGGTGCGGCGATGGCGGCCATCCTCTACTGCGCCGACAACTGGATCCGGACCAACCGCTTCTCGATGCACGGCGTGTACCGGGACCGGCTCGTGCGGGCCTTCGTCGGATCGGCACGGGCGAAGCCGTCCAAGCCCGGCAGCGCCCCGCGCCACGCCGACCCCTACACCGATTTCGACCCCGGCGACAACCCGCCGCTGAGTTCACTGGCCCCGGACTCACTGGCCCCGGACTCACTGGCCCCGACTCACTGGCCCCGGACGGGCGGATTCGGAGCCTGTTCCCGGTGATCAACGCCACGCTGAACCTGAGCGCGCCGCGGCGGACCGACTGGATGGACCGCAAGGCCGCGCCGTTCACGCTGACGCCGCTGCATTGCGGGGCGGCCCACCTTGACGACCGGTCCGGCCGGTACGTCGCGACCGCCAAGTATTCGGGATCACAGCCCGGCGGCATCTCCCTCGGCACGGCGATGGCTGTTTCCGGGGCAGCGGTCAGCCCGAATTGGGGCTACCGCTCCTCCAGTCTGACGGCCTTCATCATGACGCTGTTCAACGCGCGGCTTGGCGCCTGGCTGCCCAATCCGGTGCGCCCCCAAGGTGCAGCCGGCCAGCCCGGGGCGCCGGGGTGGCGGCTGCTCAAGGATGAGCTGTTCGCAAGGACGGACGGCGACCGCGACTACGTTTACCTTTCGGACGGCGGGCATTTCGACAACCTTGGCCTGTATGAGATGCTGCGGCGGCGCTGCCGGGTGATCGCCGTGGTCGATGCCACGCGGGACCCGGACAACGGGTGCGCCGATCTGGGCGCGGTCATCGGCAAGGCGCGGATCGACATGGGGGTGCAGATCTGCATTGCGCCCGCAGACATGGAGACCGGGATGCCCGCCCAGGAGGAGGACGGCTTGAGCGTGGGCCTGATCCACTACCCCGATGGAGCGCGCGGCCTGCTGCTGCTGCTGAGGCCGGTGCTGACCGGCGACGTGCCCGTGGACGTGCGGGCCTACCACGCGCAGAACCGCAGCTTCCCCAACGAGGCCACCGCCGAGCAGTGGTTCACCGAAGCGCAGTTCGAAAGCCACCGCGCCCTGGGCGCGCACCAGGCGGGCCTGGTGCTCGGCCGCATGCGGAACGGCCTGGCCAGGACATGCGTCATGGCGCTGCGGGCGGGGTGCTGAGGCCCGCGGCGTCTCCGCCGCGATGCTGGACGGCAACTCCCGGGCGATGGGCGATGAAGGGCCTGGCCCATACATGCAGCAACGCTCGGGAGGTGCCATAATTCGCCGAAGCGCCGCGACCGCCGGCACACCAGCACAAAAGGCCGCTTGATTACCCTGTCACAGAAGTTCCGGCATGCCGCAGGCCCGCCCGCATCCGTTGCCGCGTCCGCGCTGCGGGACCGCCTGCGCCGCCGCCGCTGGCCGCGGGTGATGCTGGCCGCCCAGTTGGTGGCCGCCGCCGTCCTGTGCTGCCGCGAGCTGGCTTGGCTGCAGCCGGCCGAGCTGGCGGCCTATGACCAACTGGTCACGGCTTGGGCCGGCCAGGACCCCAGTGGCCGCATCCTGCTCGTCTCGGTCTCGGAAGCGGACATCGGCCGGTACGGCTGGCCCTTGCGGGACGAGGACCTGGCCGTCCTGCTGGGGCGCCTGACGGGCTGGGGCGCCCGGGTCATCGGCGTCGACCTCTACCGCGACCGCCCCCTGCCGCCCGGCAGCCAGGCCCTGGCCGATCTCCTGGCGCAGCGTCCGGAAATCCTCTGGATCTACAAGCTTGCCGACGAGAGCGGCCCGGGCGTCCCGCCGCCGCCCATCCTGGCCGACGGCCCGCGCGCCGTGCTCGCCGACGTCGTCACCGACGCGGGCGGCGTGGTCCGCCGCGGGCTGCTCGCCGCCACCGACACGCGCGCGCATCGGAGCGTCCTCACCTTGGGCGCGGCGCTGGCGGAGGCCTATACCGCCCAGGAGCTGCGGGGCTTGGGCGACGACATCGCCCTTGGGGACGGCCGCGTCGTGCTCCTCACCGGGCGTTTCGGCCCGTATGCGAAGGTGGACGCGTCGGGTTACCAGACGCTGCTCGATTTCCACGGCGGTCGGGAGCGCTTCCAAGAGGTGAGCTTTGGCGAGCTGATGCAGGGCGACGCCGCGGCGCCGCTGGTGCGCGGGCGCGCCGTGCTGATCGGCACCGACGCGCCGAGCGTGAAGGACAGCTTCCCCACGCCGCTCGGCCCCGGCCGGAACGGCGCCGGGCCGCTCGCCGGCGTCATGCTGCACGCGCATTTGGCCGATCAGTTGATCCGCATCCAATCCGGCGCGCCGGCGGGCCGGACGGTTCTGCCGAGAACCGCGGAGACGGCGATCATCTGGGCCTGCGCCACGACGGCGGCGGCGACGGGCTTGGCGCTCCCGTCCGCCGGCCTCGCCTTCTCGGCGGTTCTCCTCGCCGGCGTCGGCCTGATCGCCTGGGCCGGGTATGCGGCGTTCGGCGCGGCGGGCCTGATCCTGCCCGTGGTCCCGGCCGCCCTGGCCTGGCTCAGCGCCGCCGCAGGCGCGGTCTGGGCGCTGCACGGGATCGGCATCCGGGAGCGGCTGCGGCTGCGGCGGAGCTTCGAGCACTACCTCGATCCGCGGATCATCGACGACATGCTGGCCGCCGGAAGCGTGCCGAGCTTCGGCGGCGAGCGCCGCGAGGTGTCCGTCATGTTCACCGACATCGCGGGCTTCACCACGCTCGCGGAAACGCTGCCGGCCGAGGCGGTCGCGGCCCTGCTGCGCGACTACTTCGACGGCGTGTGCGCCGCCGTGCTGGGCTGCGGCGGCCTGCTGAGCGTGTTCCACGGCGACGGCCTGCAGGTGCTGTTCGGCGCGCCGCGGCGGCAGGAGGACCACGCCGACCGCGCCGTGGACGCGGCCCTCGGCATCGACGCCTTCGCGTGCCGCTTCAGCGCGGAGCAGCGCCGCCGGGGCGTGCCGTTCGGCGAAACGCGCATCGGCGTGCATACCGGGATCGCCCTGGTGGGCAACGTCGGCACGCGGGCGCGGTTGAACTACGGCGCGGTCGGCGACATGGTGAACACCGCGTCCCGGCTGGAGGGCCTGAACAAATGGGTCGGCACCCGGATCGCCGTGTCGGGCGAGACGGCCCGGCGCTGCGCCCGGCACCGCTTCCGGCCCATCGGCGAGTTCGTGCTGCGGGGACGGCAGGAAGTGCTTCCCGTCCAAACGCCGCTCACCCCGGCGGAGGCGATGGACCCGCCGCGCATCCTCCGCTACGAGGCCGCCTACGCCGCCCTCCGCGCCGGGCAGCCCGAGGCGGACGCGATGTTCCGGGCGCTGGATCGGGATGATCCCTGCGCCGCCTTCCACTGCGCGCGACTTGCCGCCGGGGACGCGGGGGTCCGCATCGTCATGAAAGAGAAGTGATGGCCCCGTGGCGACTCTTGCTTTGCGTCCCCGCCTTGCTTTGCGTCCTGACCTTGGCCGGCGCGTCCCCGGCGTGGGCCGGCCCCGCGGAGGACCGGCAGGCCGCGCTGCAGCTCCTGGGGCGCGGCGCCGCCGCCTTCGACGTGGGCGACGTGGTCGCCGCCACGCGGCATTGGACGGACGCCATCCGCCTGTGCCGGCTGGCCGGCGCGCCGCAGCTTGAGGCCGAGGCGCTGGCCCGGCGCGGTGAAGCATACCGGGTGGAGGGCCAGTTCCGCGAGGCGACCAATGATTTGACCGCCGCCTTGGCCCGGGCACGGACGGCGGGCGACGAGCCGCTGATGGCCGCCGCCAGCGGCGCCTTGGGCAACCTCGCCTTCATGGCGCGGCGCACCGCGGCGGCCGAGCCGCTGCTGCTGGACAGCCAGGCCC
>JAABUQ010003741.1_pt1 | contig 27150 bp, 24 predicted proteins | sample 5560001 | NCBI WGS metagenome assembly JAABUQ01 (sample SAMN10711888, study PRJNA513371) | rock metagenome | isolation source: Antarctica rocks | place: Antarctica: Victoria Land, Finger Mt nord | collected 2015-12-18 | reverse complement strand
CGGCATCATCTCCATCGGCTCCCTGTCGAACGAGGGGCTGAACGCCCTGCCGACGCAATGGGGCTTCGCCGAGTCCGCCGCCGCCAAGCACGGCACGACGGTGGACCGGCGCAACTGGCGGGTGCTGCTGAGCTGGCACATCGCGGAAACGCGGGAGAAGGCACGTGCCGAGGCCCGGGACGGCCTCATGCATCACCACAACGACTACGTCCGGGCCGTGCTGCAGCGCCCCGGCGCGCGCGCCTTCCGCACGCCGGACGAGGCGGTGGACGAGACGGCTTACTCCGACGCGGCGGTCGCGACCATCGGCACGCCGGACGACCTGGTGCAGCGGATCAAGTCGGTGCTGGAGATCAGCGGCGGCTTCGGCACCGTGGTCGGCTTCGTCCACGACTGGGCCAACCCGGAGAACACCGCGCGAAGCTGGGACATGGTCGCGCGCTACGTCGTGCCGGAGATCAACGGCTACCTCGCGTCGCTGCGGCAATCGGCGGATTTCGTCGCCAACAACCGCGCCGTGTTCGACCGCAGCCGCGACGCCGTGATGGCCAAGATCAACGAGAACGAGGCGGCGGCCGCAGCGCTCGCGGTGACCAGGTCGCAGATGCTGGGCGCGTCGTCCAGCAACGTGCCTGACCTGGCTGCGCTTCGCGCGTCCAAGGCTGGCCGCGTCTGAGGCACGCGGCCTCCGCGTGTGATGATGGTGCGGGGGCGTGCGCGCCACGCCCCCTGCTGCCCGACGACGGCGTCTTCGAGGCCCGCCGCCTGACGCTCTGACTTCAGGACGGACTGCTCGGACCAAAGGGGCACGCGTGTCGCCGCCGCTCCACCCGTGACCGGCTTCCTGACCGCGTCGCGCCGCGATGTGGGAAAACTCACTTGTTCCCGCGCCTCTGATGGAAGAGCGTCGCCACCTCGATAGTCATGCAAAGGTGGTGATTTATGCTGAAAAGCTTTGATGCGCGCTCGAAGCGGCTTGAGCGGAGGCAACTGCTGCAGGCTTTGGGCGCGGTGGGCGGCGGCGCGCTGCTTGGCGGCGGGCTGGCGCTGCCGGCGAAAGCCGCTGTCCTCGCCGACAGCCGGGGCGGGCCGGGCAACCCGAAAATCGCGGACGAGGTTCGCGCCGAGTTCATGCATGCCTGGACCTGCTACAAGAAGTACGCCTTCGGCTTTGACCAAGTGAAGCCGATCTCGGGCAAGCCGGACTACCTCTTCTTTCCTAAAGACAAGATATCGGTCGGCCTATCGATCATCGAGGCACTCGACACCCTTTATGTCATGGGCCTCGACAGCGAGCTTAAAACCTGCCTGGACTGGATTTATAAAAATCTCAGCTTCAACATCAATGTTGATAATTTTGATGTATTTGACGGCATTATCCGGATTTTGGGCGGGTTGCTGGCCGGCTATCTCGCGGTCCGGGACCAGCGGCTGTTGCTGCTTGCGAAGGACTTCGCCGACCGGATCATGCCGATATTCACAAAGTCGCCGACTGGAATGCCTTATTCGGCGGTCAATATGGCGACCGGCGCAGTTTCCCAGCCGAATTCGATATTGGCCGCCATCGGCAGCAACATCCTTGAACTCGGCACATTGTCGCAACTGACCGGAGACCCCAGCTACTACAACGCAGCCAAGCGCGCCTTGCGCGAGGTGTTCAATCGCCGGTCTTCACTCGATCTGCTGGGCAGTTCGATCAACGTCGAGACGGGCCAGTGGGTTGACCCCACCGATAGCGGGCCTAATCCCGTGAGCGATTCGTTCTACGAATACCTGTACGGCGCTTATGCCTTGTTCGGCGACCAGGAGTGCCTCGCCTGGTATCATGTCATCAACGACGCGATGACCAAGCATCTGGTCGAAAGCTACAACGGCCTGACCTGGTACAAGACGGTGGATTTCCGGACGGGCGCGGTGCTCAACCGCCGCCAGTCGGAGTTGGCCTCATTCTACGCCGAACTCGTCGCCGCCGGCGGCGACCTCACCCTCGGCACCGCCTACTACCAGTCCTGGACGAAGGTGCTGCAGCTTTACCCGGTGCTGCCGGGGGCCATCGACTACACGACGTTGAAGGCCACCGGCGTGGGAAACGCGTTCTATCCAGAATACGTCAACTCCTCGTTTGACTTGTATTGGAAGACCGGAAATGACTTCTACGCGAACACCGCTTACCAATATTTTGTGGGCTTGAGGGATAACGCCCGCACACCCGAAGGCTACACGATCATCACGGACGTGACCACCAGGCCGATGAAGCAGGGCGACTCGTTCCCGGCGTACGGCTTTGCCGAGAACTTTAAGTATCTCTACCTCATCTTCGCCCGCACGCCCCGCTTCGACACGCAGAACTTCTACTTGTCCACCGAGGGCAAGATCCTGCGCGGGCTGAAGCCTGACCCGGCCCTGACCGGCTATTAGCAGCCGCACCCCGCCAGTCCGCAGCGGCCATACCCATCGCAAATAGCAAAGAGCTTTCAAAGCTTTAGGCTTGCCCTGTGAGGCTGGCGGCCATGCCCGTCGCCACGACCAACACAAGGGAATACAATGTTGAACGCAGCAAACACCAGGCTCGCGCGTATCCTGCTGGGGTTGTTGATCTCCGCCAGCGTCGTCAAGTCGCACGTCGCGGCGGGGCAAGGCGTGCCAGCGGCCACTGCAACGCAAAATGCAGGACAAGCGGCGTCCAGTACTTACCTAGCAGAGGCAGCCGCGGGCATCAACACGCTGCAGTCGCGGTACGTCCAGGCCAGCGGGATTTACCAGACGACGGCATGGTGGAACGACGCCAACATCATCACCGTCCTGGCCGACTTCTCGAAAGCCAGCGGCAGCAAGGCCTACGTTCCCGTCTTCCAGAACACATATATGCAGGCTCAGAAATCATATTACGGCTTCCTCAATCATTTCTATGACGATGAGGGCTGGTGGACCTTGGCCTGGATCGACGCCTACGACGTGACGGGCGACCGGCAATACCTTTCAGTGGCCCAGTCGATCTTCGAGGACATGGCGGCCGGCTGGGACAGCACGACATGCGGCGGCGGGATCTGGTGGAACAAGGACCGCAAGTACAAGAACGCCATCGCCAACGAGCTGTTCCTTTCGGTGTCGACCCGCCTCGCGAACCACATGGCCGACCCGGCGCAGAAGGCGCATTACCTCACCTGGGCGCAGATGGAATGGCAATGGTTCAGCCAATCCGGCATGATCAACCAGAACCACCTGATCAACGACGGCCTGAACTCCTCCGACCCGTCGCATTGCGTGAACAACGGGCAGGCCGTGTGGTCCTACAACCAAGGCGTCGTCTTGGGCGGCCTGGTCGAACTGCACAAGGCTATCCCCGCCAACGCAACGCTGCTGCCCACGGCGAAGGTGATCGCCGATGCGGCGCTGCTGCATTTGACCGACGCGAACGGCGTGCTGCACGACCAAGGCGAAGCGAACGGCGGCCCGACCGGCGGCGGCGTGCAGTTCAAGGGCATCTTCGTACGCAACCTGATCAAGCTGGACTTGGCGATGCCACAGACGAGCTACAACAATTTCTTCAACGCCAATGCGAACAGCATATGGAGCAAGGCGCAAGGGAGCAATTATCAGTTCGGCCAAGTCTGGTCCGGCCCATACAGCGGCGCGTCAGCCGGCACGCAGTCATCGGCGCTCGACGCCCTGCTCGCTGCTGCCCAGGCTGCGAACCCTCCGCACGCTCCGTAGCTGCCGGAAGGGCACGGGCGCCTCGTCCGGCCCGCTCACCCCACCTCCGCCCAATCCCGGTTGAAGCGCGCCTCATGCAGCACGGGCGGCAAGGGCGAGCGGGTTTCGAGGAACCGGCAGGACCGGGCGGACCGGTTCTCGAAGGAGTGGATGCAGCCGAGGCCCGCAAACGCCACGTCGCCAGGCCGGAGCAGGTGCTCGATGCCGTCGGCCACGAACGCGACCTCGCCGTCCAGCACGCAGAAGGTTTCCTCCAGCGGGTGGTCGTGCGGCTGCAGCGACATGCCGGGCGCGAACTGGCACATGAACATGTTGGCCAGGAACGCGCCCTGCCGGCTGTCGATCAGCATCTTCAGCGTCGTGCCGCCGAAGACCTGCAGCGAGTTCCCGAGGCTCGGCACCCTCGCCCCGGCCTGTCCGGACGGCATGACGGAGGCAAGGTCCATCTGCTCCGGCTGGAACGAGTTGAAGTGCGGGGCGCGATGGTCGTGCAGGCCGAGGCGGATCAGCCCCGCGTGAGGACCCGCAACGAAGAAGGCGTCGGCGGGCAGCCCGGCGCCGCGGGGAACGGGGGCGCTCAGGTCAAGCCAGCGGCTCGGGCCGCCAGGACTGGCCCAGGAATGCACCGCGCCGATTGGGACGCATGCGCAATCGTCCGCATGAAGCGGCATCTCCACGCCGTTGATCGTCAGCACCGGGCTGCCGTCCAGGATGAAGACCAGCTCCTCATACGATTGCAGGTGCGGCTCGACAAACCCCGCGGGCGCCAGTTCCACCGTGGCCATCGCCGCGTGGAACGTGCCGGTGCCGTTTCCGGTGTGCGTCACCTGCGTCAGGCCGCGGCTGTGCCCCTCGAAGGGAAACGGCACGGACGGCGGCGTCGAACCCGGGCGTGAGACATGGTGCATCGTTCAATCCTCCGTTTCAGCCTGGCGTGCCGGGGCGAGGGCGTCGAAGAAGGTGACGACCGCGGCCATGTCCAGCCCGCCGTCCCCCCTGCCCTCGACGGCCGTCAGCACCTGCCGCGCGGCAGCGGCCAACGGCAAATAGGCGCCGGCCCGGCGCCCAGCCTCAAGCAGAAGGTCCGTGTCCTTGCCGATCAGCGCGACCGGCGCCACGGCCGTCCAGTCGCGCCGTTTCAGCGCGTCCACCTTGGACAGCACGTAGGGCGAGGCCGCGACGCTGTCGGCGACCGTGTCGATCATCGTTGCCCAATCCAGCCCGTGGCGCCCGCCGAAGCTCAGCGCCTCGGCCAGCGCGCCGTTGGTCACGGCGATGAGCAGGTTCACCGCCAGCTTCATCACCCGCGCCTCCTCGCCGGGTCCGAGATAGGCGACCTTGCGGCCGAGCACGTCGAGGATCGGGCGGCAGGCGTCGAAGGCGGCCCGGTCCCCGGACACGAAGATGCTCAGCTTGCCTTCCGCGGCCAGGTTGGCGCTGCCGGACACCGGGGCGCGCAGGTAGGCGATGCCGCGCCCGGCCAACGCCTCCGCAACCCGCGCCGAGGCGACGGGCGACACCGTGCTCATGTCGACGAGGCAGCCGCCTGGCGCCATCCGGTCGCGCAGCCCGTCCGGCCCGAGCGTGACGCGGAGCAGCACGTCGTCGTTGAGCACGCTGGAGATCACCACGCCGCTCCGCTCGCCGACCTCGCCGAGGGAGCGCGCCGGCGTGGCGCCCGCCTGTTCCAGCGGCGCCATCCTGTCGGCCTGGGCGTCGAACACCGTCAGGCCGTGCCCGGCCGCCAGCAGCCGGGGCGCCATGCGGCTCCCCATGTTGCCGAGCCCGACCCATCCGATGCTCACAGGGTCCGTCATCGCCGGCATTCCTTTCTCATTCTGCATGGAAAGAGCCTCGGCCACGGCGGCTCATATTTGGAGGTAGACGACGTGGGTCTGGGTGAACTCGTGCACCCCATGCTTTCCGTCCGCCCCGCCGATGCCGGACTTGCGCCACCCGGCATGGAAGCCCTGGATGGCCTCGAAGTTCTCGCGGTTGATGTAGGTTTCCCCGAACTGAATCTCGTGGCAAGCGCGTATCGCCGTCTTGAGATCCCGGGTGTAGATCGACGACGTCAGCCCGTATTGGCAGTCGTTGGCTTTTGCGATTGCCTCGTCCAGGTCACGGAAGACGTGGACGGGGGCGACGGGTCCGAAGACCTCCTCGTGCATGATCTCCATGTCCTGGCGGCAGTTTGCCAGCACGGTCGGCTGGAAGAAGCAGCCCCCGCCGCGGTTGTCCGACTGGCCGCCGGCCCGGACCTGCGCCCCGTCGGCGACGGCGCGGTCAACCATTCCCTGTATTCTTTCGACCGCCGCCCGGTTGACCAACGGCCCCATGCCGGGGTCCGCCCCGAGCGGGTCGCCGTAGCTCACCGCGCCGAAGGCGTCCGACAGCTTGCCGATGAACTCCCCCGCGACCCGCTCCTGGACGTAGACCCGCTCGGCGCAGTTGCAGATCTGCCCGCTGTTGGTCAGCCGCGAGTCCCGGACGGCGCGCACCGCGAGGTCGATGTCGGCGTCGTCCATGACGATGGCCGGCGCCTTGCCCCCGAGTTCGAGGTTGACCTTGGTGATGTTCTTGGAGGCCGCAGCCATGATCGCGGTGCCTGCCCGGGTGCTCCCGGTGAACGTGATCAGGTCCACATCGGGATGGCCTGAAAGGGCCGCGCCGACGGTGCCGCCGCGCCCGTACACGACGTTGGCCACGCCGGGCGGAAGCTCGCTTTGGGCGATGATCTCGGCGAACAGGCCCGCATTGTTGGGCGTTTCCTCGCTCGGCTTGATGACGATCGTGTTGCCCGTCACCAGAGCCGGCGCCATCTTCCGCGCGAACAGGAAGAACGGATAGTTCCAGGGCAGCACGCCCGCCACCACGCCGACCGGCGTGCGGAACAGGAAGATGGTCTCCCCGGCCCGGTCGCTGGGGATGATCTCGCCCTCGATGCGCCTGGCCCATTCGGCCATGTAGTCGATGTAATCGGCCGTGGACGCGACCTCCGCCCTCGACGTGGCGAGGATCTTGCCCTGCTCTTCCGAGATGGCCCGCGCGATCTCCTCCTGCCAGGTGCGGATCGCGGCGGCAAGCGCGTGGAGGTGCTTTGCCCGCGCGGCCGCCGGCAGCTTGGCCCATCCGGGCTGCGCGCGCTTCGCCGCCGCCACCGCCTCGTCCAGGACGGACGCCGGCGTGTCGGGGCATTCCGAGATGACGCTGCCGTTCGCGGGGTTCAGCACGGCGATGGCGTCGGCGCCGGCCAGGTCACGGGAGCGTCCGTCGATGAGGTTCTGCAGTATCCAGTCAACTCCTCTCTGCAGGTGACGCGGCCGGGTCCGGGGCGCCGGCCTGTTGTTCAGGAGGACGCCCGGAGGTCGGACCTGACCGCCTTGTTCCAGACGAAGGAGGCGCGCTCGGCGACCTCCTGGGCATTGAGCTTGGGGAACCTGATGGCCTCCAGGTCGCCGGAATAAGGCTGGTAATCCGCAGCACTCGACAGCGGCGCCGTATCCTCGACCGGGAAGAAGCCGGTAGGGTCCGAGTATTCGTAGACCATGAGGAACCGGCCGTCCGAGGCCGTGCCGTCCGGCAGCACGACGCCGGGCGGGCAGGCGGTCCACGTGTGCGGCACGCCGGGGCGGATGTGCACCAGCGTGCCCGGCGCGGCCAGCAGGACCTCGCCGTTCAGCTCCACCAGGGCCACGCCGCCCACCACCAATATCCGCTCGGCGATCAGGTGCCGCCCGGTGCCCTCCCCGCCGCCCATGTGCCCGTCGCCCATATGCACGTGCCGGGGCAGGCGGTGCCCGGCCTCGAATGGGATGAAGCCGAACTGACCGCGGAACGGCGTTGCCTCGCTGGGACCCTGCCCCGGATACAGCTCGTGCATCACGACGGGGATGGCCTCGAAGGGTGACTTCACGCTTGCACCGTCGCCATGCGTGACCCGGCATCCGTTCGGCAGCAGCACTCCGAGTTCAGGCGGTGGGTTCATCATGTTGGCCTTTCCAGCTTGTTCCCGTGTCGGCGCTGCGCTCATTATGCTTTGCCCGCTATGGCCTTGGCAGCCTCGCTCAAGCCGGTGCCGAACAGCTCCGGCGGCGGGAACCTGCCCCACACGGCGATGCCCGCCTTCGGCCCCCAACGCTTCGGGCGCTGCGGCCGGTCCTCGTGGTAAGGGCGCGGGTCGAAGTATCCCAGGCCCTCGTTCGACATGCGGTCCAGCTCGGCGCAGTGCTCGATGATCTGCCCCTCGGGGTCGAAGTGGTAGATCGCCAGGTTATGGCCGCAGCCGTGCCGCAGCGGTCCCCACAGGACCTCGGTGCCGTGGCGCGCCAGCACGTCGCAGGCCGAGCGGATGTGGGCCACGTCGGTCAGCTCGAAGGCGAAGTGCTGCAGGCCCACGTACTGGCCGGCGGCCATGTTGACCGTGTGATGGTCGCAGCCGCAGCGCAGGAAGTAGAAGAACTCCTCCATCGAGTCCGAGAAGCGGAACCCCATGACCTCCGTGTAGAAGGCGACCAGCTTATTCAGGCCCGGGGACAGGGACGCGATGTGCGACAGCTTGAGGGGGTTGATGCCGCGGAAGCTGTAGGGGTGCGCCGCCGGCTCGAACTCGGAGTACATCTCGACCGCCACGCCGTCCGAGTTGCGGCTGCGCACGACCTCGTTGATGCCGGGCTGGCTTCCCATCCGCTTCTCGGCATGAAGGCCGTGCTTGCGGAAATGCCCGATGATGTCGTCGCTCCCGGCCGGAGCGACCTGGAAGGCGATCTTGGCGAGCCGCGTCGCGCCGCCTTGCCGGAGCACGACGGCATGGTGGTCCACCGCGGCGCTGAGATACACGGCGTCAGCGTCCCGGCCGGTCTCGGTCAGGCCGAGGACCTCCGCGTAGAACTCCGCCATCCTGGAAAGGTCGCGGACTTCGAACTCGACGTGCCCGAGCTTGAGGACGTTCAACATGGGCCGTTCTCCTGAACTGGAAACTTTGCAATGATTGCGGGCCTGCCCGTCAGCCTTGCCGGACGAAGTGGTTTTCCAGCGTGCCCAGGCCCTCGATGGTGCACCGCACGGTGTCGCCGTGCTTCAGGAACACCGGCGGCTTGCGCCCGAACCCCACGCCCTCCGGCGTGCCGGTGGCGATGATGTCGCCGGGTTCCAGCGTCATGAATTGGGATAGGTGGGCGATGATCTGCGCGACGTTGAACACCATGTCGGCCGTGTTGCCCTTCTGCATGACCTGCCCGTTCAGCGTCAGCTCCAGGCCGAGGTCCTGCGGGTCGGCGACGAACTCCGCCGGGGTGAGCAGCGGCCCCATCGGGGCGTAGCCGTCGGCCGCCTTGCCCACCACCCAGTCGATCCCGAGGAACTCCGGCCGCTTCGCCACCCAGTCGCGCGAGGACACGTCGTTCATGACCGAGTAGCCGGCGACGAAGCCGAGCGCATCGGCTTCCGGAACGCGGCGGGCCGCCTTGCCGATGACGACGGCAAGCTCGATCTCCCAGTCGTTCATCTCCGAGACGTCGAGCAGCGTCACCACGCTCCCCGAGCCGCACAGCGTGTTGCTGGGCGGCTTGAGGAAGGAGTACGGCATGGTCAGCGCCTTGCTCTCAACCTCCTTGGCATGGCCGCTGTAGTTGGTGCCCATGCAGACCAGCTTGCGCGGCCTGCGCACGGGCGACAGCCAGGTGATCCCGTCAGCCGGCAGCGGCGCGACGGACGGCTGGGACTGGGCGCCACGGACCGCCTGCTTGATCCGGTCCAGCCAGGCGGCCCAATCGTCGAGCATCTCGGATAGCCCGACGCCCGCCGGGACCAGGTCCAAGCCGCTGAACGCAAGGAGTTTGTCCAGCGGGTAAAGCCGCCCCTCCGTCATGACGACGACGGTCTCACGCCCTGCCGCCAAAGCTGTCCCGAGTTGAAATCCCGACATGGCCATCACTCCAAGGTTCAATCAGCTTATTGTTGTGTGTGCAGCACGACCCGGCCGCGCGCGCCGCCTGCGACCATCCGGTAGGCCTCGGCCACCCGGCCGAGCGGCAGCACCGCGGCAATCGGCGCCGGCCTGTAGTCCCCGGACGCGAACCCGGGCGACAAACTGTCGAGGATGCGGCTGGCCGCGACGGCGTCCCGTTTCAGCGTATCCACGCCGAACAGGCGGCTCTCGTTGTGGTAGAAGTCGGCCAAGTCGAAGCGTGCCTCACGCTGCCCGGCGGCGCTGATCTCGATCAGCCGGCCGCCCTGCGCGAGGCAGGCGAGCGCGGTCCGGACCATGGCCCCGCCCACGGTGTCGAAGACCACGTCGGCGCCCCGCCCGCCGGCCGCCTCCCGCAGCGCGCCCGGCAGGTCCGCCGGGTCGATCAGCAGGCGCCCGGCGCCGTCGAGGATGGCCGCGCCCTCCGGCGGCGGCACCCGGGCGGACCCGATCACGGCGGTGCCCAGGCGCCGGGCGATCTGCACCGCGGCGCCGCCCACGCCGCCGCCGGCGCCGATGACGAGCAACGTCTCGCCCTCATGGAGACCCGCCGCCTCCACGAGGCCGCACCAGGCCGTCACGAAGTTGACGCCGACCGACGCCGCCTCCTCGAAACTCAGCCGGTCGGGCATCCGGCTGAGCGACGCGGCCGGCACGGCGATGCGCTCCGCATGGGTGCCGTCTCGGGTGAAGCCAACGTCGCCGCCGGTGCTCCAGACCCGTGCTCCGACCCAATCCGCGGGACCGGTTTCCACCACGCCGGCGTAGTCCCGCCCGGGCACGCGGGGGAGCGTCGTTTGCGCCATGGCGCCCGAGACGTTCTTCACGTCGCTGGGGTTCACCGAAGCCGCTTCCACCCGGATGACCGCGGTGCCGGCGTGGCGCGCAGGCTCCGGCAGGTCCACGACGTCCAGAACCTCGACCGGGCCGAACTCCTTGAACCTTGCTGCCCGCATGGGAACCGACCGCCGCACTCAATTGCACCGGGCAACACATGGCGCCTTGCCCCGGCCCGGATACGGGCCAACCTGGAAGCCGACATTTCATCGGATGGAAGCATGGGCGGGTCTGACGGCCTGAGCGACGCGGCATTCTTCCGCGCCCTGGTCGATGCCGGCGGCGTCACCTCCGGCGCGCTGGCGATGGCCTCGTCGCCCCCGTCGGTCAGCCGCCGCCTGGCGGCCCTGGAGCGGCGGCTCGGCGTCCGGCTCGCGGAGCGGAGCGCGAAGCGGTTCACCCTCACCGACGAGGGCGAACTTTACTACGGCCGCAGCGCCGAGCTGCTCGCGCTGCTGCGCGACACGGAGGCAGAGGTTTCCGCGCGGGGCGCCGTGGCGCGCGGGCGGCTGCGGCTCGGCGCGCCCGTGGACTTCGGCCGCATGCACGTGGCGCCGCTGCTGGCGCAGTTCACGGCGGAGCATCCCGGGCTGGAAGCGCACCTCGTGCTTTCGGACGGGGGCCTTGAGGTCGGACAGGACGCGCTCGACGTCGCGCTCAGGATCGGGCTGCCCCACGAGACGGGGACTGTCGCCCGCAAGCTCGCGGCCTGTCCCACGCTGGTCTGCGCGTCGCCCGCCTACATCGAGCGGCACGGGGCGCCGCAGTCGCCGGATGACCTGCGGCGGCACCAATGCCTTCGTTTGGCCCGGAAGCACCGGCTCATGGACATCTGGCGCTTCCTCGGCGGTCAGGAGGTGCTCGTCCAGGGCCGGCTGTCCAGCGAAAGCGGAGAGGTGCTGCGCCAATGGGCGGTCGAGGGCCACGGGCTTTCGCGCGAAGCCCGCTGGGACGTGGCGCGGGACCTGCGGGACGGACGGCTGGTGCAGTGCCTCGCCGACACGCCCGGCGAAGAGGTCGAACTTTATGTGGTCTTCCCGCCCGGGCGGCCCGTACCGCCTCGCATCCGGCTGCTTGTCGATTTCCTGGCGGCCGCGCTGCCGAAGCGCCTTGCCTGAGCCGGTGCGGTGCACGGCATGCCGGACGCCAAGCCTGGATTATGATGGCGGCCCGGCTTATGTCAGGGTCCCGTCAGCCTCATCGAGCTATCCCGCCGCAGCGTTCTTGGAGGCGCGTCCATGACATCAACCCCAACGCCCGCAGGACAAGGCATGGCCGAGATCACGCCGTTCTTCGACGGCGGCACGAACACGGTCAGCTACGTGGTCAAGGACCCGGCCTCGACGAGCTGCGCGGTGATCGACAGCGTTCTCGACTTCGACTATGCGGCGGGCCGGATCGAATACCGCTCGGCGGATGCGGTCATCGCCTTCATTCGCGAGCACGCGCTGACCCTGGAATGGCTGATCGAAACGCATGTCCATGCGGACCACCTGTCCGCGGCGCCATACATCCAGTTGGCCCTGGGCGGACGCATCGGCATCGGCGAGCACATCACGGACGTCCAGGACACGTTCGGCAAGGTGTTCAACGAAGGCACCGAGTTCCAGCGCGACGGCAGCCAGTTCGACCGCCTGTTCGCGGATGGCGACACCTATGCCGTGGGCGGCATGGAGGTCCGCGTGATGCACACACCCGGCCACACGCCGGCCTGCACGACGCACCTATGCGGCAATGCGGCCTTCGTGGGCGACACGCTGTTCATGCCGGACAGCGGCACGGCCCGCGCCGACTTCCCCGGCGGAGACCCGCGCGCGCTATACACGTCGATCAAGCGCATCCTCGCGCTGCCGCCCGAGACCCGGCTGTTCGTCTGCCACGACTACGGCCCGAACGGGCGCAACATCCGTTGGGAAACCACGGTCGGCGCCGAGCGGCGGCACAACGTGCATGTCCGCGACGGCGTCACGGAGGAGGAGTTCGTCGCCATGCGGACGGCGCGCGACGCCACCCTGGCCAAGCCCCGCCTGATCATCCCCGCGATCCAGGTGAACATGCGCGCCGGCCAACTGCCGCCCCCGGACGCGGAGAACCGGAGATACCTCAAGGTCCCGCTGAACGGGCTTTAAGCCGGCACTGCCATTCACGCGCCGGGCAGGACGCCCGGAACGACGCCGCCTCGCGCCGCTGCGGCCCGGCCGGCACCGATCAACCACGATTGCAAGGAGCCTTGAATTGAGCATCCAACTCGGCCAAGTCGCGCCCGACTTCGAGCAGGACACCACGGTTGGCCGGATCGCGTTCCACCAATGGCTCGGCGATAGCTGGGGCGTGCTGTTCAGCCATCCCAAGGACTTCACCCCCGTCTGCACCACCGAGCTGGGCGAGGTCGCGCGGATGAAGCCGGAGTTCGACAAGCGCCGCGTCAAGGTCATCGGCCTGTCGGTGGACAGCCTCGGCAACCACGCGCGATGGAACGACGACATCGCCGACGTCACGGGCAGCGCGGTGAACTTCCCGATGATCTCCGACGCCGACCGCAAGGTCAGCACGCTTTACGGCATGATCCATCCGGAAGCGGACGCGAACCTCACCGTCCGTTCCGTGTTCGTGATCGACCCCAAGAAGAAGGTGCGGCTCTCGCTGACCTACCCGCCCTCCGCCGGGCGCAACTTTCCCGAGATCCTGCGCGTGGTGGACAGCCTGCAGCTCACGGACGCGCAGAAGGTCGCGACGCCGGTGAACTGGCAGCCCGGCGACCGCGCCATCATCGTCCCGAGCGTCTCGGACGACGACGCGAAGACGCGGTTCCCGCAAGGGTGGGAGGCGAAGAAGCCCTACCTGCGCTACGTCGATGTCAAGGCGGCGAAGTGACCGCGGGGACGGGGCGCGGCGGGCCGTGATGCCGGGCAGCGCCGGCCCGGGCGTGGCCGACGGGATGGCGGCCGCAATCGGGAACACGCCGCTGATCCTGCTGAGGCGGGCGTCGGAGGAGACGGGCTGCCGCATCTTGGGCAAGGCGGAGTTCATGAATCCGGGCGGCTCGGTCAAGGACCGCGCCGCGCTGGCCATCATCGACGACGCGGAGGCGCGCGGCACGCTGAAGCCGGGCGGCACGATTGTCGAGGGCACCGCTGGGAACACCGGCATCGGGCTGACGCTGGTGGCCCATGCCCGCGGCTACCGCAGCGTGATCGTCATGCCGGACACGCAGAGCCGGGAGAAGATCGACTTCCTGCGCATGATCGGCGCCGACCTGCGCCTGGTTCCGGCCAAGCCCTACGCCGATCCTGGTAACTACGTCCGCTATTCCGAGCGCCTGGCGCAGGAGCTTGGCGCCGTGTGGGCCAACCAGTTCGACAACGTGGCGAACCGGCACGGCCATTACGCGACCACGGGGCCTGAGATCTGGCGGCAGACGGATGGCGCCGTCGATGCCTTCACCTGCTCCTGCGGCACGGGCGGCACCCTCGCCGGGGTGTCGGGGGCGTTGAAGGAACGGCGCTCCGGCGTCCGCATCGTCCTGGCTGATCCCGAGGGCAGCGGCCTGTATGGCTGGGTCAAGGACGGCGACCTTTCGGTGCATGGCAGCTCGGTCACGGAGGGCATCGGCCAATCGCGCGTCACCAGGAACCTGGACGGCGCGGCCATCGACGACGCGGTGCGCGTTCCCGACCGGGAGGCGCTGGAGCAGGTGTTCGACTTGTTGCAGCACGAGGGCCTGTCGGTGGGCGGCTCCGCCGGGCTGAACGTCGCCGCGGCCGTCCAGGTCGCGCGCGGCCTGGGACCGGGCCACACGGTCGTCACGATCCTGTGCGACAGCGGCGCGCGCTACCAGTCGAAGCTGTTCAATCCTGCCTTCCTGCGGGGCAAGGGGCTGCCCGTGCCGGCATGGCTGCAAGCGGAAGGCGGGACGGAGCCGCCCGTGCCGCGGCCGGCATGAACGGCTCACCGAACCAGGAGGTAGAACCGGAGAAGGGTGTCGGCGACCTCGTCCACGCTTTCGGCGTAGCCGTTCGACACCCAGGCCCGGGCGACATGCAGCCCGCCGCCGACCACGCCCTTCAGCAGCAGCGGCGTCAGGCCGTCGCGGATCAGGCGGCGTCCCACCACGTCAAGCAGGAGGCCGCCGAACTCGTCCAGGCTGTTGGACACGAGGCTGTCGGTTTCGCGGCTGATGCCGGCCATTTCCACCAGGAACAGCCGCGCTGCCGGGGGATTGCCTTTAAGTTGTTCCAAATACGTCATCAGCGCCGCCCGGATGCGCTCGCGCTCTCCGCCGCAGGCGTTCTGGGCGGTGTCGCGCATTTTCGCGATCAGCTCGCCCGTCACCCGCTCGAAGCATTGCCGCAGCATGTCCTCGCTGTTCTCGAACCATTCGTAAAAGTAACGCTCCGTCAATCCGGCGGCGACGCAGACCGCCTTGACGCTGCTGTTGCGGAAGCCTTTTTCGCCATACGTCCGTATGGCTGCATCCATAAGTTGGCGCCGCCGCTCGGCACGGCGCTCGTCGCCTGTCCTGCCCCCCCATTTCCGTTCCAAAACCCGGTCCTGTTCCATGCTCGCTCCGGCGTGGTCCCGCGCAGCCTATAAAGCCCGACGCATTGCTGCACGCGGGAGATCGCGCTTGCAAATTGACATGCATCCATGTCAGTTGCGTGCTGACGCAAGGTGGCGCGCAAGCGATGCGACAGCCGCCGCTTGAACCAGGAACATAGATAAGGCCATGCCCGATGAACACTGACGATTCCGGCAATTCTGGAAACACCCAGCCGGACGCGGCCATTGCGGCACTCGTGCTGGAAAGCTTCGAACGGGTTGTCCGCCGTCCCCTTGTTCCCGCCGGGCTTGGCGGCGGCGAGGCCGTTTGCTGGTTGTATGAGGATGCGCCCTTCTGCGTCCTGGCCCACGACACGGCTGCCGACCCGCGTTTCATCTATGCGAACAAGGCGGCGCAGCGTTGCTTCGAGTACCCGTGGACGGAGTTCGCCGGGCTGCCGTCCCGCCTGTCCGCGGAGGCGCCGAACCGGGCGGAACGCCAGGCCTTCCTGGACACGGTGGCCCGCGATGGATTCACCGAGGGCTACAAAGGCCTGCGCGTCAGCCGGTCCGGCCGACGGTTCTTCATCAAGGACGCGACGGTGTGGCAGTTGATCGACGGCCGGGGCGTCCTGCATGGACAAGGGGCCTTGTTCCCGGCTTGGCAGGACGAGCAGGCGGAATTGGCTGAAAAGTGCGGAGACCATCATGCCGGCTGATTCTCCCCAGAGAACGACAACGAGAACGACGACCGGGCGCATCGTTCTGGCCAGCCTGATCGGCACCGCGATCGAATTCTACGACTTCTACATCTACGGCACCGCCGCGGCGCTCGTCTTAGGCAAGCTGTTCTTCCCGGCGACCGACGCCAGCGCGCAGTCGCTGGCCGCCTTCGCGACCTTCGGGATCGCCTTCGTGGCCCGCCCGGTCGGGTCGTTCCTGTTCGGCCACTTCGGCGACCGGAAAGGGCGCAAGTCGACCCTGGTCTGGTCGCTGGTCGTCATGGGGCTGTCCACCACCCTGATCGGCTGCCTGCCGTCCTACGCGCAGGCGGGCGCCCTGGCCCCGGCCCTGCTGTGCCTCCTGCGCCTGGGGCAGGGCATCGGGCTGGGCGGCGAGTGGGGCGGCGCCACGCTGCTGGCGACCGAGAATGCGCCGAAGAACCGGCAAGCCCTGTTCGGCATGTTCCCGCAGCTCGGGCCGCCGCTCGGCTTCCTGCTGTCCAACGGGCTGTTCCTCCTGCTGTTCACCATGCTGACAGACGCGCAGTTCGCCGCCTGGGGGTGGCGTATCCCGTTCCTCGCGAGCGCGCTGCTGGTGGCGGTGGGGCTTTACGTGCGCCGGCAGGTCGGCGAAACGCCAGCCTTCGCCAGCCTCGCTGCGCGGGCCGGGCAGGTCCGGGTGCCGCTGGGGGAGCTGCTGCGCCATCACGGGACGAACCTGGTGCTCGGGTCGCTGGCGATGGTCGTGTGCTACGCGATCTTCTACATCTCGACCGTGTTCGCCCTCGACTACGGGACGCGGGTCGCCCACATCCCACGCGGCGTGTTCCTGCAAGTGCTGTGCGTCGGGATCGTGGTCATGGGAATCGTGACGCCGGTGTCCGCGGTGCTGTCCGACCGGTTCGGCTGCCGCCCCGTGCTGCTGGCCGGGTCGGCGCTGGCGGCGGCGTCCGGCTTCGCCATGGCCCCGCTGCTGGGACTGGGGACGCCCGGCGGCGCCCTGGCGTTCGTTTGCCTGGAGCTGGCGCTGATGGGCCTCGTGTTCGCCCCGATGGGCGCGCTGCTGCCGAGCCTATTCCCGGCGGAGGTCCGCTACACCGGCGCGTCGGCGACCTACAACATCGGCGGCATCCTGGGCGCGTCGCTGGCGCCCTACGCGGCGCAGGTGCTGCTGCTGCACGGCGGCCTGTCTGCCGTCGGGCTTTACATCAGCCTCGCCGCGGTTGTGAGCTTCATGGCGCTGATCCTGATACGCCCGGCCTCGTCGGACGCCGTGGGCGGGCCGGCGTTCGCCGGGCAGGCCTCAGCCGGGGAATGAGGCGCGGCCAGCCAGGGAACGAGGCGCGGCCAGCCGCGACACAGGGCGGCCGGCAAGTGCTAAGCTCCCTGCCAGCCGGACCCGGCGACAGCACCTTGGGCCAACCCTCAGAACGGCACGGAGTTTGACCATGCAGACCTTCCCGGTGACACGCGCCACGCACGCCCGGACCCGCCCCGCGGACGACGCGCTACGTTTCGGCGAGGTGTTCACCGACCACATGTTCATGATGGAGTACGACGAAGGGCGCGGCTGGCATGACCCGCGCATCGTGCCCTACGCGCCGTTCAGCCTGGACCCCGCCTGCTGCGTACTGCACTACGCGCAGGCGGTGTTTGATGGCCTCAAGGCGTTCCGCGGCGCCGACAACCAGGTCCGCATCTTCCGCGGCGACATGCACGCCGCCCGGCTCAACCGGTCATGCGACCTGCTGTGCATCCCGCAGCTCGACCCGGCGCTGGTGCAGGATTCGTTTCGCGCCTTGGTGGACGTGGACCAGGACTGGGTGCCGTCCAAGCGCGGCACGTCGCTGTATATCCGGCCCACGGTGATCGCGACCGAGAATTTCCTCGGCGTGCACCCGTCGCACAAGTACCTCTACTACGTCATCCTCAGCCCGGTCGGCGCCCTCTACAAGGAGGGGCTGAACCCGGTGAAGATCCTGGCGACGGACCAGCATGTGCGGGCGGTGCCGGGCGGCCTGGGGGCGGCCAAGACGGCCGCCAACTACGCCGCCAGCCTCTACGCAGCGCGCGATGCGGAGCGGCAGGGCTACACCCAGGTGCTCTGGCTGGACGGCAAGCACCGCGAGTTCCTCGACGAGGTGGGCACGATGAACATCATGCTCCGCATCGGCGACGCCGTGGTCACGCCGCCGCTGTCCAACGGCACCATTCTGGCCGGGATCACCCGCGACTCCGTGCTGCAGCTCCTGCGCGACTGGGGCGTCCCCGTCGAGGAGCGCGCCGTCTCCATCCATGAGGTCGAGCGCGCGCACCGTGACGGCCAACTGAAAGAGATGTGGGGTACGGGCACCGCCGCGGTGATCGCCCCCGTGGGCGAGCTGGGCTATGGCGGCCAGCGGATGGCGATCAACGGCGGCGGCATCGGCGAACTGACCCAACGGCTGTATGACGCCATCACCGCCGTCCAGTACGCCGGCACCAACGACCCGCATGGCTGGATGACCCCGGTCACGTCTGGCGGCCGCCCGATGTAGACGGTGCCAGGGCTGCCGGACCGACGCAACCTCCAGGAGAAGTCCCAATGGTGATCGCGAACACCGACGCGGCCGAGCCACGGCGGGGGGCGGCGGTGCTGCTGGAGGTGCTGCGGAGCGAGGGCGTCCAGCACATCTTCGGCAACCCCGGCACCACCGAGCTGGCGCTGATCGACGCGCTGACCGCCATGCCGGAGATCGAGTACATCTGGGGCCTGCAGGAAGCCAGCGTCGTCGCCATGGCCGACGGCTATGCCCAGGCGTCCGGACGGCCCGGCTTCATCAACCTCCACACCGCGGGCGGCCTTGGCCACGGAATGGGCGCGCTGCTGAACGCCAAGGTGTCGAACACGCCGCTGGTGGTCACGGCCGGGCAGCAGGACATGCGGCACATCCTGACGGACCCGCTGCTGGCCGGGGATCTCGTCGGCATCGCCGGGCCGGCGGTGAAGTGGGGGCGCGAGGTCACGCATCCCGACCAGTTGCCGATGCTGCTGCGGCGTGCCTTCCACGATTGCACCGCAGCCCCCAGCGGCCCGGTGTTCCTGTCCCTGCCGATGGACGTGATGGAGGGCATGAGCACGGTCGGCATCGCCGAGTCGTCCGTCATCGACCGCGCCGCGGTGGCCGGCTCGCTGGAGCCGCTGAGCGACATCCTGGCCGGGCTCGTGCTGGGCAAGGTGGCGCTGATCGCCGGGGACGAGATCTCCGCCTCCAACGCCGCCGCCGAGGCCGTGCTGCTCGCCGAGGCCTTGGGGGCGCCGGTGTTCGGCTCGTCCTGGCCGGCGCACATCCCGTTCCCGACCTCGCACCCGCTCTGGGCGGGCAACCTGCCGAGCAAGGCGAGCGAGATCCAGGCGGCGTTGGCGTCGTTCGACGCCGTGCTGGCGCTCGGCGGCAAGTCGCTGATCACCGTGCTCTACACGGAGGGTCCGGCGGTGCCGCCGGGCTGCAAGGTCATGCAGTTGTCGGCGGACGTGACGGACCTAGGGCGCACCTACGCGACGGCGCTGTCGATGGTCGGCGACATCAAGGCGTCGTTGAAGGTCCTGCTGCCGCTGCTGGACCGCAAGCTGGCGCGTCACCAGGATGCCATCGCGTCGCTGCGGCAGGCGGCGGAGGGGCGGCGCCGCGACCGCCTGGCGGCGCTCCGGGCGCGGGCGCAGGCCGAGTTCGACGCGCCGGTGACGACGCCGCTGGTGGCGGCCGAGCAGGTGGCGCGCGCCATCGGCCCGCACGTCGCCATCGTGGACGAGGCGATTGCGACCTCGCTGCACGTGCGCTCCTTCCTGAACTCGTCCTCCGCCCGGCAGTACTCGTTCCTGCGCGGCGGCGGGCTGGGCTGGGGGATGCCTGCGGCGGTCGGCACCTCGCTCGGGCTGAGCCGGTCGTGTGCCTGGTGGGCGACGGGGCGGCGATGTAATCGCCGCAGGCGCTGTGGACCGCGGCGCACGAGAGCCTGCCGGTGACGTTCGTGGTGATGAACAACCGCGAGTACAACGTGCTCAAGAACTTCATGCGGGCGCAGCCGCACTACCTCAGCGCCCAGGCCAACCGGTTCATCGCCATGGACCTGGTCGATCCGCCGGTGGATTTCCTGGCGCTCGCGGCCTCCATGGGCGTGCCGGCCCGGCGCGTCGGCAGGGCCGCGGAGATCGCCGGCGCCGTCGAGGCCGGCATCGCCTCGGGCGTGCCCAACCTGATCGAGATTCCGATCACGGCAGGGCGGTAGCGCCGGGCTGGCTCTATCACCGCGGCGCCAGCCACACCACGCCGGCCATCGTCGCGATGGGCACCAGCAGCGCCGCCTCCCGCCCGAAGCTCGAACGGACCAGCACGAACTCAAGCACGACCACCGCTGCCACCACGGCGACGTTCCGCGCGTCCCCGAACAGCGTCTTGATGAACGGCCCCATCACGCGACCCTCTGCTGGACCTGATTGCGCAGGACGGCGCCGGCCGCGAGGCCCGCGAGCAGGTAGAACGCCCCCAGCATCAGCAAGGTCCAGTCCGAATAAGGCCAGACCGCCTCGCCGCCGATGCCCTCCATCGTCCAGTAGGTGCCGAACGAGACGATCATCGCGCCGACGACGAACTTGATCGTGTTCTCCGGCACCCGCTGCAGCGGCGCCCGCACGGCGGCCCCGACGAGGCAGGTGAGCAGCAGGGCGGCCAGCGCGGCCCCGATGCTGCTTGCCAACCCGGCGCCCCCCGGGGAGCGCGTGCCGAGGGCGACCACCACCAGCCACACCTCAAGCCCTTCCAGCAGCACGCCCTTGAACGCCACCGTCCAGCCCGCCGCCCAGTCGCCTGACAACTTGGCGCCGGACAACTTGGCGCGGGTCTCCTCGAACTCGGCCGCCTCGTCGTGCAGCGGCTTGAGGCCCGCGTACCGGGCAATCGCCTTCGCCAGCCAGCGGACCCCGAACAGCATCAGGAATACGCCGATGACGAACTGCACCAGCCCGATGTCGATACCGGTCGCGAGCAGCCCGCCGGACACGGCCGTCAGGACCGCAAGCGTCGCGAGGCCCGCCAACGCGGCGCCGATGGCGCCCCGCCATCCGATGCTGAGGCTGACCGCCAGCACGATCGTGAACGCCTCCACCCACTCGACCAACGCCGTCAGGAACGACGGCACGGCGATTGACCAATCCACCATCACGGTTCACCTCTCCTGTGCAGAAACCGCCGAGGCGGTCCGTCATTGGACTACGCCGGGTTCAGCCCGGCCCCCTTGCCGCGCGGCAGCGTCAAGCCGATCAGCACCGGCATGGCCAGCAGCACCAGGGGAAATTCCACCATCAAGCCCGAGATGATGGCGACGGCCAAGGGCTGCTGCATCCCCGACCCGGCGCCGATGGCCAGCGCCAACGGCATCAGCGTCAGGATGGCGGCGAGCGTCGTCATGGCAATCGGGCGGAAGCGGTTGCGCGCGGCCTCCAGCAGCGCCTGCCGGGGCGGCATCTCCCGCGCCAGGTCCACGTATTCCGACACCAGGAAGATCGCCATCTCCGTGCCGATGCCGATGATCATGGTCATGCCCATGATCGCCGTGATGTTCAGCTCGATCCCCGTCAGCCACAGCCCGGCGAACACCGCCGTGGTGGACAGCGCCGACGCGCCCAGCACGATCACCGGAATCCAGAACCGCTCATACAGGAACAGCAGCAGCACGAACTCCGCGATCAGCGCGGCCATGAACACCCGCGTCAGCCCGGCGAACGCGATCTGCTGCTGCGCGTACAGGCCGCCCAGCTCGTAGCGCACGCCGGGCGGCACCACGCCGGGCTGGTCCAGCGCCACCTTCACCGCAGCCACCGCGGCGCCGAGCGAGGCGCCCTGCAGCCGGGCGGTGATGGCGATCATCTGCTGCAGGTTCTCCCGCGTGATCTCCGCCTGGCCCGGCGCGGCCGTGATCCGCGCCACCCGGCCGAGCGCGAAGACGTGCCCGTCCGGCGCGCGGATCGGCAGGCCGGCCAGTTGGTCGTCGAACTGCCGCTGCCCCGGCGGCAGCCACACGCGGACGCCTACCTGCTTGATGGCCTGCGGAAGCTGGGTCGCGACCGTGCCGGCCAGATAGCTCTGCAGCGCGTCGCTGACCGTCTGCACGTCCACGCCCTCGATGGCGGCGCGCGCCGGGTCCACCTGGATGTTGAGGCCGTCGCCCGCGATGACGATCCCGTCCTGGACCGAGACGATGCCGGGCACCTTGGCGATGACGGCGGCGAGCTTGCGCGCCGTGGGCGCCAGCGCGGCAGGGTCGTTGGCGTAGAGCTTGACCTCAATGGGCTGCGGCACGGCCGTCAGGTCGCCGATCAGGTCCTCCAGCAACTGCGCGGTCGCCGTCACCAGGCCGGGCACCTGGGCGGCCACCCGGTCCTGCACGTCCGCCATGACCGCCTCGATAGGGCGGCGCGGCCCGGACTTCAGGCGGACGAAGAAGTCGCCGCGGTTGGGTTCGCTCAGGCCCCCGCCCAGGCCGGCGCCGACGCGGGTGGAAAACGTCGCAACCTCGGGCATTGCGCGCAGGATCGCCTCCACCTGGGCCAGCTCCCGCGTCGTCTCGGTGAGGGATGTGCCGGGGGCGGAGTGGAAGTCGAGCACGAAGCCGCCCTCGTCCTGCTTCGGCATGAACCCGCTGCCCACGTGCCCGAACGCGAACCAGCCCAGCAGCAGCAGCGCCCCCAGGCAGGGCAGCAGCAGCCAGGGGCGCCGGAACAGCGTCTCCAGCGCGCGGCGGTGGGCGCGGCCGACCCGGCCTTCCGGTCCCTCGCCGGGGTCTTTCCAACGGTTGAAATCGACGATGGCGCGCGTCAGCACGGGCACGGCGAGGGCGGTCAGCGCGTAGGAGATGACCAGCGACGCCGCCATGGTCAGCGACAGCGCCTTGAAGAACGCCCCCGTGACCCCGGACAGGAAGGCGAGCGGCAGGAAGACCAGCAGCGTCGCCATGCTGGACCCGGTGAGCGGCGGCAGGAACTCCCGCCCGGCCGCGAGCACGACATCCTCCCCGGCCGGCAGCGGCGCGGCGCCCCCGTGCCCGCCCGCCCGGCGTGCCAGGTGCTCGACCATCGTGATCACGTCGTCGATCACGAGGCCGACTGCGGCGGCGATGCCGCCCAGGGTCATGATGTTGAACGTCAGCCCGAGCGAGTACAGCAGCAGCACCGTCGTCGCCAGCGTGGCCGGCACGACCAGCATGGCCACCAGCGTCACCCGCAGGCTGCGCAGGAACGCGAGCAGCACCAGCGCCGCAAGCCCCAGCCCGATCAGGATCGCGTCGCGCACGCTGGCGGCGGAGTCGGTCACCAGCACGCTTTGGTCGTACCAGTTGGCCAGGGTCACGCCGGGCGGCAGGGAGGGCTGGAAGTCTGCAAGCGCCTTGCGGACCGCGGCGGCGATGGCGACCGTGTTGCCGTCCGGCTGCTGATAGACCTGGAACTGCACGGCGGGCTGGCCGTCCTCGCTCACCCGCGTCCATTGCGGCACGGTGCCGTCCGACACCTCCGCCACGTCCCGCACCCGCACGACGCCGCCCGCGCCGCCGCTCACCACCGTGTCGCGCAACTGGTCGAGCTGCCGGGCCGTGTTGTCCAGCGCCAGCAGCAGCAGCTTGGAATGGTCCTGCATCTGGCCGACGACGTTCAGCACGTTCGACTTGCCGAGCGCGCCCGCCACGTCCGACAAGGCGAGGCCGCGTGCGGCCAAGCGGTGCGGGTCGACCAGCACCTGCACCTCGGCCACCGCGCCGCCCTGGACGCCGACGAAGGCGACGCCGGGGATCGCGGTCAGCAGCGGCACGATCTGGTATTGCGCAATGTCGCGCTGCTTGACCGGATCAACCGTCTTGGACATCAGCGAGTAGGCGATGATCGGGAACACCGTCGGGTCCATGCGGCGGACTTGGTAGGTGCTGCCGGGCGGCAGGGTCGGCAGCACCTGCGCCACCGCCGCGTCCACCTGCACGGCGGCCGCCGTCATGTCCGTCCCCCACGCGAAGTCGAGCGACACCTCCGCCGACCCGCGGCTGGTGGTGGAGCGGACGCCCTGCGCCCCCTGCACCCGGCGCATCGCCTGTTCCAGCGGGATCGTCACCAGCAGCGCCGTCTGGTCCGCGGGCCGCGCCCCGGCATCGAGGTTCACGGTCACGCGGGGGAACTGCACGATGGGAAACAGCCCGGTCGGCAGCAGGACGCCTGAGAAGCCGCCAGCCAGGGTCAGCGCCAGCATGACGGCCAGGATGGAGCGGGTGTGCCGGGCGACAAACCCGCCGGGCTTGGCCGCATGGGGGGCGGGCGCGAGCTTCGCAGGCAGCACGCCCCCGCTCATCGTGCAGCGACCCCCGCGGCGCCGGGTTGGTCCTCGCGCACGGGGGAACCGTCCTGGAGCTGGTAGTTGCCGCTTGTCACCAGGGCGCGCTTCGGGTCGATAGGGCCGGTGACGACCGTCGTGCCGCCGTCCGTCCCCGCGACTTGCACGTCGATCCGGCTCGCCTTGTTGCCGGCCGTTTGGAACACGAAGGCGCCCTTCCCGTCCGTTGCGACCGCCTCGCGCGGGACCAGCCACCCGCTCGCCTCGCCCACCTGCACGACCACGCGCACCGGCCCGCCCGGCAGCAGGCCCGAGGCGTTGGCAGGCGTCAGCAGGACGGGAACCAGGCGCGTCGCCGGATCGAGCATGCCGCCCACCGCGAGCACGCGGCCGTCCCTGGCTTGGCTGCCGTCCATCGGCTCGATGCGGGCGGCCTGGCCCGGCGCCACCATCCCGCGCTGCGCCGGCTCCACGCCGACCGAGACGACGAGGCTGTCGGCCCGGTCCAGCGTCGCCAGCGGCGCCTGGGCGGCGACGCGCGCCCCCGTCGCCGCCGGCAGGGCGGACACCACGCCGTCGAACGGGGCCGTGAGCGTCTGCCCGGCGGTGCCGCCGCCCGCGCCCTTCAGCAGGTCGAGGTTGCCTTGCGCGTCGCTCGCGGCCTTTTCCGCCTGCGCCACCTGGTCGCGCGTCGCCAAACGCTGGTTCAGCAATTGCGTCAGCCTGGCCCGCTCCCCTTGCGCCAGCGCCAGCGCCGTCACTGCCTGCTTGTAGCTCGCCAGGGCGGCTGGGTCGGCGCTGAGGCCGAGGATGGGCTGGCCCTGCTTCACGCTTTGCCCCACGGCGACCAGGGTCTGCGTGACCTGGGTGGACCGCAGCACGCTCAGCGTTTCGCTGCTGCCCGGCGCCGCCTGCACGACGCCATAGGCCGTGACGGTCCGTTCGACGCTGCCTGTCTGCGGCGGCGCCGTGGTGACGAGCACGCTCGGGGGCGGGCTGCTGTCCTGCGCCGATGTTCCTTGCGCCCAGGCCAGGGCGGGGAGCACGGCGACGAGCGGGGCCAGCAGCCATCTCATATCAGGCTCGCCCCCCGCGACGCTTCGATGTGGACCGGCGGCAGCCCGGCGCCGAGCAGGGTGGCCAGCGCGATCCGCTGGTCGAGCACCTGCTGCTCCAGCCCGATCACCTGCCGCTCCTTGCCCAGCCGCGCCGTGACGAGCTGCACGTAGCTCAGCTCGTCCAGCAGCCCGGCGCCCAAGGCCCGTTCCGCCTCCGCGGCCAGGCTCCGGGCCTGGCCGAGGCCGGAGCGCGCGTCCTTGAGCTGGCGCTGCAGCAGGTCGAGGTTGGCCAGCAAGGCGCGTGCGCCGCCATCGGCGGTCGCCAGGCGGGCGGCGTACTCCTCGTGCAGTTGCGCCCGGGTTGCCTGCCCGATCGCGATGTTGCCCCGGTTGCGGTTGAACAGCGGCAGCGCGATGGACGCCGCCGGGCCAGCCGACTGCACGCGGGTCGTGTCGCTGCCGTAGTTGGGGCCGAGTGTCAGCGCGGGGAACTGGCCCAGCACGGCGGCCCGCAGCGTCTGTTCCTGCGAGTCGTAGCCGAGCTGCAGCGCGATCAGGTCGGGCCGGCGCCGCGGCAGGCTGGCAACCAGTTGCGCCGCCTCGGCCTTCCCGATGGTGGGGACGCGCAGGGTCTCCGACAGGACCGGCCGGACGTTCGGCTGCAGGCCGAGCAGCGTGTCAAGCTCCTGCCAGCGCTGCTCCTGGGCGAGGCGGGCGACGTAGTCTTCCGTCTGCAGCGCGGTCAGCTCAATCGCGAACGGGGCCACGACCTGCAGGGTGGTGTTGCCCTGGGCCAAGGCCATGGCGGCGATGTCTCCCCGGCGGCGCAGCAGGGTGAGCGTCTCGCCGATCAGGCGCAGCAGCCGCCCCTGCTCCACCAGGTCGATGGCCAGCGTCTGCGCGCGGCTGACCGTCTGCCATTCCTGCCAGATGACGTTCGCATCCACCTGCATGCTGGCGCTCTGCGCGGCGCGAAGCCGGACGGGCCGCAGGATCAATGAGGTGACGTCGACGGTCAGGGTCGTACCGATGGCGTTGGCGAAGCCTGGCCCGGCGAGCAGCACGTTGTAGCTGCCGGACAGCACCGGGTCGGGCAGCAGGCCCGCCTGGATGACCTGGGCCTGGCCGACCCCGCGCTGCGCGCGCGTCGCCCGCAGGTCCGGGCTGTTCTGCACCGCGAGGACGGCGACGTCCGCGGGGGTGAGCGGCCCGCTGGCGGTGATCGGCGCGGCGCCGGGGCGCGTCCGGACCAGCGAGCCGACGTCCGGCGCGAGGGCCGCCGCCGGCGCGAGGGGCTGCGCCTCGTAGCCCGCGCAGCCGGCAAGGGCGAGGCAAGCGGCCAGGAACGGGAGGGCTGCCGTCACCGTGCGGAACATCGGCTTGTCACCGCGCGGGCATCGCCGCGCATGGCATGCGCCGTCGCACTGGCAGCCGCACTGGCAGGGAACGGGCCAACTGGGTCGGGGTGGGGTGCGGATGCCACGGCTGCTCGCTTCACGTTCGGGTCGAGGCTTATGCGCGGACGGGCATTGGCGGGCCATCTCCCGGACATTGGGAGTTCCCAATCTCCGCGGAAGGCCGCGCCCGTCGGGGCCGCACAACGGAGATTGTCAATCCGTATAGCGCAGTCCATCGGGACCGAACGTCGCGGCCGGCAATGTCCTCGCCGTTGCGGGGCCACCCGGCCCTGCCGAACACGAGGAACGGGATCATGTCGATCAGGATTCAAGGGTATGCCGCTGCCCGCCGCGCCAGGTTTGCGCTTGCCGTCGCGCTGCTGGCCGGCACGGCGTCCTTGCCGGCGTTTGCCGAAGGGAACACCGCCACGGCGATGACCCCGCCGGCGCCCAATGCATCCAACAGCGCGCCGCAGGCGGAGAACAGCCTGCCGGAGAACGCCGAAACCTCGACCTTCAACCTCGCCGGGGCACGCCTGGGAAGGACGCCTCCCGTTCCGGCCC
>JAABUQ010003740.1_pt1 | contig 27153 bp, 19 predicted proteins | sample 5560001 | NCBI WGS metagenome assembly JAABUQ01 (sample SAMN10711888, study PRJNA513371) | rock metagenome | isolation source: Antarctica rocks | place: Antarctica: Victoria Land, Finger Mt nord | collected 2015-12-18 | reverse complement strand
GAATAGTGTTGCCAACGATGTCGTCCTCGCCACCGAAGCAACATCTGAAGCTGCCTCGCTAACTAACCACTGCTCTACCAGGATCGACCCGTCTCAGCAAGACGGCCTTTAACGCGCGCTTACGATTCTCCGTCAAAGTTGCACGGCTATTCGATGCCAGTCGTTCATGCAGCTGCAGCTCTCGTTAAAGTCGTTTCGAGTGACCAGGGCCTTTGCGACTTAACGATCGCATTCAAGATAACGAGTAATTTACGCATACATGCCGTCAGCGCAACCTTCGGGGTTCTGCCAGCGGAGCGAAGACGCTGGTAGAAAGCAATTAAGAGCGGGTTGTGGCGCACGGCAAAAGCCTTTCGACAAATGATCGGCTTATATCAAAAGGTTGGTCTACACTGAGCGCGCCATAGAATCGCGTTCTCGTTATGCCCATCGCGTCAAACCTGACGCGTTTCCGGACGAACGAAGAGGATATTGACGCCGCCCGAGTGCCATAGCAAGGTCTCTCCGCGATCGGCCGTAGCAGTACAGCGGGACTATCGTACAATTACGCGAATTCCGCCCTCGAGCATTCGCTTTGCGCCGTAGACGTCGTACGCTCGCTCGTGGGAAAACTTTCGCTGGGCAGCTGGGTCGAGCAGGTCGAAAAATTTAGTGTTAGCAGCGGCATGAGTCGGAAGGGCGCTGACCTCCGCCTCTAGGTCGCAATTGGAGAGCTTTGTGAATCGCTCGAGCAGCTTGTCTGCAGAAACGGACCTGGCTCGGAATTTGATTGCCGTGTTGGTTAACGTCGTCTTGACCGCAAATAGTTCGAATACCAGGTCGTTAATAAGCCGGTTCGCCCGCAGGCCGGCGTATGTGAACAGCTGGGCGTTGGGCCCGTCACTAATGAGCGGGTTCGCGGAATGGTCGAGTTTTTGCGCTTCACTAGCTTCGCGCAGCGCAGCGAGTTGCGCGGTTACGGTTCCCGCAACGCTCGTTCCCGGCGGGAGAAGCACTTCCAGCGGCTTTGCGGTCGCGAGCACGGACCGTACGCTTTGCATGACAGCGCGGCTTAGCACAAGGCCCGATCCGACGAACAGCGGCGCGTCCGCAATAGCGGCCGGCGTTACTTCGAGGACAGGCCCGAATTCGGGCCAACCGACGACGCTCCAAGCTCGTCCGTTGAGGAGAAACGTCGACCGGTCGCGTGCGATCATTTCGTCTATGAACCAGCGGTCGAGGGTTCCGACCTCGCGCTCCGCGGCTTGCACGGTGACGCTATCGGTGCTTTCGAAGACCGATGCAAGCTGCGTAAACTGCCGATAACCGAACCGACGTTCCCCGACTTCGCCGAACGTTAGGCTGCCGTCGATGACTTCAAGCACCGCCGTTGCGACGAGGTGCCCGATCAGTTCGTCGATATCGATGCGCGTGATCCGCGAGAATGCAGCGTTCTCCGAGAGGCGATCGGCAAGTTCGCCGCGGCTAAGGCCACCCGTTTGCAGGACCGTTGCAAGTAACTGCTGCGCGAGGACGGGGAAAGGCTGCCACGGCGGGAGGAGCGGTTCGACCCAGCCGGCTGCGTGCAATGTCAAGAGTGCCGCCGCGAGTACGAGCTGTTCGGAATTGGTCGCGACGAAGGTCATCTTTGCGGGTCCACCGCGGCGCCCTGTACGGCCGAGGCGTTGCAGCATCGAGGCAACCGTCGTCGGCGCATCGATCTGCACGACACGATCGAGATCACCAATGTCGATCCCGAGCTCGAGCGTCGAGGTGGCGACGAGCGCTCCCGCTTCAGACGCCCGAAATTCGAGCTCCGCTTCTTCGCGCGTTTGACGCGAGAGCGCAGAATGATGTGCCCAGACTAGGTGGCCGTCGGAGGCGAGAGCGTGCGTCAGCTTCTCGACGTCAGAGCGCGTGCGGCAGAAAACGATAACTTTTTCGTTGCGAAAGCGGGCGATTTCCCGTACGGCGCCCGCCAACGACTCGTGATACAGCAACTCGAACGCCTCGGCACGATCCGCGGAACGCGCGACGCGCACTAAGCTCGCAGAGTTCTTGTTCGAGCCGCGGAGCCACTCCAAGAGTTCCGCCGGGTTCCCGATCGTGGCCGATAATCCGATGCGCTGGACGTCGCGATCGATCGATGAACCAAGGCGTTCGAGTAACGCCAGCAAATGCGTGCCGCGGTCGACACCGAAAAACGCGTGAATCTCATCGACGACGACGGCCCGCAAGCCGAAGAGTAAAGCGCGGCGCTCCGCCGACGCCATTGAGAGGAGGACTTCGAGCGATTCGGGAGTCGTCAACAAGACATCCGGCGGAGCGCTCGCAATGCGCCGTCGTTGCGACTGACCAACGTCGCCGTGCCACACTCCTACGGTAAGGCCGAGATGACCGGTAAGATCACCAAGTCGCGCACCCAAATCATTAAGCAATGCGCGCAAGGGCGCGATGTAGAGCACCGAGGTCTCGGCCCAACCTTCATCGAGAATGCGGGAAAGTAGCGGGAAGACGGCGGCTTCGGTTTTTCCGCCGGCGGTCGGCGCGAGCACGAGTGTAGTCGCGCCGGAGAGAATCGCGTCGATTGCTTCTTCCTGGATTGGGCGCAGCGTCTTCCAGCCTAAGCTCGTCTCGATCACGTAGCGCAGACTTGGATGCAGGCGCGAAAACGCCGTTGTGGGCACGCTCATAGATCAAGCGGCATTGTGACGCGAGCTTCACCGAGGGCTTCACGCTCGGGATCACTGAGCGAAGCTTCCCGAGCCAGCGCGCTTCGATCTATTCGATCGTCGAGCGGGTGATAATCCGGATACCGCTTAGCCTTGCTCAAGAACGCGATTAAACGGCGAAAGAACTGCCGCGGCGCGACGGCGATGTCGCCGCCGAACGCACCAATGACGTCGTCCGCGAGGGCGCGGACTGCCGTTTCGTCGATGCGCTCCGCAATCGTCGCATCGTCCGTATCCGCGACGAAGATCGACACGATTTTCCGCCCAACCTCGATCAGCCGCTCTCGATCGAACGGCGGGAGTTTGACCTGCACGGCGTCGAGATCGGGATAGGCATCATCGAACGTCGTTTCGATACGCTGCCGCAGCGGCTCTAATTCGCGGATGCCTTTTCGGTCGTCGTAGAACGACGTCGTGCCCGCCACGACGACGAGGACGTGATGTAGATTTGTCGTCATGGCGCCGATGAGGTTCTGCAGCGCGCGATACGCTTCGCCACGCCGATTCTGCGGCTGACGCAACACGCGTTCGACCTCGTCGATGAGCAGCACCAAACCCGAGGAACCCGCCTGCGTCAGCATGGCGACGAGTCCGGAGAACATTGACAGCGCGTCGAGTGCGGTCAGCGTGCCGCGGACATGCGCATACCGCTTCACCGCGGCGTCGACGTGCTCGTCGCCCGAAAGCCACTGCAGCAAGCCGCGTGCGATGTCGCCGCGGTCCTCGCCGAGTGCGCGCGAGTACGCGGCGACAACCTGTGCGTAGAGTGCAGCCTCGTCGAAGAGCGAGCCGAGCATCGTGCGCAGCTGAACGTCGACTGCCGCATCGAAATCAGGGTCCGCGACGTCAACCGGCGCCCCGTACCGGGGGTCGGCCACCCGCTCCATCGCGCGATAGAGCCAGCCGTCGATCGTCTCGCGAAAGGCGCCGCTCGTGCGATGCGAGGTTTGTAGATCGCGCGCCGTCGCCGCGTAGAGGGCCGCCGGTTTGCCGAGCGGCAGTTCCGGATAATTCACGCGCAGATACGCAGTCGCAAAGCCCGCCGCGCGAGCGCGCGCGCCGAACGCCTTGAGAAAGAACGTCTTGCCGGTGCCGAAGTCGCCGCGGACGAAACGAATGCGACCGTCACCTCGTGCGATGCGCGGCAGCTCGCGTTCGAAGGCTGCAAGGTGCGCATCGATGCCGGTTCCTAAGACATCGAGCCCGACGTCGGGCACTTCGCCTAAGCGTAGCGCTTCGACGATACGATCGGCGATGTGCGGCTCGAGGCGTTCTATCACTTCGAACCGATCCAACGAAAGACCAGCGGGTCGTCCTCGATCGCAATCGGCGAGTCAATGCCCGCCTTCTGTAGACGGTCGATGAGCCCGACGACGAAGACGCGGACGCGACCCTGCGGCAACGACGTGGCGCCGGCAAGCTGCGCCGCGTTGAGGAACCCTGCATCGTCGATGCTGGCGAACAGCTTCAGCAGTCGTGCGTCGCCTACCAAAGCGGCGCGAGCGCGTACGCGAACGTCCGCCACGTCCGGCCCCGGTTTCGTACTCGCCGCGTCGTGCTGCTCGGCAGCTTCCGGGACACGCTCGATTGCGCCGGGGACGAAAAGGTCGTCCCACCAGAGCGGCGGTAACAGTGGTTCGCGCGCGACGCCGGGCTCGAAAAAGGCGAGCGGAACGAACATTTCCTCCAGCGACACGCCTCCGTGATAACCGAGATGCTGCGGGCCCGCATGCGCACCGAGCGCATGCAGTGCAGCGAGGCGAAACGGCAAGCCGGTACCGCGTTCGAAGACTACCGTGCCTTCCGGCGGCGTCTCGCCCGGCGCGAGGAGCGAAAAACGGGCATGGACGGTCGCGGCTTTACGATCGGGCTGACGATACGGCGTGTGCCCGTGATCGGCCGTCAGGACGACGCGCCAACCGTTTTCAACAGCCGCAAGCAGTCCCTCGCGAAACGCGTTCGTGCAGCGTTCGAGGGTACGCTCCGGCAGAACCCCGTGTTCTTTACTTGCAATCGCATCGTCCACGTCGTTAAAGACGACGGCGACAAGATCGAAAGCGGCCCGTGGCGCGGCAAGGGTCTCGACGAGCGCCGAACCACCGTCCCCGAGGTCCCCTTTAAGAAAAAGTTTGCGTCGAAAGTTATCGAGATAGGCGTTGGGGCCTTCGAAAGCTTTGCGATCTCCCGACGCATCGGCTGCGCGATCGTCATCACCGATCCGGTCACCCGGGATGCCTCCGCCGAAAATCGCGCGACGCGCATGTGCGGTGACGGTGGGAATGGCGGATAATGCGAGATCGACGCGCGTTGCGGAAACTCGCTCGTCTTTCTCGAATGCATCGAGAATTTCCAGAAACGTCGGTACGTCGCAACCGTCGAGCACGACGAGCAGCGTCTTGCCGGCGGAGAGCTTCGGGCGTATGACGTGCTTCAGTAGTTGCGACACGACGAAAGGTCCCGTCGTTCCAGGGAATGCGAATAAGTCTTCCCATTCGGCTCGGAGCCGCGTCGCAAAGGCCTGATTCCAACGATCGCGCAAAGCGTACCAACGGTCGACTAATTCGTCACGCGTTCTCGCGATCTCGGGGTCGAAGAGCACGGACTCGCGTGTGCGTCGCGCCGCGCGATCGAGCCATGCGAGCTCGTCCCGAAAGAGCGGCGTGAACGCGGTTAGATAGGTCGGGTACGGTTTGCCGTCGAGCGCCTGTAAACCGCGAGCCAAGCGAGCAACGCGCACCAGCGCTTCGCGTAACGGGCGATCGTCGTAGAGATAGCCGGCGAGGACGTCGATCTCGCCCGTCGACGGCGCAGACGCGAAGCCGCACCGCAGGGCAAGCCGGCGCGAGGCGGCGAGCAGTGCAGCGCGCAACAGTGGCGCCGCGACCTCGGGGGAACCGGCAGCAACGTAGGCGGCTTCGAGCGGCGCGAGCAATGCGTCGAGCCGGCCGCTATCGACCTCGCGTAAGCGTAGCGCCGTGTCGCGCGCGAGTTGCACGAGCAGCGAATCGCCGTGGTACATGTGCGCCGCGATGACGCGAAACATCTCCGCGAAATCCCCCTGCGGCGCTTGCGCGAGCACCCGTTCGTATAGCGGGTAGCGCGCGCGCAGGACCTCGCGTGCGAAGGCGTCGAGGGCGGGCGAGCGTAGCGGTGGATCGCTCAGCCACGCGGCCCACAGCGCGCCCGGCTTGTTCTCCGTAAAGCGGTCGTCAAAGCCGAAGGCTGCCGCACACAGTAACGCGACGGCATCGCTTTCACGGATCGTTTGACCCCAGGTGCGTTTCCGAATTGCTGCTAGCAGCGCATCGCGACGACCGCCCGCGATGACGTCGGCGAGCGGCGCGGCGAAGCGTTCGTCATCCAGCGCCGTCGCTTCGATCCCCACCAGCGCGCTGAAGAGGTGCCGGCTTTGCGGGCGGATCGTGCGCCGCAGTACGGCGCGCTCTCGGAGATCCGCTTGGAATGCTTCTTCGTGCTTGGACGTAAACGCGAGCAGTGGGGTGTCGCCCGATTCGCAGAGCGCCACGCGCAACGCGAGATCGCCTTCAACCCGCGCAAGCTTCCAACTACGCCGTCCCGACAGCACGATTTCCGGCGGTAGGTCCGTGTCGTCGAAGCCGGCGACCGCGTAGACGAGGCACAAGTCCGCGTCTTTCGGTAAGCTGTCCGCGGCGTCGAGCGACTCGAGCAGCGCGACGGCGAGCCGAGCCGAGACCGACGACTCGATCGTCGCGATCATCCGGCCGGCGGCCGACGCGTCAACCGCACGTCGAGCGTGAAGTCTCCCTCGGCGCGCTGAGCGGCAATTTGCCGGCGAATCGCCGTTACAACGGCGTTTAGCGTCGCGTCATCGGCCGGCAAATGAAGGCTTTGGCTGATCGCGGCGACGGGCGACTCGGCGACGGGCGTTCCGACGTCGGCCAGCGGCGCGTCGCCCGGGCGGACCGGAGCAGCAACGCCGGGTGCTGGGGACTGAGTCGACTCCAGCACGGCGCTGTCGACGTAGGCGCGTGCATCCGTAAGCCAGCGGCCGATCTCGGGCGCGAGCGCCGGAAGGTCGTCCGTCAGAACGCGTGCGAGCCGTTCGCGTAAGCCCGGGTTTGCGACGCACACGGTTGTGAGGTTTGCAAAGGCGACGAGGCTCTCGAGTTCCGGCGCGTCACCGGTCGCCGCGCCGAGCGCGGCGCGATACGGCGTAATGTCCAGCGCGGCGAGGCGCTCAAGCATCTTGCTATCGTCGTGCAGTGCGGCGAGTTCTCGTTGCGCAGTACGGTAGCGATTTGCAACCACGCTCGGGCCGCTATATCGCGCACTCACTGCAAGCGACTCGAACGCGGCCGAACAGCGACGGAGCGTTTCGAGATTGCGCTCGAGCGGCTCGCGCAAACGAGCGATCAAGGTGTCGGCGTTGCCGATACTATGAGCGCCCGGAACGTCGGCGACCTCGAAGAGCATGCTTGCGGCAGCGCGAGCATCATTCCAGGTGGTGAGCGGCACGAGCGAACCGCGTTCGAGCGTCGCGCGCGGGTCGACGCCCGAGGGACTATCGATCGCGAGCGTTCTGCCGTCGAGGATCAGCCGATAGGCATCGCGATTGGCTAACACCGCGATCAGCAACTGCGCCGGCAGGCGCGAAAGGCCGACTGGTTCGCTCGCGAGGAGCTTCAGCAGTCGCTCGACGCCGTGTTCGCCCGCGCGAATCCACTCGCGCAGGCGGTCCAAGTACAAGCCGCCGTGCTTGACGTTCGCGACGCCGCTGCCCGGTTCGAACAAGTCGAGCGGCTCGCCGAGTTTCTTCGCAATCTCGATCTCGTCACCCGCGAGGATGTTGTTTTTCGGGTCGGCGGCGAGGCGGCGATCGAGGCCGAGCAGCTTGCCGAGCGACGCCGCCACGGGCGCGGCGAGAAAGCGCGGATGCTGCGGATAGCGGCGCTCGAGCAGTTGGGCGACGTACCATTTGGCGCGGTCGGCGAGATCGCTATTCGGCGGCGCATTGAGCTCCGGCGGATCCTTGCGCATCGTGTAGACCCGCCCGCCGACGCCGTAGGCGCGCAGTAGCGCGGCGCGCAGCGTCGTCTGCGCTTGGATTTTGTTTGCGCCCATCTTCTGACGCACGAGTGGATGATCGACGGCTTTGAAGCGGCCGAGATAATCATCGGCATTCGAGGCGAACAGTTCGGCTTTCGCGAGCGCTTCGAGTGCGTCACGCCCGTCTTGCGAGAGCGGTGCCGGAATCCAGGTGGCGGCCCAGCTTTGCGTCTGATCGCGCGCCGACTCGATCTCGAAGCGTTTGTTGTCGATGGCCTGCTGCGCGTTGCCCGACGTTTCGCTTTCGATCAACACGGCAAGCTTGAACTCGTCATTCGGCTCGAGCGCGAGCGTTCCAAGTTTGCCGGATGGCGCAAACTGCGCGAAACTTTCGAAGCGTATGCGGCCGTTGCGCTCGAAGCCGCGAAAAATTGCGCTCATCCGCCCCTCCGTGCCCGCGGCGAAGCCCGCTCCGAAGCCGAGCGCCAGCTTCACTTGCGCGAGCAACGTCGGAAAAAGCGTCGGCGGACGTAGCGCTGCGAGCAAGTCGCCGAGATCGATTGCGCTCAGCTCGATGCGTACGATCGTGGCAGCGCCGACGCCGTCGAGTGTCACCGTACCGGGCTCGGCCGCGGCCAATTTCTTGAGCAGCGCTTCCATGCGCAGCATGCCCGCGTGTTCGTTGACGGTCGGAATGTCGGCGCGGTTAAGGCGCAGCAAATTTTCCACCGTCACCGCACGGTCGAGCGCGCGCAAGCCGTTCTCGAGGAAGCCGGTGTGCGAGAGTTGTGCGAGCAGTGCGCTCTTGACGCTCAGATCGAGCATCTTGATACCCGCCTCGTTCTCGCCGACGGCGGCGATCGACGCGCGCAATCGAAGCCAAGTTTCATGCGTCTTGAGCAGCAGGTTGGCGCGATGATTGGGGTCGTGCTTAGGCGCGTACGACTCGAGGTTCTGAACGTGCTCGTCGGAAAACAGCACGTCCCAAAGTGAGCCGAGCGAAACCAGCTCGCCGATGCGCAGATCGGGACGCACGTCGGTCAGCAGTTGATAGAGCATGAAGAGCGAGCTTCGCGCGCGGTGCAAGCCTTGCGACACGTCGCTAAGCACGCGCAAGAGTGCCGGATGGAATGGATAGAGTTGCGCGAGCGCCAGCGCCGGCTCGTCGCCCAAGAGAACGCTGCGACCGCTTTGCGCGAGGTCGTGACTAACGCGCGCGACTTCTGCTTGCCACGCATCAGCCTTACGCGGCTCCGGCGCGAGGACGCGTTTCTCAGCAATCTCGAAGAGGTTGCTATCTTCTAAAAAGATTTCCGGAAAGCGATCCTTGACGCGCGTTAACTGTTCGCGCAGCATGGTCTCGGAGGTGTCGGCCGGAAAGACTTGCGAGATATTGCGTTGGATCGCAGCCGCGACGATAAAGCGCACTGGTCTGCGCTCGGCGTTTTCCACGAGCGCGTTAAGCGCATTAACCGCGCCGACGTAGCCCGAACCGGAAAGGCCTTGCGCCCACAAGATGAACTCGTCGATCGCGAAGACGATGCCACGGAAGCCATGTGCCTGCGCGTGCGCGCTCATTTGCTCGCGCGCCTCGGCTTCGCTCGGCTGGAAATTTTGTTCGTCGACCCCGTAGAACCGCGCAACGTCCCGCGCGAAGGCGGACACGTCGAGGCCCGCGTGCGCCTTTGCGCGCTGTTCTTCGTAAAAGGCGCGGTCGTAGCCGGTTTGGCGAACGAACGCATCCATCGTTTCCGGTACGCGCGCGCAGAGCCCGTCGAAACCTTCGAACACGGCCTTCGTGCCGAAGGGACGCAGCGGCGGTTTGCCCCTTGCAACGAAGGCCCGGTCGAAGTCGACCGTCAGCTGGCGCGTGAAGGCGGACACGTCCTCGTTGACGCCGATCATCGACGTTTCGACGACCAGAAGCTGGGCCGTTTCCAGAAACGGGTGCGCATCGCGCAGAGCACGCAAGCCCGGATCGCGCGCATGTTCGTAGAGCGCCGGCTCACCCGCAAGCATCATCGCTGCGACGCGCATGAAGTGCGATTTTCCGGAGCCGAACGAACCGAAGACGAAGCGGCCGAGGTCTTCATTCCGCGCGAGCGCCGCCGTTACGTCGCGTAAGAACGCGTCGAGCTTGGGCCGGATCGCGGAAGTTAGCGTGTAGGTGCGCGCGACGTCGGCCGGCGTCGAGCTCGGCTTAATGATGAAATCGTCGACCGAGGCGTGCTCGGGAAGAGCTAGATAATCGCGGACGCGATGGTTTACCATGAAAAATCCACAAGCGAGAGCACGAGGTCATCGGGCGCTGGAAAAGATAAGGCGATACGGTCGATCGCGAGCGCGAGCTTGGCCGTGCGCTGTAGCGTACCGGCGTAAATCAGCAGCAGCCCCGGATGGCGTTCGCCGGCGACGAGCGCGCGGAAATCGGCGCAGTCACGCGTGACGATGGCGCGGCAAGTGGCCTGCGCGTGCGCCAAGATTGCGCGATCCGAGGCGCCCACGCCGAGCGCAGCGACGCTCGTCTCGACGTCGTGGCCGGCGGCGCGCAAGAGCACCACGAAGGAACGGTCGCTCGCGTTTTCATCGAGCAGCAGGTGCACGGTGCGAGAGGAACGGTTCCGTGCGGCGACGTTCTTCGGCCGCTTCCGCCGCGACGAGTTCTCCGTTGCGCTCGCAATAGTCGAGCGCTTCGCGCACGGCTTCGACCGGCAGATCGAATTCGGCGGCGGCGGCTTCCGCGGAGAGACGATTCGCGTGGAGCACGTCGACGAGCTGGCCCGCGGTGAGGCGCCGGCCTTTTAGCGACAGTTGGCGGCGCCACGGGTGCGGCACGGCAACGAGCCAGCGATACGCTGCTTCCGGCCGGAGCGCGCGCGTGAACTCCGGCAGCGCATCGATCGCGCGCGGGTCGTCGCCCGGCAAGAACGAGATGACCGTCCCGCCCTCGACGGCTGCCGAGAGCTTCGCGAAGAGGGCGAGCAGCGCGCGCCCCGCTTCGGAATCGCCTTCGGCTCCAAGGACGCGGCGGGCCCGGGCAAGCGTCAACTCGTCCTCGGCTCGTAGATCGATTTGCCAGCGCCGGCGGCTCATGTCTCCGATCTTACCCCGCTTCGGAGACGGCGGCAAGCATTTAGGAAAATAGCTTCGCCGCGGGAATGCGGTACCGTTGGCCCCGACCGCGGCCGAACGCTTCGATGCGTCCATTCGAGCGAAGCTCGTCGACCGCCGCCAGCGCGACCGTCCGGTCGTCGCCGAAGAGCGGCAGTAGCGCCGCCATCGCAAGCCCGGCGGATCCGGCGCGATCAATTTCGGCTAGCGCAGCAGCCACAATCGCCGAATCGATGCTCAAGCTCGGCTCGACGGGCGTTCTGCGCGGAACCGCTTTGGCAGGGGCGCCGCGACGAGCGGGGCCATAATTGCGCCAGCGCTCGAGAACGTCGCAGGGGCACGCGCGACCGCAGATTTCCGCCAGCATCTTAACATCCTCGTACACCGGATCGCGGGTGCGTCGAAGCTCGTCAAGTTTATCCCAGAGCGGAAACTGGATACCGCAGCGACGCGGATCGTCGAGCGTCGGTTGCTGTGAGGCGCCATCGGGCTCGCGATCGCGCAAGTCGAACGCCTCACTCGATAGCCGAGCGCGTTCGGCAACCGTCCAGCCGCCCCAGGCGTAGCGCTTCGGCGTCAGCTCATCGTAGACGATGAAGCGTTCGTTAGCGAGGTTGAACTTGCTCCGAATGCGCCAACCGTTCGGATGCGCGTAGTCCACGGTTTTCCATTCGGGCGGTACCGAGATGACAACGGCGTCACCCGCATCTTCGCGTTCTTGCAGCCGCCAGACACGCTTCCAATCCACGGGCTCCCCCGGCTCGAACGCACGGGCTTGCGGCGCGGCGCCGGTCGGGCCGAGATCGGCCGTTTGTGTGCCAACGAGTTTTGCGAGGCCACTCGGTTTGAGTAAGCGGGCTGGATTGTCGGGGACCGATTCGTCCGCGAGCAGCCGCGCAATCGTGTCCGCGAGATCGAGGTCGCGCTCACCTTTCGCATAGTCCGCGATCGCAGCAGCGTGCGGGTATTCGCGCAGGTGTGAAACAAGATCGTTCGCCGTGTACATGCGCGGCGCTTCACGAGTGATGACGTCGAGGCGATTGAGCAGCCAAGTCCTAGCGTCGTCATGCAGAATGGTCGCCCAAGGGGCGAAGGTCCAGCGCCGCTTGTAGACGGGTTGTTCGAGAAGTGCGATCGTCGGATCGTTCTCGATCAACGCGAGGCGTTGCTCGAGCACGTCGCGGAGTGCGCCGCCGTAGCGCGTCGGTATATCCGTCACCGGTGTTAAGGCGTGCCGCGCGAACCATGCGGATTCTTCTTCACCGGCAGCAACTCGACGGGCAAGCGCGACCTCGAAGGGCCGATGCCCGCGCGCGATCGCGAGGGTGTCGTCAATCGTCGTGCGCGGAGGCGAAGCGTGCAAACCAAAGGCGCCGTAGAGGCTCCAATCGAGTTCTTCTTGCAACGCCACGAGCCGCTCGCGGAGTGCTTCCGTCCGCTGTTGTGCCTCCGCAATACGGGTCTGAAGATTGCTGCGGTCTGGCGCTGCAAACACGCGGGCTGGAGCGTTTACGTAGAGTCCTCCCACCGCGGCCGCGAGCGACGCCAAGATCGCCGCACGCTCCGACTCATCCTCCGCGGCCGGCATCTGTTCATGATAAGGGAGGGGTGCTTGAAGAACGTTTGTGCCATTGCGAACATAACGCCGTTCCCAATCCGCAGCTGCGATGCCACCGTTAATACCGCCATTACCCTTATCAAAACATACCTGTTTGAACCAGAATTCGAGACTGCTGCTGTTGAGGACGGCGGCAACATCGCGATAGCGCGCTTCAGTCGCGTCCTTAATTGTGAGGACCGGCGCGGTTCGAGTAAGAATCGCGTCGCTTGCGTCGTACACGAACTGCGCGTTCGTCGCTACCTCGCCAATCACGATGCGGGGTCTTCCGGACCCAACGCGTGACTTCATGACGTACATGAATGCGCCCCAATGCACCCCATGCTCTTCGGGATGCTTTCCAAACATTAGGCGCTCTCGCAGCGATCGCCTTAAAGGCCACATCTCGACTTCAATGAGCATTCGTTCTTGTCGTGACAGTGGTTCACCGAGGAGCGTCGGACTAATCACAAAGGATTCAGACTTCGAAACGATGGTCCAATCTCGAACGTCCTCACCAAAAACGCTCGGACGCAGCGGCAAGGCGCGTGCATAGCGCCGCAAAAACGCTTCATCCTCGATGATGATGACTGCGGGGCCGGCCTCGGCACAGAGACTCACGACGCGAGGGAACGCATCGATCTTCGCCTTGAGCGCCGTGACCGCGTCGCTGCCCAAACTCCACGGATGCTTGACGAGCGTAGCTTGCGGGAGCCGCTGCACAGCGATCCACGTGTCCTCGAAGCTAGTCTGCTCCCAATGAGCCGCAATGCTGCTCCAGACGAGACCCTGCGCGGGATCGCTCGGTTCGCGCGGCTCGCCGCGGTTGCCCGCGACGACCAGCGCCGTATGCGTCGCGAGCTCGACCCGGGTTTGGGTGCCGAACAACATTACGGTCGGCGTCCGTGCCCCGGAATATACGCACCCGAGGTGTCCACCACGAGATTCAGGCGCACGTCGCGCAGTGCCTTCTCGACGACGCCCTTGCCGAATTCGCGCTTGCAGAAATTATTGGCAACGATGAGTCCGGTGCGGCCGCCCGCGATCGGCAGCAGCAAGAAGCGCTCGGTCATCGGGGCCGAGAGCGAGTACTTTCCGCTCGCGCTACGCGGCCAGGCCCGTTTGTAATCCTCGCGCTTCTTCTTGTCTTGCACCGAGATGTAGGGCGGGTTGCCGACGACCGCGTGAAAGCCGCACGCGAAAAACGCTTCGTTGCGTTCGCGCTCCGTGTTGTTGCCGTAACGCGCGAGCCACGAGATGCCCGCGGTACCGGGCAGCATCTCCCGCGAAATGCGCTCCCATGGGATCAGCGAGTCGCAGGCGAGGACGTGCGGGTGCAGCGTGCGCAGCCGCCCCAGATCGCGCTCGCTCGTCGCCGCGACGACCCCGAGCAAGAGACGAAACCGCGACAGCGCACAAGCGTATTCGTTGAGGTCGGCGCCGTACACGCCGTCGAGCGCGCGCGACGCGGCTTCCCAGCGCACCGCGTCGCCGCCGCCAAGCTCGGCGCTCCACGCGCGGAAGAGCCGCTCGAATGCGCCCAACAGAAAGTGCCCGCTGCCACAGGTCGGATCGAGCATACGAAATTCCGGCAAACCGAAGTCTGCGAGGGCCGGTTCGAGCGTACGATCCAGAATAAACGCTTCGATGAAATGCGGCGTCTGCAGCAGCGCGTAGCGTTTCCTCACGTCGGGATCGAGGTCTTGATACAGATCGCCGATGAAGCGCGTGTCGAGGTCGCCGCGGAAATCGAAAAGTGGCCCGCCGCCGGGGGATGCTTCCTGCCACACCGACCACAACGCTTGCGCGGACCTTTCGCTCGGTTCCGCGATTTCGACGGGCGTCCGGGCGAAGAGGTCGGGCAGGGCGCGCTCGCCTTCCGTGAACACCGTCCGCAAGTATGCGGCGTGCCCGAGTTGCGGGAAGAGCGTGCGAAAGAGCGAGTACGTTCCGCCGTCGCGGATGCGCACCGTCGCGAGCAGACGCTGATCTTCGAGGACGCGAACGTACAACGACTTGAGAAGATAGATGACGGCGGCCCGGCCGGCGAAGACGTCGAGCCACGTGTCCTTGCCCGCGACGTCGTTTTCTTCTTCGCGCAAGCGCGCGAGCGCGCGAGCGAGCAAGGCCGGATCGGCGCGATACTGCGCGAGCAGGTCGGCGCGCACGATCTTCTCGACGCGCTGTAAGCGCGCGAGCAGTTCTCGTCGCAAGTCGTCGCGCGTCATGCGACCTCGTCGAGCGCGAGAGGCTTCTCCGTCGGCTGGACGGGCAGTGGGATGCGCCGGTTGAGCCGGGCGTGGTCGCGCGGGTGATCGCCCGGCACGCATACGACGACGAGGCCATGGCGCCCGCCGCGCGCGGCGTCGTAGATGGTGCCGAGATAATTCGAGATGCCGACGAGGCCGAGCGACCCGGCGTTCGTCGCCACCGTCAGCGTATTACGCTCGCCGCTGAGGAGGCCATCGAGGATGGTGCGCATCGCGTCGCTTGCGATCGCTTCGAGCGCCCCACGTTCCGGGCCGCGAGCGCTTTGAACGCGGATCGCCATCTCGAGTGTGCCGGCGGTCCGTAGCGCCGTGATGAGCGCCGCGTCGATGTCGATGACGCGCACGCGCCCCGGCAGCGCCGCTTGCAGGTCCGCCACGAGCGCGCGGCTGCGCGCCGCGTACAACGCGGGCTCCGCAACGACGAGGCGGTAGCCGCCGGCCGGCGCCGCTGCGACGAGCACGCGCGCGGCGGCCGAAAGCGGCACGACCTCGGCGCCGGCAACATCGGAAATTTCGGCCGCGCGAGCTCTCTCGTACGCGTCGCGACGTTCGACATAGGCATTCGGCAGCAGCATCAGACCGGCGCTTGCGAGTTCGTCTTCAAACGCCTGCGAACCGGCCGCCGGCACGCGCACGCCGGGAAGACGCGTCTCGACAAGCGAGAGAAACGTTCCCAGCGGAAGCGGTAGCGTCGCCGCGGCGGCGCCGTTTGCGAAGGCGTCGGCGACTGACGGCGCGTTTCGGCGATACCAGCGACCATCAGCGCTCTGCGCGGCGCTCGCCATGAGCGGCAACGTCCGTTCGACGAACCAAGCGACATCTTCGCGTGTGAGCGCGGGCGGCGCGACGACGTCGCGCACGACGACGGCAAAATCCTGCGGCGGCCAGCCGAGATTCGCATCGACGCGCGCGAGCGCAGCCTGCAGCTCACGTTCTGTCCACGGCGGCGCGGCGACGAGCGCTTCGCGCAGCACCGGCACGTGCTCCGGTTCGAATTCGAAACCGCCCGCAACTTCGAGCGCGTCGATCGCCATCCGCGGATCGGCACCCAGGCGCTGCATCGCGTTCAGAAACGCAAGGCGACCGGTCGTCGCCCAAGGTGGAAGTGCCGCAGCGACGATAAGCCCCTCGCGGTCGTCGGTGTAGCGGTGCAAGGCATCGCGCAGCGTGACGACGGCCTCGGCACCGAAGGCGGCGTCGCGTTCGAGCGCGCGCGGGTCGAGGGCCGCGACGCCGGCAACGAACGCGATGTTGCGCCGGCGCAGATGTTCTGCGAGCTGCGGCGGCAACTGCAGCACGTCGATGGACGCGCGCTGCGCGTCACCGTCGGCGGCGAGCGCCGGCGCAAAGGCGGGCGCAACCGAGCGCAGCACCGACGGCGCGCCCGGACCGGTATCGCCGAAGCGCGTGACGAGCGCGGTACGGAGGGCCGCGATCTCGTCCGTCGCGCCGCGACCGAAAGCCTGCAAGCTCGTGAAGCGCGCGTTGTCGAGCGCGAGCACACCCCCGAGGGTCGCGACACCGAGCGCTTCGAGCGCGCGCCGCGTCGTCGCCGAGAGCCCGATACCCGTCAGCGGATCGTCGATGCCGGCCGTTTGCGGTAGCGCGACGACGATCGGAAGCGTGAGTTCAAGCCCCTCGCTTCGGTCGAGGGCAGCGAGAAGACGCTCGCGGGCGCGCTTCGCCGCGTCGACGGCATCGCTCGCATCGCATAGGATCGCTCGCACGGCATCGGTGAAGGCGTTGCGCGCATGTGCATCAAGCAACGTGGCGAGATCCGCAGGATCGAGCTGCGGCGGGCCGGCCGGCGCATCACCATTCCACGGATGACGCGCCGTCGCAATCTCCCAAAGCGTCGTTGCGGCGGCGAACACGTCGTCCGCGAACGTCCATTCGCCGCGTTCGAAGAGCCGTTCGGATTTATACGGGGCCGTACCGACGACCAGTTGCCGATCGCCCGGCGGCGCAGCGAGCCCAAAGTCGAGCAGCGTCGCTTTGCCATCCGGGCCGACGATAACGTTGGCCGGCTTGACGTCGCGATGCACGAGCCCTTGATCGTGTACGAACGTTAGCGCGGAAAGCAATCCGTCACAGAGCGGCGCGAGCCATTCAGCGGCAATCTTGCCGCGAAATCGCTCGCCGTCTTCACCCGGAACGAGCGCGAAGATGCCAAGCAAGAGTCGCTCGACAGGCAGATTGCGCGCGTCGCGTGCGAACACGACGTTCGGATGAATGCGAGTGCTCTGCAAGGCGTGCAGACATTCGACTTCATGCCGCACCGTTTCATCGTTGCCGTGTGGCGCGATTTTGAGAACGACTTCGCCTACGAGGTCGTCGCGAGTTGCGACGACGGTGCGGCCGGTTGCGCCGGAACGCAGTTCGCGCACGATCGTATACTCGGCGATGCGCTTGGGGTCGGCCCGGCGATCCTCCAACTTCGAGAGCAAGGCGCGGAGCCGCGAGGCGACATCGCGCATCGAACGCGGGCGTTCCAGTGGTGAGCGCGCTAACAACGATTTGACAAGCTCGACGAGCTCGGGCGGGTCCGCGCTGCGGTCTTCGATCAAGCGCGGCACGCGAAACTGCCGCAAGATTTCGTTCGACGTGGCGAAGAGCGGCCGGCCGCGCAACACGTGCACGAGGATCGCGCCGAAACTAAAGAGGTCGTCGTCGATAGCCGGGTGTTTATTGGCCAGCACGTCGGTGAAGCGTAGGTGCTCGCTACGCCCGAGACGGTCGTCTGCGCCGAGACGCTCATGCCGGCATCGCGCGGACGAGCGAGTTCGATGCGGCCGATTGCAATGCGCGGCCTGTTATCGGCATTCGGTGCGGGCCGCAGGAACAGCGACGACGGCTCCAGCGCACCGTGCACGAGTCCCTGATCGTGGACGGTCGCGATAGCGTCCGCCACGGCGATGCCGACGTGCAGCGCTTCGACGAGGCTGCGGGCTCCCGTACGGGCGATGGCGTCGCCGAGCGTTTCAAACGCGCCGAGCCATTCGTAGGCGATGTAGCGGACGTCTTGATCGTGCCACATACCCGCGTCGTCATGAACGTAGCGCGCCGCAACGCCCGAATCACCGAGCGCCCGCACGACCTCGATTTGGCGATCGAAGAGCGCGGCGAGCTCGCGCTCCGTCGTACGTCTGCCGTCGAGCGCGTAAACGTGCAATTCCAGCTTGTCCGCATCCGGGCCGCGGAAGCGATCGCGACCGAGAAGGCGTTCGTAACGTTCGCTCGTGGCGACGAGGCGTTCGACGATGGCAAACTTTCCGAGCCGCTCTTCGACACGTCGCGGACGGCCGCCGCGGAGATAATCGACGATGCACTTGCGATCTTCTGCCGCGAACGCCGGCATGCGGCGCCAGCGCGCGGAGTCGCGCAGCGCCGAACCGAGCCCGGCCGGCGAGTCGAACGACGTTCCGATCACTTCGAACGATGCCCGCCGCGCGTAATCGGCGTCCGTCAGTTTCGCGCCCGGGCCGTTCACGTAGACGAAATCTTGCACCCAGAGCGTGCCGCGCAGCGAGCGGTATTGTGCGGTGAGCAGCGAGCAGAGCGTCTTGCCTTTAATCGAGATTCGATTGGACGGGTTTTCGTAGACGCTGCCGGATTCCGTGAACCAGCGGTCGCGCTGGCATTCGATCCGGCCGCCGTAGCCTTTGACCTCGATCGCAAAAATAAGGTGTTCTCCCACGACGACCGCGTCGAACTCGTAGAAGTCGCCGCGGCCGTTGGGCAGCCTCACGTTCGTGACGATCGTAAAGCGCTCTTTCGCCGGCCCGAGCTCCGCTTGCAGCGTCGCGAACGCCCGCGCCTCCGATTCGTTGATAGCGGGACCGGCATTAATCGTCTCGTCGATCATGCGGCGAGAATGCGCGGTTCGCCCGCGTAGTACGAGCGGCGCAACCGACCTTGCGCGACGAGAGACTCGATTGCGCCAAGCATGGCGCTCGGCGTCAAGGCGAAGACGATTGCGGCCAGCGAAGCGCTCGCAAGCCACGCGTCGGAGGCTTCACGACGCTCGCGCAGATCGTCGTCGATAAGATATGCGACGGCGAGCGGAACCGGAACGCGGCCGGTAAGTTCGAGCGTCGGAGCATGTGTGGCGGGTCTGCGAATAACGCCCGCGCGCGCGAACTCGGTGACGATCGACGATAGGGAGCGGGCGCGTGTTGCGTCCGAAGCGGCCGGAATGTGCTCGCGAAGAAAGCGTTCGACGGCGCCGCGTTGAATCGTGCGCTCGCCTAGGCGAGCAATTGGATAAAACACTCTACGCGCGACGGCGACGGCGAGTGGTACGCTCGCAAGATAGCGGGCGTAAATGAGGTCGCGCGCGGTTTCGGCGTCGCCGGCATTAACGTCGCGCAGGAAGGCGCCGTCTTGTATCAAGGAGCCTTGCGTGCGTACGATCGCGGCCGCATAGTGCAGTTGGGTCGCGCGGCGAGAGCTCTCGAAGAGGCGCGAGGAGGCGGCAGCCTCGGCACGCCAGCTTACGAGCGATAGACCGTCATGCGCGAGCGCGATCATCGCCCGGACGTCGTCGTAGGCCATCATGTGTGTCCAACCTACGCTCACAGGGTTACGACGCGCGCCACGGTTCCTGGTGGCAGGAGCCGTACGATGTCTTCTTCGCCGCCAAGAGACGCGGCACGGGTGAATGTGCCGAGGTTCGACGCCGTGCCGGCTTCAAGCGCGCTGACGTCGATTACGAGAGGTGCGGCGTTTCTATCAAACTCGAGCATCGTGAGCCCGATGAGGAAGCGATCGTCGTCGTTCGCGGTAATGTAGGCGACGTAGGTTTCGAGCGGTGCTCCGGGCTCCGCGACGGCAGAAGTGACGCGACCCGCCGTCGACGGAAACTCAAGGATGCGTTGCTCTTGAAGGCGGATCGCTTCGAAGGCGCTCCGGCGCGAAGCGGAAAGCGGTTCGCGACCAAAAGCAACCGCGGCGGATTCAAGAAAAGCTGCGCTCGACGCTCTTAGCAGCGCGGACTCCGAAAGGGCTTCGGCGAGGCATACCTCGCCCTCGTCGGCGCTAAGTGGCGTGTCTAGCGGACATAATGCAAGCGGATTGCGTTCCGCAGCGTTTTCGATTACGAGCGCCACGAGGTCACCCGTATGCAACTCGCCGGCGAGCGGTTTCCATAGCGAACGCTTCGGGTCGAGCAGCAGCCAGGCTTCGCGATCGCGCGACCGTTCACGACGCGCGGCGGCGCGCAAGCTCCAGATGAGTTGCTTCTCGTTTACTCGGCCTACCACGCTCGCGCGCATTGGGGGCGAATACTGCGCGTCGACTCGGTGTCCCTCGAGAGCACGGTCTTCTTGGTCGCTCAAGGTGAATCAACAACGGCCCGCACGATGAACGCGCCGATAAGTGTTCTCGACTTGACTCGAAGCTGGCGTAGTCTTCAGCTGAGCGCCGTTCGGTGAAACCATCGACGTCGATCGATGTAACGCGTGATGCCGATCGAAAGGCGTTGCGGCGGATCGACAGCGTTGTAGGCCGAAGAATTTGCGGGCGAATGTGCCAGATATTTCAGATTCGCGCGACGACAGATTAATGATAGTGCGGTAATAACGATGCAAGACGAGGATGTAGCCGATGCGGAAGGCCCAACAGAAGAAACCGGCCCGTCCGAAATTACTCGGGCGATTTCGTTGTGCGAAACGGAAGCAGACTCAGCCGCCGTTCACATGCTGCTCGAGGAAGCATGTGATGGTCGATGGAGCAATGTGTATACAAGCGTAACATACGGCCCATCGGCCGACCTCTCAAGCATCCCGACTAGCGTTGAAGAGGCTCGAACGGAACGGCTCGCCTTGCTCCGCGTGCGCTTGCCGATCAATGACGCAAAGCAATTCATCTCACGCTCAGTAGAAGGGTCTACGACGTTCGACATATTTGACGTTGATTTCTCCTGCAGTGAGACGATCGAAGGCTTCCGGCCGTACCAACGGTGGAACCACAGTGCAGCCGGCGCTATGCATTCGGCTTCTTCTTGGCGGCGTGAACGCATCGGCATGCGCAAAGCGCTTGGTACTGTGCCGCTCTCTGAAGAGTCGGTATACCAAATCGTCGATCAATTATCCGTCCTCAAACAGGCACGGTGGCTCGGGATCCCGTTGCTCGAATATCCGGAAAAGCTCGGAGACATTGACGAAGTCTGGCCTTCGCCGGCGCTCCTTCACGCAAAAAGGGCCACTGTCGGTTCTGGCATCGACGTCTATCTCGAGGTTGATCGGCTTCGACTTGATCCCAGCCGCCTCACATTGTCGGGGACCGCCTACAGAGACGGTTTGATCTGCTCATCGGTAGCTGAGACCGGCGCCTTTCCGAAAAGACTCATGGATGCTGACGGCGTCGATCTCCGTTTGTTCGTTCACGGCGTGCTCGTTGATCAATTGTCCGGTTACTTCGTTAAGAATGTCGTGGCACAGCTGTCAATCGGGTCTTCGACGATCCTTCAGATTCCGGCACACAAGACCCGCTCGGAGATGGAGGTGGCTCTCGGAGCTTCGGATGTCGAAAAGATAGTGGTTGGCGGAGTTGTAAGGAAATCGAACCGCGCTGTCGCTTGCGAAATTGGCCGAAAATTTCGCGACGATCGGGTTCTGGAAGATGCGGAACGCGTCTATGACGTCACGTCGAATCCGGCTGCAGTGAAGCACGCGTTCGCCGACCTGGGTAATTTCGGCAAGGCGCAGAGGGGCGGAATGATGACAATACTCGATCCATACGCTCTCGATGCTCAGGCGCTGTTCTCTATAATAGCCGCGGCTTTACCGCATATGGCCCCTTCGAGCGTTGCCGTCTATACTGCATTTAGAGTAGCGCCGGCTGCTGAGTCGTCCAATACCGATTTGACGTGGTTTCGAAAGCAAGTCGAACAATGTCTGCGGAAGGCGTTCCGACGAAGGAAGCTGCTCGTTCGGCCTCTCCTAACACAGCGCGACAAGGCCCGCGCCGACTTTTACGGCGTTGCGCAACAGGTTTTCGAAGCTACGAACGTTCCCATAATGGTTTACGATGCCCCGCACCTACACGATCGTTTCATGTTGCTCAGAGACCGCATATGGCACGTCGGACCGTCATTCAACACGCTGGGTGAGGAGGTAGCGGCAATCGTCGAGATGCGCGATCCGCGAAGGAAAGCGCAGATCCGGGCGTATCTCCAACGTCAGCCGTCGGAACCGGTATGGCAGACCAGATAGCAGACCAGATAAAGGAGAAGCAACGCACATTGCTTTCAATCGCGCCATTCGGCGCGCTAGATGATCCGCCCCCAATAATTGATGAAACAGCTCTCGCAGAGATCGAAAAGCGCCTATTGAATAGGAGGAAGTTCGAGGCCGAAGATGGTCGTATTGCTGCTGCCCTCGCTTTCCGTTCGAATCCCTCGAAACAGCTGCTTGCCTTTGCCGCCGAACACGCAGATTACATGCTGGCTAACGAGTTGCGGAGTCAAAAACATTTTACATGGCTCGAACCAGAACGTCAGGTGCAGCGGCCCTTAATGGAGCATCGATCGGGGATCTCGCGAGAACAGTGGGAACGTCCGACGCTAGATGGCTTTTCGCTACGTGCCAGCTAATTGCGCACGCGAAGGATGACGCGATCTTCGAGGTGGTCGGCACTGAGGGCGATGCTTCCGCCCTCGCTCTCGCCTACGTAATAGTAACATACGTTCCGGCCCGACATCGCCGAGTCTTAGTGGAAAGACTAGTGCAAAGGGAAAATGTCTTTCAAAATGTCGCTGCCACAGCTCTTGCCTTTGAATGGATCAGCGCCGCGGTCGCTGCTGATGAAAATCCAGAAATAGCGCTGTTCGAGGCGATAGTCGCCGGGAAGCGGCCATTTAGAAATCAATCCATCGGTCAACTGCTCGCCAGACTTGTGCACTGGCTGGAAGAGCGACCTTTCAATTCAAAAAGGCATGAGCGCGGCGAGAATGCATTTTTGGCGGGCGTTTATTCGATTAGGACGAGCGACGTAACAGCGCAAGATATCGGCGCCGTTCTCGAGGCCTCCGGGTCTCGTGCTGCGTGCGTTTTAGCTGCTATGTCCACATGGTTGGTCGATCCGGATCAGACTGTCGCGAAATTGGCCGCTGCTGTTAGAAGTGGCGGAACAGCGACCTTAGAAAGGCTGTTCGGATCAACGATGAGATGCACCGACGACGAAGGCATGAAAGACTTTACGCAGCTGCAGCCACTACTCGGTCCGCTCATCACCGGATTTAGTCGCATGGGAATGATGCCGCCTCATTCAACAGCCTCTATTATGGTTTGGCCTCTGACCGGTATTCTCGAGATCATCGGAACGGGTTCTGGCGGCGAGATCGCGCAAGAGCGCTCGCGCTTATCGCGATTGCCGCGAACGTCGCTCGGCTGTGTGATAACGATGCTTTAATGCGGGCTGCTGGAGATGCGGCGCGACACGCGTCTTCACAACCTGCCGTTGATATTCCGCTGATACCGCTTGATTTTAGCGAGTTGCAAGCCGGGATTGAATTCGTCATTCCACAGCGTTGAGCGTTTCGGTACGGCTTTATCGAAATGAGGAAGGCCTTCATTCGGCGAGCATTTGCGGCCACTTCGCCGGCTCGACTCGCAGAGTAGCAAGCGGCAGGACTGCGGAGGCTTGGATCGCCGCATCGCTTGGATCTCGCATGACAAGCGACCGTGATTCGATATCACGGCGCCGTCGCGAGGCGGTCGCAGGTTCGAACGCGACGCATTCGCTCATCCGGCGCGTGCCGACGAAGACGGGCGTCGTCTTGCGCGCGCAATAACTCGGCGAGAAGGTCGTAAGTTTGGGAGCTCGCTTCCGGGCACTCTGCGAAACTTCGCTGACGCGCTGCGCGCGGCTCGGAGCTAGGACAACCGAAAAGGACCCGACCCCGCTCCTCTGAACGTGCGTGACGGAGCCCGGTGCGGTGTCATTTACGCTCTCCGATGTGCGAGCGGCTCTGCGCTCGGACGCATTTGCTTCGCGGCGAAGCCTACGCGCGCGACGGCCGCGTTACGGGGCTTAAGCTCTCGAACGGTGAAGCAACGATCGCCGCTCGCGTTCGCGGATCGTAGCGCGCGCTGTACGAGGTGACCGTCCACGTCGCGCGCGCCCGGTCCGGGCGAATGATAATGAGCGGCTACTGCAGCTGTCCCGTCGCGGCCGATTGCAAGCACGTTGCGGCGACGTTGCTCGCAGCGCTCGAGTTGCATGCCGATCTTCGACCATTCTCCGCAGCAGCGACCGAGTCGCCCTCGAACGCATGCGCGTAGACGCCGAACCGAAAACGGACGCGCGCGTCGACGTGTGGCTGTCCGAGCTCCGCGAAAGCGTCGCCGTCTCAAGCACGGAGGCCGCTGCCGGACAAGAACGGGTCGCGTAGGTCTTTGGACCGGCCGCGAAGTCGACCGGGCACCGCTTGCCCGTCGCCATCGTCGTCACGCGCCTTACGAAGACGGGCCGCTGGACGAAGGTGCGCGACGCAACGCCTGAATCGCTCGACCGCCGCTGCGCGCGCCATCGCTCCGGGCGACGCAATCGTCGGCCGTCTCATGCAAGCCTACGAGCGAACGTACCGCGGTCGCACGCCGTTCGCCGAAGACGTCGTGCGCCGTATCATCGCGACGGGCCGCGCCTATTTTTGCAGAGCTGCAAACGCGACCGCTCGAGCTCGGTCCGCCGCGCAGCGCCGAGTCGAATGGACCGCCGCCGGCGATGGCACGCAGCGCCCGGTCCTGACGTTTGAAGATGCGCGGACGGTCGTGCTGCCCGCACCGGCGCCCTGGTACGTGGAGCCGGAAACGGGCATCGTGGGACCGGGTCGACGCCGGCTTGCCGAGTGCGGCGCTCGGCGTGTTTCTCACCGCACCGCCGCTCGCTCCGGCGCAAGCGCAGCGAGTACGCGATGCGCTAGCGCGTACGGCGGACGGCGTCTCGTTACCGCCACCACTGCTTATTGCCGAACGTGTCGAGCGCATCGACCCCGTGCCGGTGTTGACGCTGCGAACGATCGAGCTTGCCGCGCTTCGAGTTCAAATGTGGCGGGAGGTTGCGTCCGGGCCGGAGCGCATCGATATCGCCGAATGGTTGTTCGCGTATGGCAGCGTGACGATCGATCCGGCGTCCGCGGACAGCGAGCTGCGCTCCGCGGAGGGCGTAGATTCGGTCGTCTACGTCCGATCGCGCCGTCTACGTCCGATCGCGCCCGGCGGAGGATCACGCGGCGGAACGCCTGGCGAACTGCGGACTCGTTATTGACACCGAATTACGAAGGTTCGCTCGAACGTCCGGTCTCTGCTTGGGCTTCGCCGGAGAGCGCGAAGCGCGGTGGCCGGCGTTCGTTGAGCTCACCGTTCCGAAACTGCGGGCGCAGGGCTGGCACGTCGAGATCGATGCGAGCTTCCGGCATCGCCTCGTCGACGTAACGAGCGACGACGCTTGGCAGGCGAGCGCGGACGAGACAACCGACGGCTGGTTCGACGTCGCGATCGGCCTCGATGTCGACGGTCACCGGATCGATCTGCTTCCCATTCTGCGCGACGTCGCGCAGCGTGCGGACGTCTTCGGCGACCTCGCCCACCTCGGTCCCGACGACGTCTATTACGTAAGTTTAGCGGACACCAGGACCACGGTCGCCTTTCCCGCTGCGCGCTTGCAAACGATCCCCGCAATGCTCGTCGAGCACGGGACCCGGACGCTTTGCGTGCGGAGGGACGTTGGCGCTTGTAGCGTTCGCGCGCCGCAGTGGTCGGCGCTCTCGCAGCGAATTCCGGCTTACGCTGGGACGCGCCGCAGCGGCTGCGCGAACTCGCTACGCGGTTACGCGGCTTCGCGGGCATCCCGCGCGTAAACGTTCCCGCGGCCTTTCGCGGCGAGCTGCGCGGCGGTAAGCGGACCGAGGCCCCTGCCCGAAGCCGCGGGCGACGTCATGGAAAGGAACTCAAGCGAATGGTGCGCCCCACGCTCCGTGCGGTCCGGGTTCGCCTGCGTTGCGCCAATGAAGATGCACGGCCAATCAAGATTTACGTCGGCGAGCCGCCTCGAAGCGTTCTTCAACTCCTGGCCGAAGTTAGGGGCGATTTGCGCGATTCTAGCACCCCTTTCTGCGTTCGATTGGCCGGTGTGGTAAAGTAAACACACTATGACCGCCGCCGCAGCAGGGCCCGTCCGTCTCGACTTCAACGACTACATTCTCTACACAGAAACGCATCCTGACGACGCGTTTGAGTTGATAGACGGAGCGATCTATAGATTGGCCCCTGAAGGCGATCCGCATGCCCGCACGCGCTCGGCAATTCAGATGTACTTATCTCAGGTCTTAGACCTTAACCGGTTCACTCCTTACACTGAAATTTCGTTCCGTGCACCGGATTGGGTTGACGGCCCTAAGCCGGACAACCTCGTAGGGCGTGGACCGTGGTTGGCCAACGGTCAGATCGCCGAACGCCCCGGCTCCGAAGATATCGCGCTAGTCATCGAAGTCTCGTCGACTTCGCGGCCAAAGGATGAGAAGCGCGCTATGCTTTACGGAAGGTTAAGTATCCCGGAATATTGGGTGGTGGATCTTCGTACCGCTGAAGTCGTAAAGTACTCCTTGCCAAAGGACGGCGTTTACGAGACGACGCAGACGCTTTTACGCGGGCAGATGCTCGAATCCGCGGCCGTCGACGGCCTTAGTTTATCGGTCGATATCTTATTGCAACTGGCAATGAGGTAAGCTCGACGAGCCTATTGTTTGGCAGTTCTGCCGGTTACGCCGACGGTCACGCTACGGACCGCGATGTCGAGCCATTTCTGGTGGCGTTGGTCACGCTATGCTGCGTACGGTCCCATCGTAAGCTTACCGCTTGCTGGGAAACGGTAACAAATCATGCTGACTTTACATGGGGCTGCGGCTCGCAGCGATCTTCGGATACATTGAAATCTGGTACAATCGGAAGCGCCTACATTCGACACTCGGCTAAGTTAGTCCGGAAAATTGTAGTCGTCGCTGCCGAAAGCAGCTTAACACACTGTCCGGGAAACCGGGCCAAGCTCAGTCAACCGCGCGCCAAAAAACTGCTCACCGCGTTTGTTCTTAAAGGCCCGCGAAGTAAGATCGGCGATGATTGCGCCTTCCCCCATTTCATGCGCAATAGCCGCAACGCATTATGGAGCATTCGTCAGAATTGACCATGATACACATTTAAAAAGTCGGCGTTGTTGTCTGTGGGTTGACTCGTTGGGAGTAAATACGACGATTGCGGCTGCGTGTCGCAATGTCGGATAAGATAACAACTCCACTGCCGTTACTGTGAACGCGGTAGCGTCCCGGGACGTGTGTAGAAGTACCGAGCTGAGTGAAGTGGTTTAGCTCAAGGTTGCTGCTACGTGCGGTAGAACTAAAATAGTTATCGTGCTAGTGGTTGCATTTGTCAAGCGATTT
>JAABUQ010003738.1_pt1 | contig 27179 bp, 5 predicted proteins | sample 5560001 | NCBI WGS metagenome assembly JAABUQ01 (sample SAMN10711888, study PRJNA513371) | rock metagenome | isolation source: Antarctica rocks | place: Antarctica: Victoria Land, Finger Mt nord | collected 2015-12-18 | reverse complement strand
AAACCCTAAAACGCGGTGTACAAATTTTATATCATCAGGATCGAAAAAAGTCGACAAAAGGAGGGGTATTCTCTAGGTCGACGGCTCCAAGGCAATGAAATAGAGGAAAAGAGGCTGGATTGGGCATTTTAGCGGATAGTAGTCTATCTTTCCCAGTAAGTATACTCAACACTCTCATCCCCCACCGCTCCTCCCCTCCCTCCCGTGGAGATTTATGGCTCAAGGGTCATTTTTCCTATATCGGCAACGCTTCAGCTCCTGGAATCTCGCTTTTTGAGACGTGAGGCGCGGTGTGGGGGTCTGGGGCGTTGGAGTCGAGGAAAGGAGGAAAGGAGGAAAGGAGGAAAAGAGGTAAGGAGGAGAGGGAGAAAGGAGAGAAAGGAGGGGTGGTTTGGAGGTTCGAGGGCGAGGGAGGATGGTATTTGGGGGGGAGGGCTGGATTGGGTGGGTAGCGTATGATAATCCCTCTCTCCGAGCAGTGAGTATATCCAACCCTCCCATCTATACCCTCAAACCTCTCATCTTGTTACCCCCAGATGATTTCCCTCTAATCAGAAACGATTCAGCTCCTTATATCTTGCTTTATGCGCCGTGGGGCGTGGTGTGGATTTTTAGGGCGTTGGAGTTGAGAAAGGAGGGGTATTCTGGAGGTTGAGGGTTCCGAGGCGATGATATACAAGAAAACCCTCTGATTTAGGAAGGTAGCGTGCGTTGAGAGGTGGGGCGCTGGTGGGGTAAGGTCGTCGTTGGGGGGTGGTGACGGTGACGGGGGGATTTGCTCGGGAAGGGGGGGAAGTATTTCCGGTGCAACATTCTTGGGAATGGAATGTTTTTTGAGAGGCAATGAGATGGGATAGATATAGTTGAAGGATCTACTTAGCGATGGTGGAAGATGGCGAGGGGTCAAGGCACAACTTTCTTGAGAAGCATCATGGAATGAGTCCCAAAACCTGCCTCAAAGCCGTCCGCGCCTTCGCCGGCTCGATTCCCTTCCCCTTCTTGATCATCTGCCCCGTGAGCCACTCCAGCTTTCCCAGCTGCTTTTTCTCCACAATCGCGCGGACCTTGTCTGGGTTATCATCAATCAGCGTCTGCGCCATGACGCGGTATTGATCGAGCGTCAGGTCGGTAACCACCTGCTCCTGCTCATCGCGGATGATTTTGTCAACGAAGCGGGGATCGCTAATGGCGATCTTGGCGAGGACGTTTTTGGCCATGGGACGGGTAATGCGGCTGTTTTCGAGGCTGAGGATGATAGAGGCCATGGATGAGGGGGGGATGAAGTACGGGTCGAAAGGGATTTTGTGGGTGGTGAGGAGATGGCCGAGTTCGTGGAGGACCCTTGCTTGTGTGAGTATTTAACGGGGTGAGTGGAAAAAGAAGGTAGAAAAGGCTATACCAGTTGGAGATTGTTCTATCAGAAGGCATCGTATCTTTCACGTTGAATACTTCGAGCTCAGTGTCCAAGGCTTGGGTTGACGAGGCTTCTTCTTCTCGGACATTCTCCTCGCAATCTTGTCTTGGCCGATTGTCGACCCTTGGTACTATCAACACTTCTTTGACCTTGTCGAAATAGTCGAGTCGATCTCCGTTGTCAAGAGTGTATAGCGTCATGGCATCCTTAGGAGTTATGCCAGATGTAGATATCAGACTGTCAAGAGTATCGTCCGGGGCCGGAGGCATTGTTGCACGGATGTGGCCGACAAGATCCTATTACCAATGAGCTGGGAAAAAGTCACAGGTTGACGAAAGATGTCACATACGGTACTTATTATTAGTGGGGTTATATCAGGATCAGGCATGTAACGATAGTCAACTTCCCCTTCCTTGCCGCGTAACTTTCTCGTCTCAGTGCTACCCAGAGTCCATCCTCGAGTCTCGCCTTCAACTACACCGGCCCCCTCCAGAATCCTGACCTGTCTGTTCTTTTCTGCCACTATTGCGTCTTGAACTGCTTGGAAGCTGTTCAGATTCTTTATCTCAACTCTCTGACCTAGAGTGGGTGAGTCCCGAAGACTGACAGAAACATTCACATCAGCCCGCAAGCCTCCATCCTCCATACCAGTAGTGACCGCATTGACTGCTTGTAAGGTAGACTGTATTTTCTTCACGCAAGCAACAGCCATTTCAGGGGTATGAATCTCAGGAAGGGTGATAATCTCAATCAGAGGATGGCCAACTCGATTAAAGTCAAGTAGAGCGGTAGTTGGCAGCGTCATGGTAGATTTTGCAGTATCCTGTTCTAGCTGAATCTGTTTGATCCCAATACGCAGAAGAAAACTGTTAGGATGATGGCGGAATTGATCGTAGAGATCAACGTCGTTTGCAGACAGGTTTACGGCTCCATTGACAGCGAACGGCTCATAGTACTGTGTGACTTGATAGCCAGCTGGCTGGTCTTGGTAAAAGTAATGCTTACGATCGAATCTACTTTTTCGTCTCACATCGCATTCTAGAGCCAGGGCAGCACGGATTGCTGGTATCAAAGTCGCTTTTTGAAACTTCGGTTGGCTGCCGGGAAAGGCAAGATCATATACAGCGACGTTGCTGTTAGGCTCTTCGTCTGTGGAGGCCCTCGCACTGGAGAAGATCTTGCGATCTGTATTCAACTGGGCATGAATCTCGAGTCCGACAGTCAATTTCCACTTCGACTTTTCCGTCCGTTCATCTTCCAGCAATTCATCTTTCCGCCCGCCCTCGTCCACTCCGCCTTCCCCTTTTGTCTGATGCTTCGCAGAATCTTGCGTGATACGCTTACGTTTCTTTTCATCTTTCAGTTGCTTTCGGAAGGGTACGGTCTCTCCTGGGGTAGTTGATAAGTGCGAAGCCCGTGTATGAAGTAAGTCGAAGCTCCATAGCGTTTTGAGTTTCGCGAGTTGCAGTCGTTGCTCGAATAGCCTCGTCACGCACCTGCAAGCCCCCCAGGCCGATGCTTTGATCATGGATTGTACATCGATAAGGCAGACCTCGAGAAGCTGCAAAGGCAGTTGTGGTCTATGTGCTGCGCCATTAAGCTAACTCCGGTTTCGGATACCTGCATTAGCGTTGTTTCGGGAATGGCATAAGCACACGAATTGGTGAAGAAATGACAACATTGACGACGACAAAGCGACGAGACACAAGAGCCTAATATTATACCCAAAACCTCGCTTGACATCCACACTGCTTGAACATGGGCGACATGAGTAGCTCGTATACTTTGCCCGAGTCCCACAAGGATGCATGTTCCTCATTAAGAAATTTGATACATACACAACTAACATTACTCCTCAGATAATGCACAAGCCCCTGGTAGAATTGGACCCAGAGATAGCAGGCATCATGGTACAAAGGCCTTCGCAAGCTACCAAAGCAATCGTCTAATCGTTCATTCAGAAACAAGAAATCCAAAGACAGCGCGAATCCATCGTCCTCATCGCCTCCGAAAACTTCACCTCTAGAGCGGTCTTCGACGCCTTAGGCTCACCCATGTCAAACAAATACTCAGAAGGCTACCCAGGTGCCCGCTATTACGGAGGCAACCAATTTATCGACGCCATCGAATTGACCTGCCAGGCCCGAGCACTCGAAGCATTCGGACTCGACGCAGAAAAATGGGGCGTAAATGTCCAAACCCTGAGCGGCAGCCCAGCAAACCTGCAGGTCTACCAAGCCATCATGCGTCCCCACGAAAGACTCATGGGACTCGATCTGCCCCACGGAGGCCATTTGAGCCACGGCTATCAAACACCCCAGAAGAAAATCTCCGCCGTCTCTACCTATTTCGAAACCTTCCCCTACCGAGTGAACCTCGAAACAGGCATAATCGATTACGAAAAGCTCCAAGAAAACGCCCTCATGTACCGTCCCAAAGTAATCGTGGCCGGCACCTCCGCCTACTGCCGCCTCATCGACTACGCCCGCATGCGAGAAATCGCTGATCTCTGCGGCGCCTACCTCATGGTGGACATGGCGCACATCAGTGGGCTAATTTCCGCCGGCGTGATCCCCTCGCCCTTTCCCCATGCCGACATTGTCACAACAACTACACATAAATCCCTTCGCGGGCCGAGGGGTGCAATGATATTCTACCGCAAAGGCGTCCGCAAACACGACGCCAAGACCGGAAAAGACCTAATGTACGACCTCGAAGGCCCGATCAACTTCTCAGTCTTCCCCGGCCATCAGGGTGGGCCGCACAACCACACCATCACCGCCCTAGCAGTCGCCTTGAAGCAAGCCATGACGCCTGAGTTTAAGCAATACCAGCAGCAAGTCATCAAGAACGCAAAGACACTGGAAGAGGAATTCAAGCATTTAGGCCACAAATTGGTCGCGGACGGCACCGACAGCCACATGGTGCTCCTGGACCTGCGGCAGCACTCCCTCGACGGCGCTCGCGTGGAAGCTGTGCTCGAACAAGTCAACATCGCGTGCAACAAAAACTCGATCCCGGGGGACAAATCCGCGCTCTCGCCTTGTGGGATCCGGATCGGCGCCCCCGCGATGACGACTCGAGGCATGGGCGCCGCAGATTTCAAGCGTATTGCCCACTACATCGATAGCTGCATCCGTATCTGCCAGGAGGTACAGAAGGCGCTGCCTAAGGAGGCGAACCGCCTTAAGGACTTCAAAGCCAAAGTTGCCGGTGGGGAGGTTAAGGAGATTACTGATATGAAGGCGGAGATTGCAAAGTGGGCGGGGACGTTCCCACTGCCGGTATAGGGGTCCTTTGTGCGGATAGGGGGGATTGCACGCGGGTGGTTGGGGTTTGGGGGCGGGGCTCTGTCTGCAATTGTTCATCACATCCGCAAATAACAGCTGGGAGTAAAGGAAAGGTGCGAATGTTCCAAGCGGGATGCCTCAACGGCATTGTCTGCGTTTATATTTAGTGGGGGCGGGCTTTTCACCAGCACTTGTTCACCACATCTGCACCTCACGGCTAAGAGTAAGGAAAAGCTTTGGATTCTTTTGAGCGGGACGGCGGGATCGATGCGTGCTGCCTCAACGCTTTGGAGCATTTTCTGCGTTTGTAGGTTGGGGTTCACCAGCATTTGTTTATCACATCTGCACCTCACAACCCTCGAAACCTCGAACCAAACAAAAATAAAAACCACCAAAAATTGTAGACCCCCAAGCCAAAACGGCGAGATCGATCCGTGCTGCCTCAACGCGTTGGAAACCTATCCTTCTACAAGTAGAAACCCGGGATTCACCAGCATATATCCATTACAACTGCCCCTTACCCCCCCCCTCCTCCTCCCAGAAATTTCATAAATACTACATGCACCCCGGAGTCAGAATTAAGAATTGCCGTTTTCCTTTAGGAAAGGAAACACGGCCGCTTTTAGACGGAGTACCCGGAGAGCAGGGGGGAGCAAGAAGGGAACATAGGAGAGTAGAGGGGAGTAGAGGGGAGCAGAGGGGGATAGATATATGACTCCCCCGAACCCAAGCCAACATATGACCGCTGGCTGGTTATAAGGTGCCGCCGCTTTGCTCGCCCGCTAAAGCCCATTTCGTGAATATACTCCTATGCTCCCCTCCTGCTTTCCTTCACTCCTGTTACTTCCCCCTGCTCCTCGCCGCTCCCCGTTCCTCCCCTATACTATACCCAGCCCTTTTGGTGCTCCCCTTGCTAATTCGCTATTCTCTATAAAGCGGCCGAACGAAAATGATAAGTTGGGGTGTACATGATGTATATATACATATCAAGCAGAGAAGGGCGCCTCTATATATAATGCCAGATGCCAAAAAATGACAAAATAACAAAGTGAAACGTTGAAGGAAGACAGCTGGTCCAAGATCGACTGGCCCCCCTTAGCCCAACCCCACACCTATTCATTGCAAATTGGCACTGGAATGGGAGAGTCTCACGAATCTATTCAGCGCTTTTCTTTCGAAGCCGCCATCCTTCAAGGCGGGATGTGTCGTCCCAAATTCAATGAGTAGACATCGAAAGCGCAAGAATGAGTGACTTTATTGGAAGCCGAGAGGAAATGATTGGGGGTGCCTCGCCAAGACTATCACTCCACGGGCCGGTGCATTCGTAAATTGCTTCTCTCGTAAGTGCTCCTTGATTCTTGCCTGCAGACGCTGGAATGATAATCCTCGAGATATCGATACGAGGTGGAATGTGCATCGTTGCTGGTGACTTTGAAATTGATACCTTCCCAACAAGATAATTTCCCGGCTGGCCAATGGCATAACTTTGTTCATGCCTCAATTTCCACTGGTCAACAGTTGCCACCCCAGATTTGTGTAGAGAGACAGCAGTATTCAGGACCACGCTTCTATTATGCCAGGGCGCTGTCTGCAATTTTTGGCATTTCCACTCGTCAGTTTCTAAACACAGAGGCGTGATATATGCGAATGTTGCACAACCCGGAGAATCTTGCAGCATCCGTGCCCAAAAGGTAGCATCTTTGCAGGGTATCTTAAAGCATCCCAATGGATTCCCTTTTTGAGGCCAAATTGCGACAAGGTGATCTCCAGACTGATCAATTCCAGTGTCTTCGAGGATGAGAAGAACATATCGCACGATACGCAAGACTTCATTTTGAAGTTCAGGAACGAGGCGATCGAACCAAGCCTTGAAATCTGAGCCCTTGAGCGCGTCAACAATATTGTGAACCACCCGTAAATTGTTCCATCCAGGGGGCTGCTGAAGAAGTTCTTCGATAAGGATGGTAGTTACATCGGCCAATAAGTCGCAAAGGGACACTCTCCGTGCGACCCCAGTGCAATAGCTGATCTGAAGTCCCCAATCAGACTGAAGGAATGGGAGGTTAACATCAGGCCTTAGATGGATGTGCTTGAGGGTTGTGCTTGGCCGTTTCACCCAAGTCATGTTGAATTGGGCAATAACGTACTGTCCACCTTAAAGCCCTGCCTGTGCCTCGCTACGTTCCCAGTGAGATTCCTTCGCGCCTAGAGTCTTCATTGCAACGGTCGCACACATCAAGTTTCGGTACTCGTCTACTGGACATGAAGTATTGATCGCGGTAGTGCCAATCAGTGCTTTGGTATGCAGGCTAAATGGTGTTTTGAAGTCTAAAGACGGTCCTCCCCTGCTCCAATGAAGTTTCGGAATTGTATTCGCTTGCCTCAGTTACTCAGACTCTATATACTAATACCCTTCGGGGTTAGCTGCTGCTAACTACGTACGCAATAATTATAGAGTCTAAGCTCAAGAACGTATAATTTTCTTAGGTATAGCTTAATCCTTTCCTTATTTTTGTATTTTAATTTTTATTATATAATATTTATATATCTTTTATATAAAGATTATTCTCCTTCTCGAGCGTATTCAAATAACGTCTTAATTAACTAATTTTATTAAGCTAAAAAAAAATTATTTTAATATAAAAGAAAATTTAAAATTTTGCGCCCGGGAGCTTAAGCTCTCCCTTTTTTATTTTTTTATTTATATTTTAATATCTCTATATTTATTATATAATATTTATATATTTTTTATATAAAAATTATTTTCCTTCTCGAGCGTATTCAAATAATATCTTAATTGACTGATTTTATTAAGCCAAAAAAAAGTTATTTAAATGTAAAAGAAAAGTTAAAACTTTACGCTTTAGGTAATCCCCTTTACAAATTCTTACTTTTATTTTAAAATTTTAATATTAAATATATATTATTATATATCTTTCTCTATCGGAAAGTCTTCTATATTAAGATAAATACCGAGAAGTATAATAGAGCTTTTTAATATTCTTATTATTATTAAAAAAGAATTAGATTTTGGACTTTATTAATAAAAATTTTTTTAAAATTGTTTTAATTTTTCTTCTAATAAGAATTTCGAGATTCTAAGCTTAATAAATAAAAATATATATCTTATTATATAAATTAGATTATTATTATATTAAAATAATATAATATTATTATTATTATAACTTTATAAAAGGTAAATTTTAGAGTTGAGAAAGTTAAGCAGGAGAATTTGGGGGTTTATTATCAAAATTAAGCTATACCTAAGAAAATTATATATTTTTAAGCTTAAACTTTATAACTATTGCGTACGTAATTAGCAGCGGCTAACCCCGAAGGGTGTTAATATATAGAGTCTGAGTAACTGAGGCAAGTATTCGCGAGGTCTTTAATCTCGCTGACCTCTCCAGCGGCGCTGATGGAACCCTCACCCACTTCAATCGCATATATGCCCCGTTCGTGCGGCATACTGGCATCCATGATGAGTCGCGAAGCATCCCAAGTCTCTGCAAGGTTTGCAGGGGAAGCTAAAAGGTCATAAGCTGTCTGAGTGACTAAAGCTTCTGAAAACTCGGGCGATCCGAAAACGTTGACAACATCACCCGCCACTCCAGCCATGCACGTAAGCCGGGATGGCGTTACCCGAACACATGCTTTGGCATGTTTATGGTGCGGAGATTGTGTACCTAGAAGGTAAATATGCGAAAGAGAGTTTGTAAGAAAAAATGGGTGTACAGCACCACTATGAGCCTGGCTATACAAGTAAATTCCCAAAGTTAAAATCTGGACTGCTAATGATACCTTGTCGAGACAGCTCTGGAACTCGATATCGTCCTTGTTACCAAGAATGTTGTCGTCACAAATTGTAAAGATGATTTTGTTGGCATTTTCGCTGAGTCTAGGTAAGCATCTCGAAATCAGACCTGGACTATCCCAATTATCGATAAGTAATTGGAGTACCACACAAAGGTCCGAAGCGAGTTCAAAGGCAATAGTGCATAATTCAATCACGGTAGAGCAGGTTACGGAAGCAAACCGCAACACGGTAAAACAGTTACAGCAGAGGCCCTTGTCTTGGAGATAAGATGCAATTCCACAGAATCGTTGGAGAGCCTCACATACGCGTGCCACCAACTCACGACGCGAATCAACAATATCATAAGTGATCGAGGCAGCAGACCGTCCCTCACCCGAGAAAGTAACGAGACCAGTCCAGGCTTTGGGATTGCGAGACTTTGGGACTACTCCGGCAAGACCGCAATGCTCAGCAATGATCTTTTTCAAATCATCGGTATTCTCCAAGTCAGTAGTGATCAGCCTGGGAGCTAGACTGGTTTTCTTTCCACCTTGGTGGACACAATTCGGTATGTGGAAATCTGGACGGATAGAGACTCGATGTGGCTCTGGTTGTTTGAGGAAAATCCACGGTGACTTGCTCATGTCGTCCAGTAGAAGCTCCGCAATGTCATAAGATCCGTATCCAAGACTTCTCAATTCCTGAAGCCATTCGAATTCCTCTACAGCCACAGCTTCGAAATGCCTTTCAAGGACTCCACGCACAGCATCAACAATGCCAAGCCTCATCACGGAAAAAACCTTCTTTAACGATATTATAAATAAGAAAGTAAGTATAATTATTAACTTATAAAGTATAAAACTTAAAAGAAGCTCTTTATATTATAATTTTAATTATATATTTTATTTTAACCTTTTAAAAATATTTTAAAAGTAAGGTTTAATCTTCAATTTGCTTATATATATTTCTTAAAGCCTTTATTATATTAATTATAAACTCTTTAACTTCCTTACGCGGATTTCTGAAGAACTTGAACTAATTACGAAATTTATAAATTAAAATTTTTTTAATATAAAATTTAAAATTTAAATAAATATTATAAAGGTAATAATCTAGTTTTAATATACGATATTTTAACTGTATATTCCTGGGAAAGGGTTCCTAAGAGATCTTAAAGCTTGGTAAAGAAAGGTTCTGTAGTAAATATTCCCAGGAATAGAAAGTTTTGGGTGTTTTGCTCCGCAGAACTTTCCAGGAGAGATTTTCTCCCAAGAAATCTGTTACCGCTAATAATAAAATAATCCCCTAGGGTACGAAAATCCATTATAATACAGAGATACTTTACGATATTAATATTTTCTATAATAATTATATACTTCAAAGTATATATTAACCTTATAATTTGCGTCTTGTAGGGTATGACTATACTTTATAATACAAATCTTATTTACGGTAGGAAGACTATACAGTATCAACAACCCTTAGAATATGAAAGTAGGTATATAATGTTATTGAAATATTATATTAAAGTATAATGAACAGAATGGAAAGAAAAAAAAGAAAAAAAAGGTAATAATCTGATATTATCGCCTTTTACTATTATCTGTTTTCCTAGAGGACAGAATCAATTTCTCCTCTTTCTTAATATATACTATCTTTTTTAATATATATAAGTTTTACATACTATACTTTTTGGTATATATTAACTATTTAAGGATTGTAAGCTTTCCTATTTAGAACTAACGGTTGTTAGAAATTATCCTTATCGCTGAAATAGGATACTGTTTGGATATAATATATTATATAATAATTCTAATATAAGGAACATATTTGGCAAATATTAATTCTTATTCTTGCCGGTTATCTTGTTATAATAAGATTTCTAAAGTTAATAATTATAGTTTTCTTTATTAAATAAATAAATTGCCAATCAAGTTTAATAATTTATAAAGCTTAACGATTTATTTTCTTATAAAAATTAAAAATTAAGAATTATAATAACTCCTCTTTCCCTTTAGCATTTGGTTTTAATAATAAGTTATACGCCTACTTTTATATTATAAAATATCCGTTAATTTGCCTAATAATACGAATAAAGAATATAAACAAAATATATTATAATAATTATAATAAAATTCGAATCTTTAAATATTGAATCTTTTTTAATTTGTTTATTTCCGATACTAAATAAAGTTATAAATATCGATTATAAAATCGAAGATAATTATAAAATTACTTTTAAATATAATATAATATAATTTATTATATTATTCTCCATACAATCTCTTATTAAGTTTATTAAATAAAATTATTTTAAGTATTTTAATTATTTATTAATATTAAAGCAAAAAGAGGAATCAGAAATAATTTTAATAAAATTAATTAATTTTTTTATAAGCCTTTATTAGCCTTAGTTTAGAGAATTTGCTACGGATAAACCTACTTCTACTTTACTTATTACAAGCTTTTATAATACTTTATATTTTGAGAAACTGTAATTTTAATTAAAAATAATCAAAATATTATAATATTAAAAGTAAAAGAAGCTCCTTGTATATTTAAATTAAATAACTTTTATAATAAAAACTTCAAATTATTATTTATTTATAAATTATTTAAGATCGAAATTTTAATTACATTTAAAAATTATATAATCTTTAAAATATTTATTTATAAATTAATTATATATATTAAGGTAATAAGCTATTAAAACTTTATAAAATTGATTTAACAAAAGATAAACTTATTATAATAAATATTAAAAGCGTAATTAAATCTTCGACTTTATACCCTTATTTTATTAAGCTTAATTTTATATAAAGAAAATTCAAATTTAATATTAAAACTCGTAATAAATTATATCGAACTTAGAACGTTAAGGTTTAATTTATTTATTTTATTATTTAAACCGATTCTATAAATATAACAAAATACTTAAGCTTAATAAATTAATAACGATTTAAATAAACTTTATAATTTAAATTTAATTTAAAGCGACGCTAAAGTTAATAATATAATTTTCAATAAAGAATAAAATTTATAAGTTATCGATTTTAATAAAAGGTATATAAATAATTAAATCAATAAAAAGTTAATAAATAGTATTATCGATAATTTACAAAAATTAGAAAGAATTATTTATTTTATATAGTTTTTTCTTTAATAATATAGACTTTATATTTTATTTAGAAACCGTTGCTCTTTTAAAAACCTTTATACTACTTAAAATTCGAAAAATATATATTAGAATTAGATTATTCCCTTAAGAAATCCCTTCCTATTATAATATATAATTGTTATAATAAATATATTTATATTAACAAGCTCTAATTTTATTTCTCGTTTTATAATATTTGTAATAAGTAAATAATCTTCCAAGTCTTATAAAGGGATAATTGGAATTATTGCAAAAGGGTTTAATAAATCTTTTATTAATAGTTTTACCCGGATTCTTATAAGATTTTTTTAACCTTATTATAAAATTAATAACTGTATTATTATAATATTAAGGCTCTTATTTAATATATCTTTTATAAAAATATTATATCTTTTTAATATAATATATTAAAGCTATTAAGAATATTAATTAAATATATATATAAAAAAGGAGTATTTGTATCTTATAATTAAGTTAATTTTATAAATAAAAAAGCTTTTGATTTATATTATTAATACCAATTTGAAAAGGGTATAAAAAAATAATTTAAAAAGTATTTTATCAAACGTAATATTATTACAAGGTATTGGAATTCCTGCGGGGTTAAACTTAATACTAATTTAAATATATCTTGTTAAGACTTTTATACCCTTTAGCTATATTACCTTTTTTCTAATTCCCTTATGCTATATTATAAGCTAACGATTATATAAAGATATTTTTACCTTTCGTTTTAATCGTTATAATTTGCGATTAAGTATAGTTGAATATTATAAGAGATAAGTAATAAACTTTAATTTTATACGATTAAAATAGAATACTCGGACTCCCTATTTTAAATATTTATACTAACCGTCTTTAGGGAAGCTTTAAAGTATTAAGAAATAATAAATTATTCGCAAAAGCTTATATTTATAAGTAATATAATAATTTTATAAATAATTCTTATCGAAAGATTACCGTATTCGGGTCGGATAGGCAATTCCTTCCTTTTTAATAAATAATATTTTTATAAGTAAGAAAGTCAATTCCTCCGTTAACCTTTTTATTATATCGAAAAATTGAACTAATCGAAGTATTATAATATGTATATATTTTTTAAGATACTTTTAAGTCTTTTCGAAAGGGGAAATAAATATATAAAGAATAAAAAGTTAAATATCTTTTTTTTCGAACTTAAAATAAGCTTCTTCCGAAGCAACTACGAGCTTCACCTTCGAAATATATTATTAAAGAAAAACTATATTAAAAGGTAATAAGTAATATTAACGAAAATAGCCCGGACCTATTTCAATATTAAATTTAAATTAAAAAATAATATAAGAAGTTAAAGGTACTTAATATAGAATTATTAAATAAAAAATTGGTCTGGAGAAAAAAGGTAATTATATATACAAATTTGATAACGATAATATCTCGGAGAATATCAAGAATTTCTATAAAAACTTATTAAAAACAGTTTAAATATTTCTTTAGAATTCCTTATTTCGTAATAATTTATTTAAAAAAATATAAAAAAATACGAAATAGGAATAAAATCATAATTATTTGAAATATTGATTTACTAATTATTCTTTCCGCTTAAATATTAATTATATACGGTACTATACGCTTTAATTATTTATATAAATACGTTAACGAAAACTAAAATATTATAATTCCTTTTTATAATACTTGTTCGCAACCTGATTATTCTATAAGATTCGGGCTATTAATTTTTATAAAAGAATAACTTAAAAATTTCAAGTCTTTTATAAGTAAAATTGGGTCTAAGGCCCTTATCTACTTTATAATTATAATACGAATATACTTTCCCTTCCTTATATACAAAGTTAATTATAATATAATAATATTAGATATTGTCGATCAATAGAATATATATAGTATAACTATTACCTTAAAAGGCGTTGTTAAGTTTTATAAAGTTATAAGGTATAAGAAAAAGCTTTATTAAAAGATCTTCGCTTTTTCAATCTTATACGATTATAAGTCGGTTAGAATATACGGTTATTATATTATTATTAAAGAGGATAAGATTACCTTTTATTATTATTTTATTTATACTTTCGATTTTATAGTTTTGGACAACAAAGACAAATAAATAATTTATAAATTTATAAAAAATATTTGTAATATATAAATATCAATTTAATATAAAAAGATCTGCTTAACGATTGATAATTTATTATTTAATATTAATTTTAACCTTTTATAATCGATTGCTTTTTCGTAATTAAAATTTTATAGTTCTTAATAATCGAACGCTAAGACTATATAAATATTAAAGGAAGACGATAATTAGTTAAATTTTATAAACTTGCAAAAAGTTATATTAATTATTTTATTTATTTAAATTAAATAAGTATTTAAAAAGCCAAAGAATTAGCAAATTATAAGGCAGTAGTATTAAAATATTTAATAAAAGTATTATAATTTCAAGTAATATTAAAGAGCTTTTTCGGAATAATAATTGCTTTTTGTTTAATCGTTATCGGATAATTTTATATTAATTAATAAATAAACTTAACGAAGATTAAGAATTTATAAGCGTATATAATCTCCTAAGGTAATAATAATACCTTTTAAATAACTTTATTCGGAAGGGTTTAAAGTTTAAAAACTATTTATAAAATTAAATTAAAATATCTTTTAAAGTATTTTAAAGTTAAAGTTGAAGTTATTAATATATTCCGAATTATAATATAAAGTCTTCTTATTATATATTCGATAAAAACTTTATTTTTATATATTCAACTTTATTTAACCCTTTTAATCATTATATTTAAATTGGTTTTTATAAACTATATTAATTATTATTAAACTATTTAATAAAGATTCCTATTTAAATAAAATAGTTAATTTAAAAGTATCTAAGCGCTTCTTAATAAAGTATAATTTTATAACTTTCCGCTTCTTTTGCGAGAGTTTTACTATTACTATCTTCGAAATCTATAACTTATATTACAAAAGATTTATAATATAATAGATTAATAATTTTCAATTAAATTAATTAATTATTAAAAACTAATTCTGATTAATTAGAATTATATAAAAGGATTATAATACCCTGTACCCTTTATTGAGCCAATTATAAATATACCTTGTAATATAAATCTTTAAGTTTGATTTTTTAATATATTTTACCTATTTTTATAATTATTATATATAAATATATAATATATTACTTACCGCGACTAAAGGGAATATAATAATTATATATATTACTTTGATTTTCTATTTTAAATGCAATTTATAAATAAATTAGTACTATTTTTAAATAAAATAAAATTAAGTTAAATATTAATAAAAAACTTTATTACTTTTAAATTATTTATTAACTTATATATAATAGCAATTTTATTTTGTTTTGGTATTATATAAGCCTTATTCCCTTCTGAAGTCAAGATTATTTATAATTACTAATATCTTCAAAATAATAATTCGAAAAATTTAAATTTATAAATTTATAGATAATAAGCTTATAAAGAAGTATAAAAGGAAATAGAAGATTTTTAAAGCTTGCTAAATTTGTAGTATATATTAAAAGTTATTTAAATTAATTATAATAATTATAATAAACGAAACTAAACTACTTGATTAAATAATATTAAGATAAAGCCTTTTAAAAATATTATAATAATAATTATCGACGTTTATAGCAACAATAAAGCGATTTATATCTACAAGATATTAAGCAATAAATACGTAAACGGTATAAGGATAAAGAATATTAGGAATATAATAATAATCTTATAAAATAATAACTAGTATTACTATTTTATTGAATCTATTCGAATAGTATATATTGAAAAGAAAAATTTATAATAATATAATTATTAAGCAGAAAGGACCTTAATTATTTCTGCTTTTAAATCCTTTATATTATTTATAACTAGAATCGCTATATTGCAAGCTAATTGCTTAATTCCTTTAATATTAAAGTTTTAATAAATAGCGAAGAGTTAACGTTATATATATTAATTAAATATATAATACTGTAAATCTAGTTTGATATTATAATAGTTTAAACCTTTTAAATAATTAATTTGTAAATATCTCTAATAAATAGAATATTTTATAACGGTTAGTTTTGGACTTATTAACTTATTATACTTAAAACCTATTCCTAGCCTTTGAATTTAAATATTTTAGCCCTAATATTTAAAAATAAAAAGAGCTTTAATATACCTTTGATCTATTGAAATTATTAGTTAAATTCTAATTATTAAATATTTTATAATAATAATATTACAATAATATTAAAATCAAGATTAAGAATCGGTAAAATTATAATTTATTAATTTTTCGCGGAATACTCCTCAATAAGTTTTTTGAAAATAATTTAATTTAATACTTCCTTTTGCGTTTTTATTATTATTATTATTAAACCGATTTTGAGACTATTTCTTATATTAGTTATTATAAATTGCTTAAGGCTAATAGCGCAAAGTTTTATAACTTAATTATTAATATCTTTTTAAAAGTTTTTGGAGAGCTTTCGATAATATTTTCGTCTTTTATAAATTTTCGATTTTATATTCCCTTTTAGTTCTGATATTAAAAGTAAAATAAAAGCTTTTTTAATATATTTTGCCTTTTATAATTTTATTCCTTTATAGAATTGTATTGCCCGTAAAAAATTATAAAGCTTATTTATTATACCTTCGACCGATAGCAGTATTATAAAAAGTTGCTTAAAAGTTGATTCTAAATAAGTTAGAATTTGATTAAAAATAAATTAAAAATAAGATAAAAAACGTTTATATATAAATTATTAAAATATAATTGAAAAAGGTTAGAAGTTCGTTGGAAATTTGTTATAATTAAGTTGGAAATAATATATAATCCTTTCTATTACCCGATAATACGAATAATATTCCAATTATATATTCTTTAATAATATATTATATTGTTAATTCTATAAACTTGTTCGATTTATTTTTAATTTAATTAAATATAAATAGTTTAATACCCGCGTTTATATATATATACAAGATTAATATTTAACAAATTTAAAATAGTATCGGAATATACTATTAAGATTATCGATCCCTTTATACTTTCTATATAAAATATTATATCTAATAAGGTTATATTTATTTGAAAAAGTATAAATAATATATAAAAGATATATCCGAAGCTATAAAGAAGAAAGGTTTTAATCAACTTTTTAAAAGCTATATAAAGGTTCCTTAACTCTATTCGAACTTATTTTTTAACTTATTTATTAATTTTATAATTCAGATTTAAAGCCTTTATTTAGCTTTCTCAAAATTTTAACTTTATTTTCCTTAATTATATTATTTATTTTATTGCTCCTTCGGCAAAATAATAATATTTATAAATATTATTATCTTAATATTGGTTATTTCTTTACGGTTACTTGAAACCCCTTCCAGCAGCTTTATATTAACTTTATATAAATAAATACTTACTTTGAAATATATTCAATAGTTTCAAATTAAGTTATTAAAAACTATTTATATAATATAAACTTTAAAATCTCTTAAAGAAGTTATTTTATTAATAAGTATTTAAGATATATTCGGAGATTAGTAGCAAATTGCGGCTAGGGCTTCGAAGTTAAAGTTTAAAGCTATAAATAAAATATAAATATAAGAAAGTTTTTATTTTAATATTATAATTTGTTAATATATATTTATTTTTAATTAGGATTTAAAAATATATAATTATAAAATCGCAAAGTCAATCAAACTATTTAACTTAATAACTGACTTAAATTAATATATCTTTATTATTTGCTAGCAAATTAATAAATACGTTAATATTTATATATAATCTTCTTACTAACGAAGATAATATAAACAATAATATATTATATTAATATTAAATTAAAAGGGTTACGAAATATTTTGAAAACGGTCCTATAAAATATTTATATAATTAATTTAAATAAAAATAAACTTATTATTTAATTTTCTTTACTTTTATTAGTTCTTAATATATAACTAATTTGAATTTAAATAGAATAAAACCTATTATATAATTACCTTAATAAATTGCAATTATATTAGAATAATATAAATATATACGCTATTTATAATACAATTTATATTAAGTACTTAGACCTCCTAATCGAATTTATTAAAACGGTTTATAAATTTACGGTATAGCGCCTTTTCTCGCTTTTAGAGAATATTAAAATTACTTATGATTTGCTTTGGGCCTTCTTCAAGCTAAACTTTATAATCTATTCGACTTGCTTTAGGACTAAAAACCCATACTATGTAATATACAATAACAATAAAAAGGGAAAGACAAATAATAAATTGAAATATTATAAAATAGAATATTATTATTTAAATTATAATAATAAAGTATTTAGGGAGATATTAATTAACTTTATTATTATAAAATTTCGTAAGAAAAAATATATTAATATATTGAATATATTTCCCTTTTAATATTATTTATATATAAAGAAAATAATAATATACCTCTTTAAATATAATTGGAAATTTGTTTTTATATTCGGAACTTATTATTATTATTACCGAAGTATAATATTCGTTAATAATTATATTATATTTAATATTACTTTCTTCCGGAAAATAAATCTTAATTATATTAAATTATAATTTAATAAGTTAGTCAAAAAGAAAATAAGGAATAATTTATATATCGAATTTTCTTTAAAGTCTTTTAATAAAAAAAACTTTAATCGAATTAAAAGTAATAATATAGAACCAATTAATATTAAAGAAAAATATTTATTTATTTATTATTTAATTATATTAAGTTTTAAGCTTAAAGATAAATTATAAATTATAACTATATCCTTCCTCTTATATAGTAATTATTATTCTAATCCGTTAATATATAATAAAATTTATTATTATCGATATTAAAAATATTAAATAGTCTTTGTCCCTTTTCGATTATTTAACGATTCCTGATAAATAGAAGGATATTATTATAACCTTCGCGGAAACTTGTTTAAGTTTGATACTTAATATCTTATTCAATAACTTTATAACAGGCAAAAGACAAGGTTTAAATATACTTTTATAATAAAATATTAAGTATTAGAAAGACTTTAATAGCAAAGGCGGTATTGTTAAGAACTAATGTATAAGTCGTCCCGACTATTACGTATTCAGGCCCTTGGGGGCTTTAAGGTATAATATTATTAATATTAATAATATACGTATATTTGGTATACATAATCTTAATATTAAATATATATTAAATCTTAACCCCTTTTTTTCCTTTAATAATTAATTTTATTATAGAATAAAATTTCCTTTTTGATTTTATATTATTATTAACTCTTAATTTATAATATTATAATTTTAACTATTTAAACTTATATAAAGTAATAATCCGTAATCAAAATATTAGGAATATAAATATAATTATAATATAATAAAAATGCTACCGATATATTATTAAATATTTTATTTAATAATTAAGAATTTAATAAAATTATTAATTAAAATAATAATATTAGTTTAATTAATAAATTAAAATATAATTTTAATTTTAACAAAAATTAAAAACTAATTATTATTTTTTAAGAATAAAATAATAATTAAATTATTCTATTTTTAAATGAACTTCCTCTTGATAAGTATATAATATAAGCGAAATATTACCGAAATAATTTAAGGAAAATTTTTAAATTAAAATAACTTAAAAAAAAAATTATTTTTTTAGAATATTAAAAATATCCGATTAGGCTTATATATAATATAAAGACTTTATATTAAAGAAATAAATTAAAATATATTAATAAACTTTATTTTTAAAATATCTAATTCGGGTATATAATATTAATATTTTAATTTTAAACTTATATTTAAGTTTATCTTATATCTTATTTTATTAAAAAAAATATTAAGGGAAAACTATTTACAAACTTTATAAATAAAAATATAATATAATTATTATATTTTATTTAATATTTAATAATTTTTTAATTAACAAAAATAAAATTTTATTTATAATATAGTTTCTTTAAAATAATCCTAAAGAGCTTTAATATAATAAAAAGGATCTTTATTTAATATTTATATATATATAGAATAATTTTATTATATTTTTAAAAGATTTAATTAAAGATTTTATAAATTATACTTTAAATATAATCTAAACATATACAAATATATAATAATAAAATTTTTAAATAATTCGATAATTTGAAACTTATATTTAAATTTTAAAAACTTAATTACCTTTTTATATAAAGGAATAAAGAATTATTAAATTTTTTATTAAATTTAAAAAAAGTTTTATATTAAGATTATTAATATCGGTATTATTCTATTTAAAATAAAAGATTTAATTACCTTAATTTTATATTTAAAGCAAAATTAATATAAAATAAATATATTTATAATATATAGATTTTATTAATATAATATAAGATCTACTTAGAAAAGAGGTTTTATTAAAAAAGAAAATTACTTTTTTTGTTTTAATATTTATTAAATAAATAAGATAATTAGCTAAATAAAGATATTTAAATTAAATAAGATTATTTATTATAATTATAATAAATCAGAATATATATAGCCTAATTATTTTAATAAGATAAATAAATCTTTTAATCTTAATTATATATAAGTCGTAAACGTAACAAAAGGAGAAACTAAGATTAAAGAAAATCTTAAATTAAAAAAAAAGAAAGCTTTTAATAAAGAATCTACCTTATTAAGGAAAAAATAAAAAATAGTTTTAATACCTACCTTTATTTATAAAAGGTTTATTTTTATATTTATATAAAGAACGTTTAAGGTATTAGCAAAGTTCTTTTTTAATATTAAAACCGAAATAAATATAATAAGCTAGCGCTTTATAATTATTTTAAGCTTAATAAAAATCGTAAATACAGAACTTCTTCTCCTTATTTTTATAAATAATTAAAATATTTATTATTATAATATATATTATATACGCTATAAGTTAAAAGATAATTAAAAATATAAAAAGGAATATAAAAATATTTTCTATATTATTAATAAAAATAGCGGAAATCCGGACTTAAGATTATTAAGCAAATTCAGTATTATAATATCGAATTGTAAATTTTATTTATATTTATTATTAAATAGTTTATTAAAATAATTTATAAAGAGAAAATTTTATATATTTTTATTTATATTAATATTCCTTTTTTATTAAGTTTTGAAACCTAAATTAATATAATTAAAATATAACTTTTATATAATTAGGATATACGCCTAATATTTATAATTTTATAAAAATAATTTTTTTATTAAAAAAGTAAGTTATTTTCCTTTTTATAAAAGAAGTAGTTATATTATCGAAATAATATAAATTTTACTTTATAATCTATTATATAACTTATTAAATAATAAATTTATTATTTTATAAAACTATTTAAATAATATTTTAATATATAATTAGATTTAATATTCTATTAGCTTAATAAGGTTTTTTATTTTATTTATATTAAAAAAAGATAAAGGCTTATAATTTTATATAAATTATAAAAAGTTAAATAAAATGATAATCAAAAATAATTATTTATTACTTTTAATTAATTAAACTTTAAATTACTTAAATAACGTAAAAGGGTTTATTAAAATAAGTTTAAAAGATATTTATTATTATATTTATATTTTATATATATTATATATATTATAATTATTTTAAATATATAATTATATTTTTTAAATTAATTAATATATTTATTATATTTTAAGTTTATATTAATAAGTCCTTAATAAGATATATTAATAAGTTTTATATAATTTATTTTAATAATATTTTTATCTTTTTCGAAAATTAAAAAAATTATATAAAATATATAAAAATAATTTTGGAATAATTATATTAATATTAATTCTATATAAATTTAAAAATATATATATTCTTTATAATTAAAGTCGAATTCTTAAGATTTATTATATTTATTAAAGGCGTTATAATAAATAAGTATAAAATTAATATTATTTTAATATAATTTATTTTAAAAATATTTTATAATATTCAAGTTTTTTTAAAATTTGCAAATTTCTATTATTATTTTATATATAAATATTCAAATATTATAAAACCTTTAATTAATTTATTAAAAAGTAATAAAATAAGCAGAAAAACAGGTTTAATAAAATAAAATATAAACGAAGAATATACTTTTCATATATTAAAAAATATTTTTATATATATACTTTTATTAATTTATCTTAATTTAAAATTAAAAATTCGGATCGAAATAGATATATTAAAAAATATTATAATAAGAATTATTTCTTAATTAAATAAGAATAGTTAATAATACTTAATAACCTTTTAATCTTAGAAATTTATTTTTATAAAATTTAATTATAAAATATATAATTAAGAACTCCTTATAATTATAATAATATATTATTATTATTATTATTTAAAAGGAAGTTATAATTAAATCGAAGTTTTAATAAATTATAACTAATTATAAACTTTTATAAATATTAAATAATTAAATAACTATTAAACTTAATAAGCGATAAAGCTTGTTATTTATAATTTTATAATTATTTATTATCTTAGGAAAATTAATTTAACCGATATATTATTAAAATATTTTAATTATAAAAATACTAATTAAGTAATAAATAATTTTTTATTAATTTCATAATAGAAATTATAAATAAAAATAATATTAAAAAACCTTATTATTATAAATATTCGAGTATTTTATATTAATATATTATTTAATAGCAAAATATTAAAGCCGTATAAGGAAATTAATAATAAAGTAAAAAGGAATATTTTACTTTTATAAGCCAAATTAAACTCTTTAATAATTTAAGTAATATATAAAGTATATAAGCTATTAATATATTATTTGAAGCTTAAAGAACTTTAACTTAAATCAAAATAATTAAAAAATATAAACGAAATATTTCCTTAATAATATTATAATATAACTGCTATATAATTTAACCTTATTATTAAAATTATTAATTATAAATGATTTATTTTATATATAATAATTAAGGTAATAATTATTTATAAAATAATATATAATTTTAATTACAAATTTATAACTAAACTCTTAAAAAAATTATAATAAAAAGATAAAATTATATAAAAATATTTTAATATTTTAATATAAAAGTAATATATAAATAATATTAATAAATAAATATTAAATTTATAAAAACTTCTAAAATATAAAAAAAAAATTGTATTTTTCTAGAAAAATCTATTTATATAAAATTAATATATTAATATTATAATAATTCTTTAATAAATTATTTTGAAATTCAAAAAACTTATAAATTATTTAATAAAAAATATTATTAAAATAACTTTAACAAAAACGTTAAAAAATATATTAATATATATAATATTTATCAAAGGATAAAAGTATATTAATATTATCCTTATAATAAAATATAAACTTTATTATATTTATTATTAAATATAAATAATTGTTAGGGAACCGCGTAGAAAAATAGATAATTTATAATCTTTATTAATATAAATAGAATTGATAATCAAGGGAATCCTAATAGATTTCTATTTATTTATATTATTAGCTAAGTTAAGCTAAATAGGGAAAACTTTAATAATTGCCTTTAATAAGCAATACTTTATATATCCTTAAGGAGTAATATATATTAATATTAAATTAATAAGTATTCGAACCTTTATTATCTTTGCTTTCGTAGCTCCTTATAAGATAATATTATTAATTCCTTTATAAGAACTAACAAAACTGCCTTATTTACTTATATATTATTTATTAATATTATATTATTTATAATTATATTAATTATATTTAAATTGTTATTTTAATTAAAAATAATTAATTTTTATTTTATCTCTTTAAAGCTTAGGAATCCTTCCGGTAAAAAAGGTAAATTAAATTAATTATTATAAAAAGTATATTCTTAAAAAGTTCCCGAAAGAAGTAAATTTTCCTTAAATAAAATATAATTTAAAGATATAACTTGTTTATATATAAACATAAATCGAATAATTAAAGATAATTAAGCTTTAAATATAAATTAAATAATTAAAAGTTTTAATTATTAATATAATAATTAAAGAAAATAAATATTAAATATTAAATATTTATTTATGAATAATTGAAAATAATTAAATTTTATATATTTTAATTTATATAGAGATTCGAGTATTAATATTATTTAATAATTCCTTTTATATATTCGTATTTCTTCGGTCTCTTATACCGAAAAGGCTTTAATTTATATAAATATTATCTTTAAAGTAAATTAAATATAAAAAATTAAATAATAATCGTTTTAAGCAAAGTTTATTTAATTAATAAATAATCTTATTATTCTTTTAATCTTATATTAGAATTTATTAAGAATTAAGCAAGTTCTTCCTTTAAAATTCTTTTTATATTAAAGGTTAAAAATAAAATATTTATTATTTTTCGAAATATATTTATTAATATAAATTAATATTATATTTCTATATAAGAAATATATAATTTAAATATAATTTTTTTAATATTACAAATTTATTCCTTTTAATACTTGTAAGAAAATTATAAAAAAAAGCTTTTATATAATTTTATTATTTATAATAATTTATATAATAATTTTAATATTTATTTAATAATATTTTTAAATATAATTCTTCTTTTTTTATTTAAAAATATTATTATTTTAATTTTATTATCTTAATTAAACCGGAGCTCTTTTATTATATTATTATAAATATTTTTTAACTCAATTAAAAAAGAGCTTAATAATAACTTCTTTTTATTATAATAAATATTAAATATATTTATATAATTTTTAAATTATATAATTAATAATATTAAAGTTATTATTAACCTTAAATCCTTTATCCTAAGGCGGCGTTTTTATATATTAAAGTCGATATTAAATATTATAATAAAAGATTCTAAATATTAAATTAGGAAATCTTTTAACTCGTTTATAATATTTATAATTTTATTATTTATTTTTATTATTTTATATAATATTCTTTTTAATATATTAAGTTTTGCCTTTCTTTCTTTAAGAATTTTTATAGCTAATTCGTTATTATAAAGTTTGATAAATTAATAAGTTTTATTTTAATTAAATATATTAATTATAATTTAACGAATAATTATTAATTCTCTTATTAAAAAATAACTATTAAATTTTAATTATTCTATTTTGTTTTAAAGTATAATATTATTCTTATTATTTATTTTTTACTTCTTTATTAATTATTCCTCCTCTTTTAAAGATAATTTTATATTATATTTGCTCTTGCCTTTTCGAAATAATAATAAATTTAATAATCTTTGACTTCCTTCTAGGGAAACTTATTCTTTTTTAATCTTTCTCTTTTTATTTAGAAAGGTAATTTAGTCCTTAACTATTATTATCTTTATATTTAATTTCTTTAATAATTTAAATATTAACGATATTAAATAAATAAATAACTTAATTATTCTTAATTTGCTTTATATAAATAAGGTAATTTTATTTCTCTTTATTTTATTATAATTATAAAATTCTTATTTATATTTAATATTAAAAATATTAATTTTTATTATAATTTTTTTTTTAAAATCTTTTCGAAACTGGGACCAGAATATTCTAAACCTTAGAAAATAATATATTTGAATATCTTAGGATATTATTAGGTAAATAAGTTACCCAAGTAATTTTCTTATTTCCCAAATTCTCGCGTAGGTATTTTATAATTAACTTAAGCTATATTAAACTTTTTAATAATAAATAAATTTAAAAAAAGAATATATTTAATCTTAATATTATATTCCTTTATTATTTCCTTTGCTCTTTATAAGTTTTCGGTTTTATATTAAATATTATAAACAAAGTTTTAATTATTCTATTTTATAAAATATTTTATATTCTTATTTAAACCTTTTCTTAATTAATTTATTATTTTATAATTAAATAATTATTTAATTTTATATGAGTTTTAATTTTCTTTTTATTCTATATTATTTAGTACTAGTTTAGGATTATTTAAGATTAATCGTTAATAAAGATTATTGCCTTTTAATACTAGTTCAAATATTATTAAATATATTATTAAATATATTATTAAATATATTATTATCATTAAAAGTAATTTAAGTTTATTAATTAATATTTTTATCTTTTTAATAATCTTAAATAAATTAATATATTAATTTAAAATTTTATAATTTTTAAAATTAAATAAATAATATTTATAATATAATTTAAGGAAAACGAATTCCCTTGTATTTATTTAAAATAGTTTGTATTTTAAATTATAAACTTATTTAGATTTTATTTATATAAATATAATAATATTAATAGTTTCTTATTAATATTGATTTTGAACATTTATAAATTTATTTATAATTTCCCTTAAATATTAATCGCTCTTTTATAAAGCTTAATTTTATAAATAATTTCGTTTAAGGACTAATTAATTAAAATATTTATAAAAATATTTAAAGTAAATTTTAAAGAAGTAAAAAATTATCTTATTCCTTTTTAATATAATTTATTATAAAATAATATAAAATAATTTTAAATATTTGATTAACATATTCCGATTGCTTATTTATTTAGGGATAATAAGTTATATTAATTAATAAGTTAATATAATTGTTTTCTAGAATTTTAAAAGGAGTTAAAAATAACAGTTTTTAATATACCTTAATTAACTAAAGTATACAATATTATTATTACTTATTCTTAAGCTCCTTAGGTATCTTTTTTAAGGATAACTGTTATTTATTTAAAGAATTTATAAATAATAATTATATAATAATTAAAGGTTGATTAAGTTTTAAATAATATTATAATAAAATTATTAATAATAATATCTAAAATAATAAAGAAAATAATAATTAATTTAAAGTTTTTATATAATTAATAATATTTAATTTGATTAACTTAATATTTTAAATAATAAATAATATATCGCTTTAATCTCCTTATTAAATATTAGAAATAATAGTTTTCTATTAGCTTCTAATAAATATAATAAAATTCCGCGTAATTATATTAATTATAAGTTATATAGAATAATTTTTGCTTTTTAAAATTTAATATATAAAAATATTCTTGCTTATTAGAAGTATTAATAAAATAAATTAAATTATTTCTAAATAGAATTGCTTAATTTAAATAATTTTTATTTTATTTTTAATAAATAAAGACTTTTTATTTTACTTTTCTTATTTTATAATATTTTAAATTTGCTTATTTCTAAATAATTTAACGGTTTTCTTATATTTTTGCTCTTTTTAAAGCGTTTTTAATATTTTTAATTAATTATTATTTTCAATTTATTTTTAAAGTTCGATAATATTTTAATTATAATAAAATTATATATTAAAATATTATTAAATATTCTTTTAATATTATTATTTTATATATATCTTTCCTTCTAAGTTAATTTTAATAATATATTTAAGATTATATTTTTTTTTCCCTTTTTTTTATTAAATATTAAAATTAAATTATAATATATATTATAAAATATTAAAATTAAATTATAATATATATTATAAAATATAAATTAATCTTAGATTTAAATAATTAATAAAAGATATATTTAATTTTATTTAAT
>JAABUQ010003737.1_pt1 | contig 27185 bp, 27 predicted proteins | sample 5560001 | NCBI WGS metagenome assembly JAABUQ01 (sample SAMN10711888, study PRJNA513371) | rock metagenome | isolation source: Antarctica rocks | place: Antarctica: Victoria Land, Finger Mt nord | collected 2015-12-18 | reverse complement strand
CCCGCGTATAACAGCGGCCCTTCTATCGTTTCACCGACGCAAACTTTGTACAGCGCCTTCGGTTGGACAAGTTTGTTAAAGTTTGCGTCGTGCGCAGCCTCTATTTCGAGTATGAATCCGCCCGCTTCGCCGAAATACGCGCCGGCCGATCCTACATCTGGGGCCCAATCACTCCACGACCCGATGCGGGCGCCGTACCGTAAGCGTCCGTCTCCGAAAGCCATCTCGGCCACCGTCGTCAACAGTCCCCCATCGGAGATGTCGTGGGCGCTCAAAATCATATTGGCCGCAAACGCATCGAGAATCAAATCCCGCTCGGCACGCAAAGCGTCGTAGTCCGCCACCGGCAGAGCTCCCTGCCACCCAGCCAGCTCGGAAATAACCGAAGCACCGACGGCCGCCTGGCGGCGACCGCACAAATATAGCCTTGAACCTGCGGCTTTCAGCGCGAGCGTTGCGGTCTTGGAAATATCCGCGATGGCACCGACGCAGGCCACAATGGCTGAAGGCGGTACCGACTTGCCGCTCTTCGCTTCATTATATAGGCTAACGTTGCCGGAAACGTATGGCGTCTCGAGCTGGCGAGCTGCGTGCGCGAGCCCGTCGATTGCGGCCTCCAGTTCAGCATAGTGCGACGGTTTCTGGGGATTGCCGAAATTCAGGCAATCGGTCAGCCCGACCGGCCGAGCGCCGACCGCAATGACGTTGCGGTTTGCCTCGCAGACAGCCAATTCCGCCGCTTCTCGTGCCGACAGCTTGCCATACCGTGGGTTACCGTCAACACTCAGAGCGATTCCTAGCGGAGCCGACGGGATCGGGGCGATGACTCCAGCGTCGGCTTCGCCGCGCGCGATAACCGTCGTTCCCCGAACGACGCCGTCATACTGGCGGTACAACGGCTCGCGCGAACACACGTCACGATGGGCTAAAACCCGCGGCAAGTACTCGGCGATGTCCGCCTCGCGCGGCGGATCATTCGGTGCAACGACCTGGCTGGACGCGACGACCGCCGGCGGTTCGGCTTTGATGGCGCCGGTCAGCAAATCAATCGGCACGTCCATCACGATATCGCTTCCGCTGCGTAAGACGTAACGCTTTTCCTCTTGAACGACCCCAATAACGGCGGCACGAGCACCCAGCGCTATCTCCGGCAAAGAAAACTCCCGGTTGTAAATCTCGAGCACGCGAGGCGTGATCTCCGGCGGCACTATCCACGCCAGACGCTCTTGCGTTTCACCTATGGCGACCACGGCCGGCGGTAAATTTGCTTGCGCCGTCGTTACGTCATCCAGGTCAATGATGGCCCCAAGGCCGCCGGCGGCGCACAGCTCGGCGGTACATCCCATAATGCCCCCTGCACCTAAATCCTTAAACCCAGCGGGGATGCGGCTTTGCCGCAACATTTCAAAGACCCGGTAGGATGCGCGCATGATGACATTTTTCAAAAATGGGTCGGGGACTTGTACGGCGCTCTTGTTTGCGTGTTTGTCGCCAGCGTCCAACGCCAGAGACGAAAAAGCCGCACCGCCGAAACCGCTGGCGTCTGTGGCTTTCCCCACCAGAACGATGTCCCATCCGGCCGAATTGCTGGGTGCTGCGGAATGAATGATGTCTTCTTGTTTGACCAGCCCCAGGGCGACGACGTTGACCAGACAATTCTCGGCGAAGCCCTCGTCGAAGTACACGTCGCCCGCGATGTTCGGAATCCCTATGGCATTGCCGTAGGCGGCGATCCCGTCAACCACGCTGCGCGCGACGTAGCGTTGGTGCGACTCGGGATCCTCGATCCGTCCAAACCGCAGGGGATCGGCGATTGCGACCAGCGTAGCGCCCATGCACAGGACATCGCGTACGATGCCGCCGATGCCGGTTGCGGCGCCTTCGAACGGCACAATCTGCGAAGGGTGATTGTGCGACTCATGCGCGATGACGACCCCGTAGCGCTCACCGTTCCATTCGCCCAAATGCAGAATGCCGGCATCCTCCGCCGGGCCTTGCATGACCGTGGGGCCGGTGCTGGGCAACGAACGCAACAAGTGGCGGCTGCTCTTGTAAGAACAGTGTTCGCTCCACTGCGCGTCAAACGCGTGAATTTCGACAGTGGTCGGTTCTCGTCCCATACCGCGTGCGATGCGACGCAACTCCTCTGCGCTGAGCGCCAGACCGGCTTGCAATGCCGCCGCCGCCAGTTCGGCATCACTTCGCTCGAGAACCCCGATGCCGTCGTTGCTCACAGTGAGGGGTTTTGCGCTGTAGCCGCGTTCAGACTTGCGTCGGCTTGCAGAACGGCAGAACGTGCGTTGGTTTGCGTGAGAAGCGTCCGGCCAAACAACACCGTGTCTTCCAAAGCGAGCGCTTTAGCGCAGCGCAAAGCAATGGTCTCAGGCGCATCGGTGCCGTCGAAGGTAGGATTGGTCGTAACGCCTTCGAGCATTGGAAGCAGAGCGTTTCCCGAAGCGCCTGCGGCGACAAACACCAAGCGGGCAAACGTTGCATCCAACTGCTGCACCAATTGCAGGACGAATCCGGGAGTTTTGAAAGCGGAAGCCACATGGCGCACGCTCGGCAAGCCGAAGGCGTTGAGCGCGTTGACGATGTTTGCGCTTTGCTCCATAAATTCCGGACCATCGCAGACGATCGCGACCATACCGGGGCGCATGACCGGGAAGGTTCCGACCATTTCCACCACGTTTTCGTAGGCCGACTTCACCCGTTCGAGGTCTTGTGGCGAAACGGACGAGAGGTTCCGGTACATCTGCTTGTCGAGCATGCGATCTTCGCGGCCTTGCGGCCATATGCGCCATGAGTCATTGTCTACGACATCGGCGATGACCAGGCTGCCCTTGCCCTCACCGCTCGTAATGCGTCCGAATTCCAGTTTCAAATCGACCAGCAACGTATCGCGGCGTCGCCATGCATGCGCGAGGATGTCGAACGTGAGCCGCGCGATCTCGCTAATCGCTCCAACTTCAACCGGTGCAGCGATCCCGCCGGACATAATTTGTTCCGGTTCGATCAGCGGGTCGTGATTCGCGTCGTCCTTGATGAAAAATTCGATCACCCGCGGTACCAGTAATGCGCCCCGTTGCAGGCCAGGCCGGCGTTTGACCAACGAGCCAGCAGCAACGCCGCGAATCACGACTTCGAGCGGCAGCATGTTACAACGGCGCACGAGCATCTCATTGTCATCGTCATCTTCGCCACCCGATAAATAGTGGGTCGGCAATCCGCACAGATTGAGCAATCGGAAAATGCGCGCCGTCGTTTTTGCCGCCAAACGCCCCTTTCCGGCTATAACGTCTTGGCGCGCGCCGTCGCCGGATGAGATGATGTCGAGCTGAGTAACCACTAAGGTATCGGGTTGACCGGATTGCTCGTACAGCACTTTGGTCTTGCCGCGCGCAATCTCGATGCCCTTATTCAAGAATTGGCCTCCGGTTGTTGCGGAAACGCATCAAGCGCGTCGATGCGTGCAGCCAGTGAGCGCGCTCGCGACGAGGCACTTCCGGTGTGTTTTGCCGGATCCAGCAGCCTGCGGATTTCCGCGGGATCGATACGCTGCGTGAGTGTTCCTTCCTCGATGAGGAGCGCTCCGAGCGGATTGGCTTCGCCGCGAGACAGCGCGCCCCAGGCCTCCATCGCGGCGCACCGTAGAGTTTCGTGAATCTCTTGGCGATCCGCACCGCAGCGGACCGCCTCCATCATCACTGCTTCGGTGCCGGCAAACGGGCCATACGTCCGCAAATTTTCGGTGATGCGCCGGGTGTCGACCCGCAGCCCATCCACAACGCGGCGCGCCAAACTGATAATCTCGTCCGCGCACAGCAAAGCCTCCGGTAATATGGTCCGCCGGTTGGCGCTATCGTCGAGCGTGCGCTCGAGATAATTCGTCGCCGCATTCTGCCACGCAATGTCTGCGAAGCTAGGGAGCAGTCGCGCCAGCGAATTAATGCGCTCGCACAAGATCGGATTGCGCTTAAACGGCATTGCCGAGCTTCCTACTTGAGATTTGCCGAACGGTTCCGCCACCTCGCCGAATTCCGGGGAACTCAAAATGCGAATGTCGGCCGCAAACTTCGAGAGCGAAGCGCCGAGTCCAGCCAGCGCCGAAAGGACGAGGTAGTCCAGCTTTCGAGGGTAGGTTTGGGTACTTACCTCACCTGCTGATAGGCCGAATTTCTGCAAAACGAACTCTTCCTGCGATCGCGAATCTCCGGCCGTGCCCGCCAGAAGTCGATCGAATGAGGCGGACGTGCCGACCGCGCCGCGCAATCCTTTGGCAGTGAGATTCTCGAAAACAAAGCGAAGAGCGTGCTCGTCGGAAAGCAAGTCTTGCGCGTACACAGCGAGCCGGTACCCCAGCGTCGTCGGCTCCGCGGGCTGCAGGTGCGTGAAGCCCAAACAAACGAGATCCGCGTATTTCTCGATCGCTACGCGAAAACTGCGCAGCAGTTCGCCCAGCACAGAACCGATCAACGATATCGCGCGGCGAAGGCGGTAAATCTCAACCGTATCCTCGATGTCCATCGACGTCGCACCCAAATGAATCTTGCCGCCGCCCAGCGTCGCTTGCGCTGCAAACACGCGAATTTCCGCCATGAGATCGTGCTGAATTTCGCGCTCTATGGCGTGAGCCGCCTCGATATCGATGTGGTCGCGGTGGGCGCGCAGATCGTCCAACTCGTCGAGAGAAACCAGACCGTACTGCGCTTGCGCTTCAGCCAGCGCGATCCATACCGCTCGCCACAGTCGGCGACGCTCCCGCTCAGAGAACAGCGTGCGCAGTTGCGAGCTGCCATATCTCCACGAGAACGGAGAGGCGTATGATGCATAGTTCATCACAGGCCGCCGAGTTCTGCCGTCAGCATTTCGACGATCACTCGCGGTTCATCGACCTTTCCCGTCACAATGGATTCAAAGGCGCGCACTGCTCGGTCAAAGCCCTGCTTGGCACGACGCTCGCCCATGCGCGTTGCAAGCGGGCGTAAAAAACGTTCGCGCCACTTTGCCTTCGCTGGCACGCGGCCGCCGTGACGCCCGATTTCCCACAGCAAAGCGTATTCGGCCGCCAGCGCGCTCAGTAAAGGAATTGCGGCACCGCGCGGATCGTTGGCAAACATGTCAAGAGCAATAGTCAAAGCCTGCGCGGGTTTCCCTTCAGTGAGCAAGCTTGCATATTGATAGGCTTTCGGGTCTTCAACGGCAAGACTTTCCTCCGCCAACGCTTGGAGGGTGATACGCTTACCGAGCAGCGCCAATTTTTCCAGATCGTTGCGCACCGCTGCAAGCTCCGCGTCGCTGCGCGACAGCGCGTCGATGATTCGGACATCGGCCTCGGCATGTAATTCGCGCAGCGTTTCGCGGATGAACCGCTCCCGCACCGTTTCATTGGTTGTCGTGTCGATGCGCAGGGCGCTGCGTCCCGCGAGCTGTCCGAAGGGTTGAGGGCGCATCGCTTTGAGTGGGAGCAGGTCGACCAGCACGAGCGTATTTCCAGCCGGAACCGCTTGCGCGACGTCCCACAGTTCCCGACGCGGCGCTGCTCGCAGCGTCTGAGTGTCCGTGACGATGACCATTCGCGTATCTGCCAAGAACGGCATCGCCTGCGCAGCTTCGCCAATCCTGCTTATCGACTCAATCTCCGTACCCGAAAAGCGTTCGACGTTGAGAGCTTGCATCTCAAGGGGCATCGCGCGTTCCATCAACACTTCAAGGGCCCGCTCGGCGAGCGTTCTTTCCGTGCCTTCGATAATAACCAGTTTGCCGACCGCGGGCGCTTTATCGATGAAGTCGTAAAACTTCAGTGCGTCGTCTCCATGAGCCGCGGACGCGACTCCAGGTCGGGCAAAGCTTCGTGATAGGGTGGACGAACGATGCCGTACTCCGTTACGAATGCCGTTATCAAATGGCCCGGCGTCACGTCAAAAGCGGGGTTGTACGCACGCGTACGCGAGCCGGCGCGCGGCGCGCCCGCTAAACCACCAAGTTCCTGTTGGTCGCGTTCCTCGATAGGGATGTCCAGTCCGCTCGTGAGAGCAAAGTCGAACGTGGAGCGTGGAGCGGCCACGTAAAAAGGGATTCCATGATGCGCGGCTGCGACGGCAAGCGCATACGTTCCAATCTTGTTGGCCGCGTCGCCATTGCGCGCAATGCGGTCTGCCCCGACAATCACCAGGTCGATCTCTTTGCGCTGCATGATCATCGCCGCTGCTGCATCGATAATGAGCGTGGCGTCGATCCCCGCGCGCTCCAACTCGAACATCGTCAATCGGGCCCCCTGCAAGAGCGGACGGGTTTCTCCAACATATGCGTGGATCGCTTTCCCTTCGCGCGATGCGGCAATGATGGAGCCGAGTGCAGTTCCCTCACCCGCCGTTGCCAACGGTCCCGTGTTGCAGTGCGTGACAACCTTAGCCGGATCGGGAAAGAGTTCCACTGCCGCTCGGGCGATTGCGCGATCAACCTCGATCTGCTCGCGGTGAATGGCCTGCGCCTCCGACAGTTTATCCTGCGCCCCGCACACGCGGTCAACGGCCCACGCCAAATTGACCGCCGTGGGACGGGCGGCGCGGATGCGCGCCGCATCGCGCTGGCGCTGCGCCGGCTCCGTTGTCCCCTGCTCCAGCAGCGCAACCCCATAAGCGGCGAAGATGCCGATCGCCGGGGCCCCGCGTACCGCGAGCGATTTGATCGCGTCTTCAATTTCGGCAACACTTTTCGCGCGACGCTTTTGGAGCCTATCCGGAAGCGTTCGTTGATCTATGAAACCGACGGCATCGCCTTCCCACCAAACTGCCTGCAACGCGCCATTTTCAGGCGTCGTCATCGTAAGGTCGCAAGCGACGATTCGAAGGCGCGCAACAGCTCGGCGGTGTCCGAATCGTCGAATATCAACGGCGGTTGAATCCGTACGACGGAAGACCATCTGCCGCCGCGACCGACAAGGAGTCCGCGCTCGCGCATCAACTCAAGAAAAGTGCCCGTTTCCGAGGTCGCTGGTTCTTTCGTTCCGCGGTCCTTTACGAATTCGACGCCGATCATAAGTCCGTGACCGCGCACTTCTCCGATGAGCGGATACCGGTCTTGCAGGGCGCGCAGTTCCGAGAGCAGCGTGTGACCTTGACGTTTGGCGTTGTCGATTAAACGCTCGCGCTGCACGACCTCAAGCGTGACGCGCGCGGCGCGCGCCGAAAGAGGATTTCCGCCGAACGTATTGATGTGTGGTCCCTTGAAAGCGTCGGCGAGTTCGGGCCGCGTGATGGTAACCGATATCGGCAAGCCGTTCGCCAGCCCTTTGGCCGAAGTGATGATATCGGGCACGGCGCCGTACGTTGAGGGCATCCCAAACATGCCGTCGCCCAACCGGCCCCATGCCGTTTGCACTTCATCGGCAATTAGCAGCGTACCAAATGGCGCGAGCGTTTCTTGCAGTACCTTGAAATACTCCGGTGGGGGCGTGATGATGCCGCCGACGCCCTCAATCGTCTCAGCAATGAGCGCCGCGGGAGAACCGCTAGTTTGCGTTTCAATCACGCGCTTCGCGCTGCGCGCGCACGCTATCTCGCAGGACGGATACTGGAGTCCCAGGGGGCAGCGATAGCAATACGCGTTCGGAACGAAAGCAACATTGGCTGCCTCGACGCCAAAATTGCGCCAATTAGACATTCCCGCCATCGCAACCGTATACAGCGTGCGCCCATGGTAGGCATGATCCAAGGCCAAAATTTCTTGCGAGTTGCGCGCCGTCTTGGCGATGAGAGCGGCCACCTCATTGGCCTCGGAACCGGAATTGGCGACAAAGACTTTGCTCATTCGCTTGGGAGCAACATCCGCGAGCAGCTCAACCAAATCCAACAGCGGCTCGTTATCGTACAGCGTCGACGTATGAACGAGCTTACCGGCCTGGTCACTGACGGCGCGCGTCACCTCGGGATGCGCGTGGCCGAGCGTGAGGGTGGCGATTCCGGCGAAGCCATCGAGGTACTCGCGGCCATCGCTGTCGCGCACGCGCGTGCCGTGCCCTTCAACCAACGTGAGCGGTTCGCGGTAATATGGTTGCTGCGCCGCGAAGAGATGCGAGCGCGTTCGTGTTTGCAGCATGCTTAAGAAACCCTATCCAGTGGACGATTGCCGATTGCCAGTACCGCAACTGCGGCCATAGCAGCTTCGTAGCCTTTATCACCGCGCTTTGGATCGGCGCGCTCCTCCGCTTGTGCCGCCGTTTCTGTCGTGAGCACTCCGAAGCCTATCGGCGTCCCCGTTGCCAATTGAACGCTCATGATTCCGCGCGCGCACTCACCGGCAACGAAATCAAAATGCGGCGTCTCGCCGCGAATAACGGCTCCCAGAGCAACCACTCCATCGAACTTGCTTGCCGCAATGGCTCGGCTGGCAGCGAGCGGCAATTCAAAGCACCCCGGTACGTGATAGACGGTAATATCGCTCTCGCTGACGTCGCAGGCGGCTAGGGCACGCCGCGCACCGTCCTCCAACCAGTCGGCAAGATTTGCGTAAAAGCGCGCGGAGATGATGACGAACTTTTTTCCTCGCGCACTTACTGCGGCGCGTACCTCGGAAGACTTCACTTTGCGGGTGTAAAATGACCCAGCTTGGCGCGCTTCGTTTCGATGTAGTGCGTGTTGAACGGCGTCGGCGAAGTATGGATGGCAACGCGATCGGTAATGCGCAGCCCGTAGCCTTCCAATCCGAAGATCTTCCGCGGATTATTGGTGATGATGCGCATCTCCCGCACTCCGAGGTCATACAGTATCTGCGAACCCAGACCATAGTCTCGCTTATCGACCGGCAGCCCAAGCGCGACATTTGCCTCAACGGTGTCCGCGCCGCTATCTTGCAGTTCGTAGGCGCGCAGTTTGTTGGCGAGACCGATGCCGCGCCCTTCCTGATGCAAATAAAGGAACACTCCGCGCTGTTCCTGCGCAATCATCGCTAGCGCACCGTCTCTCTGAGCGGCGCAATCGCAGCGAATGGAATGCAGCGCATCGCCGGTGAGACACTCCGAATGAACGCGAACCAGCAGGTCCTTACCATCACCAATGTCGCCCATTACCATGGCGATATGCGCGATCTCATCGAAGCTGCTTTCGTACGCAACGCCTTTGAACGTCCCGAACGTGGTGGGCAGTTCGAATTCCGAAATCCGGTGCACCAGTTTTTCGTTGCGCATGCGAAAGGCAATGAGATCTTTCACGGTAATAAGTTTGAGCGAGTGTTTATCGGCAAACTGCCGCAGCGCGTCGAGGCGCGCCATAGTGCCGTCCTCCGCCATGATCTCGCAAATGACCCCCGCCGGATACAGGCCCGCAAGGCGCGCTAAATCAACAGCGGCCTCGGTTTGCCCCGCGCGCACCAATACGCCGCCTTCGCGGGCGCGCAGCGGAAAAGTATGTCCGGGGCGCAGGAAATCCGATGGCTTAGCGCTAGGGTCGAGAAGCGCTTGAATGGTGGCGGCCCGATCGTGCGCTGAGATACCGGTCGTTGTGCGTCCTCGCGCCTCGATGGAAACGGTAAATGCCGTTTCGTGCACGGCGGTATTTTCGCTGACCATCTGCGGAAGCTGCAGTTCGTCCAGACGCTTCCCCGGAAGCGGCACGCAGATCAAACCGCCGGCTTCCTTGCGCATGAAATTTATGGCTTCCGGCGTGACTTTCGCCGCAGCCATCACCAGGTCGCCCTCGTTTTCCCGGTCCTCGTCGTCGAGCACGACCACCATTCTTCCGGCACGGATATCGTCGATGGCCCCCTCAATGGAATCGATGGGATTGCGCGGCGCCGGCAAATGGGGCGCCAGATCTGGTAAAGCAGCCGTCAGCCGCTGAAGCGACCGGAACGACGGCTCGCGATGCCCCGCTCGCAGGTAGGAGATCGCCGATTCGGTCAGTCCTGACCGGGCGGCGAGTTCAGCCGCAGTCAGGCGCGCGCTGTCCATCGCCTGCTGAAGCTCGCGCGCAAAAGTACTCACCTGTTAAGGTTAGCCGCCAACTTGACAACTGTCAAGTCGCGGACCTTACCCCATGCAAAGCGCCGGACCCCATGCCGAACTTCTATCGCCGTCGCCGCCGAGGACGTCCAACAATCGAGGATCGGCGACGCTGTGGCCGCGGATCCTGCGTGCCGCAGGCCGAAGAGATCCTCGACGGTGCGCAGCAGGTTGCTGTGCGAGATCACTTCATCGTAGCGTCCGGGCTTAACCATTGGTCCAACGAACAGCGTTGGGATGTGGTTGGTCACCGGCGAGCTGCTTTCGTCCCACGTGATGACAACCAGCGCGTTGTGCCCCTTCGCCCACACTACGAGCGGCGCAATATGATCGTGCAACCACGCATCGCCGCTCTCGATGCTCGCGCTGTGCATGTCGTGCACGAGATTCGGAATCACGAACGCGACATCAGGCAGCGTGTCGTACGACGTCAGCTCAGAGAAAGGCACTGCATCCTGCGCGGGCACGTTCGTGAAGTGCGTCCACGGTGCGTGCTTGCGCGCATACTGTCCGCTGCTGCAGCCGGTGAAACCGGGCCGCGGTAAGTCTTCGACGTACGCGCGGAAAATGCGGTGCGCAGCGAGCAGTTCGGCACCCAGGTTGTCGGCGTCGCGCGCGATCTCCCGAACGGAACAACTATCGCCGTTCTTGTTGGTCTGCCCCGAGAACATCGCGAAGTAATTCGGTTGACTCGGATGCGCGACGCCAAACGATCGCGTGAACACCGCCCCTTCTTTAGCAAGCGCATTAAGGTACGGCGAGGAGTCGGCATCGCCAAAAATTTGTTTGTACGACTTGTTCTCCTCGACCACGATGACGACCGAACGCGGCGTTTTGGGCAGCCGATGAGAGTGTCCCGCGGGAAATGGCGCAAGTATCTTCGGCACCATCGTCAGGCGTGTGTCGCTCGAACGGAAATACCAAAGGCCCAGGGCGATCACCACAACCACGACCACGGCGCTGAGTGCGGCGCGCCGCAACTGCCAAGGAAAGGCTGTTCGTTGAACACTTGTTTTCATGTTGATTGGCTCCGTATCGACGAAGTACACGCCGGCGATGGTATTGAAGTGTCACGAGAATGGCCGGCAGCCCTTTAGCGACTCGCAGCAGCCTCCTTAAGGACCTACGCGGCCTCGGAATCGCAGCCGGTGATGTCGTGATGGTTCACGCTAGCGTTCGAAACGTGGGGCCAATTTTAGGTGGGGTTACCACCCTTGTGCAGGCGCTTCTCGATGCAGTCGGCGACGAGGGAACGCTCGTGGCATATGTGGACTGGGAACTTGGTTATGACCCCGACGCGGTCGATCCGTCACTCGCTGACGAGATACCGGCATTCGATAAGCGCATCGCGCGCGCGGTTCGCGACAACGGAATCCTGCCCGAAGTGGTGCGAACATGGCCGGGCTCCGTTCGCGGCGACAATCCCGACGCTAGCATTGCTGCCATCGGCTCACGCGCGGCGTGGTTGTGCGCGGATCATCCGCTATCCTACGGATACGGAGAGAACTCGCCCTATGCAAAGCTGGTCGCAATCGGCGCAAAAGTCCTTATGCTCGGCGCGCCGCTCGACACCATTACGCTCCTTCATCACGCCGAACATCTGGCAAAAATCCCGGGCAAGCGCCTTATACACTACCGCCGGAAATTGCTCGTGTGCGGCGCACCACGATGGGTTGACATTGAGGAGTTCGACACGTCCTACCCCGTTGTCGACGGAATGCCCGACGATCATTTTACTCAGATAGCCCTCACCGCTCTCGATGCCGGGTATGGTCGAAGTGGAGTGGTTGGCGCGGCCCAATCATACATCTTTGACGCCGACCCATTGCACAGCATCGCCGTTCACTGGCTCGAGAACTGGTGCCCACCGTCCGCTTAAGCATAGCCATGCTGGCCGCAACGCCTCGAAGAGCGGCTGTCAAAGCGACTTGACCTATACGCCCGGCCCAACTACCCAAGGTCACGGATTGCTACTTACTCGGATGCGATAACCGTCGCGCACATGCAATTCCGAGCAATGATTTCGCAATATGCCGACAGTGTGTACAAAGCTATCGGCCGCATGTTGCGGCCAAGCAGCAGAAAGATGGCCGAGCAGGACTTCATCGATACTGGGCCGACAAAGCGCTGGAAGCGGATGGTCCCCAAGCGGGATTCGCGCGAAAGATCGTCGACGCCTAGAAGATCGTCTTCACGAAAACCTTGAGAAATCGGTTTGGGAACGGACAAGACTTGTACGTAGCGAGTTTGCGACGAAAGTCAATACCCAAAAGCGCGAGCCGGGGTAAAATATGATTGCGTACGAGGGCGCGACGTTCGCCTCATCGTTGATTGCTGCCGGGCTGATTGATGAATTTCACTTTATCATTAATCCTTTGGCGCTCGGGAACGGGATTCAACTGTTTGATAGAATCGATGTCCCACTCCACTGCGCCCTCTTAGCACAACGGCATATGCTTGCGGCGTAATCGTTTCCATATAGGAGCCGTTCGAGCACGCCGTCCAGAGCGTGAATCGAACGTAGGCAGCTGACTATCGGTCGAAAAACTCGTCGTTATCGTAGATGTTCTGTGTCACGATAAGATTGCGTTTTTGACGTCTCACAACTGATGACAAGCGATCCCAAGCGGCATATCGTGCGTGCTAGACCATTGCGCACCATCGCGAGGGGCATCGTTGGATGGTCGGCCCAGCGGCCTTGGACTTGCGACGGCAACAGCGGAATGTGCATGAAAACCGGCTGCATGAGGTCGGTCCTCGTTGCCGCGTAATGGAGTGCGACGAATAGCGCTTGATTGCAAAGATGATTACCGGCGTGATTGGAGGGGGCCGCGGGGATGCCCGCGCCTTCCAAGAGGTTCGCGAGTTGCAATGCATCGACGGTGGTAAAATATGCGGCCGGCGCCTCGAGGAGGATGCGTGAACCGGTTTCGAGATTGCCGGCACGATCGGCGACCTTGAAGTCGCGGAGGTTCGTCGCAACACGCTCGAAGGTGATTTTGCTTCGTCCCGGTGCTTGCCCCACCAAGAGGCAAAAGCGTGGCTGGTGTTCTTCGATAACTGCTAGGAGCGTTTCCGTCAGCGCGTTCGTATTGCCGGGCAAAATCGCAAAACGCAGATGCTCGCTCAATGTGTTCAATGAGGTTGGAGCGTCGTTGATCAGGGATTCAACGCTTACTTGCGAGGCGTTGAGGCCGTCATCATTCGGTTCGAAACCAGTCACCAGAATGCGGGCCGACGCCATTACCGTAGCTGCCTCGCGCCGACGGTTTCGTTCCAGGTCGCACGCACCGAGTGCAACAGCGACGGATAGACGATCAGCTTGCGGAACGGGTCGATCAACGCCATGTAGAGGGGCGTGAGCCGGCCGACGTTGCGGACGTAGACGGCGAAGTAGAAGCGGTAGCTGCGCGCCGTTTCCATGAGCGCGCTCAATGCCGCGGCATGGGCCGTGCGGTTGATCAACTCGTTAAGCTGTTCGTTCTCGAACCGATAGACGACGCGGAAGACGCTGTCGGGGCGCTCTCGCACGCCCGCGGGCGTGAGCGAGGACGCGCGGTCTGCCGGCGTGAGCCGGTCCGCGAATGTTTCAGAAACGGCTTTCGGCGGGGTGGAGTCCCAACCGAAGAGCCGTCCGACGAACAACCGCAGGTCTAGCAGGCCGCGCACGACCGGCGAGGGTGTGTACAATCGCGCGCTCGTGACCCGTAGAAACTCATCGAGGGTGATGCCGGGGCGCGGTCGCGGGAGATCGACGGCCCAGACGTCGTGGAGCGGAACGTCGGCGAGAATATCGTGCACCCGCAGAGGAAGCTCTTCGAATTCTCGTTCCGGTATTTGCGGCATGCCGCCCCCTTTAGTTCACATTGGATGCAGCGCGGAGTTCAAATCGCACCCATCTCGCGCATCGGATTCAAGAGATCAAACTCCGTCCAGTTTTCGATGATTTTTCCATTGGCGATGCGCTCCATGTTCAACCCTGTGAACGTAATCTGCTTCCCTGTCGGTGGAACGCCGGCGAAGGTTCCACGATGCGTCCCCCGAGCCGTCCAATGAAAAGCAACCAAATCTGCTTCGGCAAGTAGGACCTCAACCGTGAATTGGAGATCAGGGAAGGCTGCCCGCAATGCAGCAGTACGGCGCTTGAAACTCGCGACGCCGGGCGTGGCAGGCGGCGGAATAATGTGATCAACATAATCGGGAGCGACGCACTCGTCCATGGCGGCGAGGTTCCCCTTATTAAAAGACTCCTCAAACCACCGGAGGACGATGGCCTTATTCTCCTCAGTCGACATCACTGTTCTCCTGCAGCTTCAATCTGTTCGGGACAGAATTTCAACAGCAACATTGCCAGCAACAGCATCCCTGCCGTGCTTCGCGTGTCCGCAGACAACAGGCTTAGCGTGCGGGCGAGCTCACGAGTCGGTCGCCGGCTTTCGCCCAGTCGACGTTGGCAAAAAACGCCTCGATGTATTTCGAACGTTCCGCCGGCTTGTAGTCGAGCAAGTACGCGTGCTCCCAAACGTCCATCACGAGAATCGGCTTGTAGCCCGCGACATTTCCATCCTCATGCAGCGTAATCCAATGGTTAGAGATGCGGCCGGAATTCGGATCCTGCAAAGCTACCGCCCACCCCACGCCGCGCATCGCACCCACTGCGGCGAAATCGTCCTTCCACGCATTGAAATCGCCGTAATTCTCGCCGATCGTTTCGTAGAATTTTCCTGAAGTCGGCGCCCCAGCGCCGCCGTTCATCATGTTGTCGAAATAGTACTCATGAAGAACCATGCCGTTGTATTCAAAGCCCAGCCTGCGCGTGATCTCAGCGAAGCCGGGATCGTCACCTGAGGCCTTACCGGTCGACATCTTTTCCGCGATCTGCTCGTTTAGCAGGTTCGTGTTCTTGACGTAGCCTTCGTACAGCCCGAAGTGAAGCTCGAGCGTTCGATCGGAAATACCGATCAGGCCCGCGAGATCCCACTTCTTCGCGGTATAAGCGCTGGCCGGGGGCAACGTGATTGGCATTTGTACATCCTTCTCTCATCAGAGCGAGTCAGTCGCGGACGCTCAAGTCATTGGACGGCGAAAAGGATTCTCCCCGCCCACCAAATTATAAATCGGCATGAAGCGTCTCATGCTCGCGGTTCTTATCGCTATTGGCCTCACATTTCCGCTCGCCGTCAACGCTGCGAACAGCGCCAGCCCCACACAAAAACTCATGAGCAAACTGCATTGGCGCAATATCGGTCCGTTTATCGGCGGTCGCGTCGTTGCAATTGCCGGTGTGCCCGACAATCCCAATTTGTTTTACATGGGCGGCGTGCAAGGCGGCGTTTGGAAGAGCACCAATTACGGGCAGGTATGGACGAACATCAGCGACGGCAAAATTCCGGGAGTAGCCGACAGCATCGGCGCGCTCGCGGTGGCGCCTTCAAATCCGCGCATCATTTACGCGGGCACCGGCGAATCAGACATTCGCGCGGATTTCGATACCGGCGACGGCATCTACAAAACACTCGACGCCGGCAAGAGCTGGCACTATGCGGGCCTGCGCGACACACACATGACCAGCTCCCTAGTGGTTCATCCGCACGATCCGAACATCGTGTATGCAACGTCGATGGGCCACGTCTTCGTGCCGAATTCGCAGCGAGGGGTCTTCAAGACGACCGACGGCGGGAAGTCTTGGAGCAAAGTACTCTACGTCGACGATAAAACGGGCGCAAACGTGGTTGTCATGGATCCCCATAATCCAAAAGTGCTGTATGCCTCAATGTGGCAAGCGCAGCGTGTACCGTGGGCGCTCACCAGCGGTGGCCCAGGAAGCGGATTGTACAAGACGCTCGACAGTGGGGCGCACTGGACCAACATCTCGCATCATCCCGGTTTTCCCCACGGGCTGCTGGGCAAGATCGGAGTGACGGTGTCGGCCAGTAATCCCCGTATTGTCTACGCGATCGTGCAAGCGCACGATGGCGGCGTCTTCCGCTCCGCTGATGGCGGCGCGACATGGAAGCTCGTCAACAATGAGATGAAACTGCGTCAACGCGCCTTCTACTATACGGCCATTTACGTCGATCCAACTAATTCGAATGTCGTGTATGCTCCACAAGTTGACAGCGTCTTCAAATCGACCAACGGCGGAAGAACATGGAAGGCGATGACACCGCCGGGCGACCATCACATCATCTGGATCAATCCACACAATCCTAAGATTCTGCTCGAAGGCGACGACGGAGGCGCCACCGTGTCGGTGGATGGCGGCAAAACATGGAGCACGGAAAACAATCAGCCAACGGGCCAGTATTACCACATCAACGATTTCCGTTCCACGTGTACGGGGCGGCGCAGGACGAAGGTGCATTTGAAGGTCCGAGCGCCTCCAACGAAGGTCTCACGTTGGGCGTTTGGCATACCGTCGCGTTCGGGGAGAGCACGTTCGTTGCACCCGAGCCGGGAAATGAAGGCGTCACCTACGGCAGCGGCTATTACAGTGCGCTCATGCGCATGGAGACGCCGACGGGCGAGCTAAAAAACGTCAGCCCCTGGCCAAAGTATCTTTCGGGTTCATCCTCTGCGGAGATGACCTACCGTTTTGGCTGGACGCATCCAATCTTTTTCTCTCCGGTGAAACCGCATGAACTGCTGGAAGCGGCGCAGTTCGTCTTAAAAAGTGAGGACTATGGACAAACGTGGCAGCGGATCAGTCCCGACCTCACGCGCGACGATAAACGCACCGAAGGCCCGACCGGAGGACCCATCGATCTCGATGTAACCGGCGCTGAAACGTTCCCCGATATTTCTTCCCTCGCCGTCTCGCCGCTTAGCGCCAACGTCATGTGGGCGGGTTCTGCTGACGGGCTCGTCCATGTGACGACGGACGGCGGTACTAAATGGCAGCTCGTTACGCCGCCGGTGTTACCGCAGTGGGCGCAAATCAGCAGCATCGAACCCTCAAAGATTCAAAGCGGTACCGCATACCTAACCGCATCGCGCTACATGTGGGACGACTTTCACCCGTACATCTTCAAAACAGCGGACTACGGGGCGCATTGGACGCAGATAACGCAAGGCTTACCCGCCGATCAGTACGTCTTCGCCGTACGGCAGGACCCTCGCGAACCGCGCCTATTATTTGCCGGGACGCGCAGCACCGCGTATGTCAGTTTAGACGGTGGCACGAGATGGCAGCCGCTTACGCTCAACTTGCCGGGCGTGCAGGTGCGCGACATTGCCATCGATGCCCGTCAAGGCGATGTGGCCGTTGCCACGCACGGGCGCGCGTTTTGGATTCTCGATAACTTAAAGCTACTCGAGCAGTTGGCGCAGCAAGGTGAACCCAGCGTTACGAACGCGCAATTGTTTGCGCCCGAGACGGCATGGCTTTCGCATGCTTATGGATCAGCGCCGTTCTCGGTTCCCAACTCGGGCGAGAATCCACAATATGGTGCCGCCGTCTTCTTCAACGTGCCAACTACCTACCGCGGCAACGTGCCGGTGTCTCTAACTTTTCTGGATGCCCAGGGTAACACGGTGCGCAGTTTTGCGCTGCACCTGCGCAAGAAACATGAGAAAGAACCGTCAGCGCAAGCGCTGGCGGAAATGGACCACGCCCGGCGGATCGCACACGATTTATACAAATTGACCGGCATTGACACCGGCATGAATGCATTTCAGTGGGACATGCGGTATCCGCCGGCGGCAGAGGTGAATGGATTTCACATGCCGACAACCGACGACTTCGATGACGGCGTCAATGGACCAACGGTTGTCCCCGGTGCGTACACCGCTATACTCGACTACAACGGGAAGAAGATGCAGCAATCGTTTCGCATCGAGCTGGACCCGCGTCTGCACCCCGCTCCGGGGGCGCTCGCCTCACGCTTAGCGCTGGCCGCAAGGATTCACAACACGCTTGACGATCTGAACCGGTCGATCAACGCCGCGATGACGGCGCGCAGCCGGCTACCGCCCGACAAGCGAGCGCAGTTGGATGGGGTGCTGGGCGATCTCGTGCAGATGAAGATCCATTCCACAGAAGGCGACGTGCTGCATCCAACAAAGCTGCGCGACCATCTGGCGTTCCTCATGAACGAGCTCGACCTCGCCTACGACAAACCCACCACCGCCGAGTACGCCACGTATGAAGAGTTGCTCGCCCAAGCCGCGCCGGTCCCGCAAGACCTGAAAAACCTAACCAAGTAACGACCACGGGGCTGTGCACCTTTCTACTAAAAATGGTAGAATGGTGCAATGGCCATCAACATCAAAAGCAAGGCCGTCGAGCAGCTTGCAACCGAGGTCGCGGCGATGACCGGCGAGACGAAGACGGAAGCCGTTCGCGTCGCCCTCGAAGAACGCAAGCGGCTTCTCGAGCGTCGACGCATCCTGGTGCCCGGTCGGGACTTTGCGGCCTTCCTCATGCACGAGGTGTGGCCGGTCGTCCCACGGGACCAACGGGGCAAACGCCTCTCGCGTAGCGAGGAGGATGACATTCTCGGCTATGGCCCGGACGGCGTGTGATAGTCGACTCGTCCGCGCTCGTCGCGATCATCTTTCGGGAGCCGAATTTCGAGCAGTTCCTTGCTGCGCTCAGCACAGCGCCGTCGACGGGGATCGGCGCTCCGACCGCCGTTGAAACAGGGATCGGCGTTGGCCGCCGACTGGGCTTTGCCCGACCGTGGGTGATCCACCAGAAATTTTCAAGTGTCCGTCCTCGAAGTGTACGTGGAGTGAAGCGGCCCGTTTCTCGAACGGAATTCCTGGCTGTAATTGGCGCGCTCGGAGGGACCGCACTCTTGCCGAACGCGCTGCTTGCGCGTTCCACAGGCGTCAATATTCTGCTAGTTCATGGCGCCTTTACCGACGGCGACGTATGGTACCGCGTCATTCCAATCCTACAACGCGCGGGTCACAAAGTAATCGCCGCGCAGAATTCGCTTGCCTCCCTCGCCTCAGATGTCGCGAACACGCGCGCAATCTTAGCCCGGCTTTCAGGACCTACTATCCTGGTGGGGCATTCGTACGGCGGTTCCATTATCAGCGGCGCCGCCCGCGATGCAAAAAATGTCGTAGGTCTCGTCTATGTTGCGGCCATCGCGCCGGACAATGGTGAAAGCTTTGGAGAATTGCTCAGCCGGTTCCCCAAGATGCCTTCATCGAACGACTTCGAGATTGAAAAGCCGGGTTATCTGATTCTCAACCGCAACAGATTCCCAGCGGATTTTGCCGCGGACATCGACCCAACGGAAGCGCGCATTTTGGCGTCGGTGCAAAAGCCGATGGCGCTGGGCCTTGCCACGGAGAAATCCGGGCCGCCGGCTTGGAAACAGTTTCCATCGTGGTATGCGGTTTCTGCGAACGATCGGGCGATACAACCCGATGCGGAGCGATTCTTCGCAGCGCGAATAAAAGCGACCACCATCACGGTAGCCGCTAGCCACTTATCGATGGTTTCTCATCCGCGAGAAATCGCCAAACTAATTATTCATGCAGCACAAAGGAGAAAATTATGAACCGCTTGATCGCCCTGGGGGCCATTATGGTGGCTACGACTTCCCTGACTCTGGGGGCCGGGCCGAGAGATACGAAGCTCGAATTCCAAAATAGTCGCGTCACGGTGCTGCGTATTCGTATCGCACCACATGAGAAAATTCCGATTCACGATGTGACGCCCAGAGCCATTGTTTATTTGACGGACTCGCATGTGAAATTGATTTTTCCGGATGGTCGCGTTCGCAACCAGGACATCAAAGCGGGTGAAGTAAAGTGGTTCTCGGCGCAACGACACGGCGGCGAAAACGTGAGTAGTCGCGCGGTAGAATATATCGCCATTATTCCCAAACCTTGAAATGTGGGGAATTTCAGTGTTTGAGTATCTTTCATAAGAATACACAAGTGAATTACGTCGATACGTTCATCATGGTGGCGGACGATTGCCGGGTCAGCGAAGGTCTGGTTCCACCGGACAAAGGCCCCAGGAAGTCGATCGCACGGATTCAGTACGAGTTGTTATCCACCTATCCGTACCAATACACGCAAGAGGACCTGCAATTCGAGACTTTCATGCGCCACAAAGGAAGTACGGCCGCTGAACGGGCGCGAGACGAAGCCAAGGTCCGCGAAGCGTTCTTCGCCAAGCCGCAAGCGTGTCTACGATCGTCGCCACTTCCGAAGACGTACGGCTGGGGGTTGCACTTCGATCGGCGGGGATGCGTCGCAGCATATCCTGTTGAATCGGTCCAGTATCGGCAACATGCCTTCGCGCGTGGGGTGAAGGTTCTTAAAGCACTTCGGTCGTCTCGCACTGGTACTCGTCCACCCCGTTCATAGGTCGCGTCTATTCAACGGTGCCGTCGACAAGCAAGAGAGTCCGTTCCAGCACAGTTGAGTAAGGTTTGGAAGATGAAGAAACCCGACAGTAATCAAAGCAAATCGCCTTCTCAGCTCATCACCCAGAGAAAGGAAAGAAATAGCGACGGCCAGGTTATGGCCCGCAAATCTATCCGTGTGCCGGAACAGGTCTGACCGGGGACTCTATGCTTGTGTTTCTGACGGGCGATGCCAGTTGACGTTCAAACGCCGAGAACAAGTCGATTACCTCGTGCGCTTCAAACACTTGTTTCCTTTGACGTCCTGTCTTGGCCTCGAACACGATGCTAGCTTCCGTTAGCCGCTGCATTGCTTCGATCGTTGCGCGCAGGCTGCGCCCAATCATCTTACTCGCGGAGGCGAGCGTGATGACCGGTGCCCCGCAGCACCGTAATGAGTCGTAGCGCGGCCGAGTCGGAACGCGATGCGCCCACTCGCTTGAAACGAGTACGCAGACTCACGCGGATACCGATGAGGCGCATTCAGTACCCTTATCTGGGGCGCGCAGTATCTTTTGAACGAACGCGACAATCGCTTCTTGGTCGCTTTGCGGGATATATGTGAAGGCAACGCCGTGCGAATACTCGTTTGTCTTATCGTCGAAAAACGACATTATGACCTGACCGCGACACAGGATCACGCGCTTACTCCCAGGCAAACGGGACTGGAGTTCAATCTGGGTTCCCGGCCCGAGGCGCTCTACGCTCGAAATGCGAACGCCGCTGCCAGATAGGTTCATCGCCGATACGTTTTGCGAGCGCCCGTCGCCCACAATTGAATACGACACGGCCATGTTGATCGGCGCACGCTCAAGTCGACGGCGCTGCGGATGTTCACCAGTTAAGTGGTGCTCGAAGTACTTCACCAAGGCAAAGTCAACGACTTGGTTGGTGAGGGCCTGCTTGTTACCGGTGAGATTTCGCAGCTTCGCTGCGAGCGCGTTGGACAATTCGAAAAGCAGTTGGGCCATAGTGGCCCGTCATTCCCAGCTCAATGTGGTTCAACTGAGCACAAGTGCGGCAAAAACGTGCCGGACTTTTATCGTAACACCTGGGGTTAGGGGTGGTCAATCGCGATACGAGCGTGTACTTATGCGTTCGGACGCCGTTCAACGTAGCAGTGCCGTTGTCGGTGATATCATAGGCTTGTTCGATAACGCCTCCCAAGCTGAGGTTGCGGATCTGCTCGAGATACATTTTTACAGGAGCGGCAATGCCGGGCAACTTGATCGATCTGCCGCCCAACGGCATCCACATGTCGCTACCGATGATGACGGCTTCTTTACCACCCGGAAGTTCTGTGCGAAATCGATCGGGGGCGACGAAATCGACGCTCATTTTTCGACTGCCGGGTCCGGTTACGTCGCAGTGGAATGATGTCACGGCAAAAAACGTCTTAGCCATCTTTGCCACGTCGGCCCGCGGGTCGGCGGACGCGCTGAGCGGAGTCAGGAGAAACGAAACGGCGGCCGCCGCCGACAGAAATTTAAGAAACATCGCAACCTCCAGGGAAATGAATTGAGAGAACGCGGTTCTCTTCCAGTGTAGAGCCGGTGAGGTTGGGCCGCCATCCGGGAAAACACTGAGCTTTTCGGTAAGTCACCCGTGCACACGGAAGGACAGCCGGCAGCTGATGCATAGCGTAGCCAACCATCCCATTTCCACCCGCCAAGCTGAAATTGCTGACTTGGTCGTGAGCGGCAAATCGAACCGCGAGATCGCCGAGACGCTTTTCTTAAGTCCGCGCACCGTCGAAACTCATGTTGCCGCGCTTTTCAATAAGCTGGGCGTTCGCTCGCGAACGGAGCTGGTTGCCGCCGTGCTGCGCCCTGCCGGGGGCGAACTCGCGGCGCACATCGCCAAGACGAACCTTCCGCTTCAAGTGAACGGCCTGGTCGGACGTGAGTCCGAGGTGGCTACGATCGCGCAGACGCTGCAAGATGTGCGGTTGGTTACGGTGACCGGGACGGGCGGAGTTGGCAAGACACGTACGGCGCTGCACGTCGGCACGGATCTCGCGCACCGCTGGGGCAACGGCGTGTGGTTCGTCGACCTGGCACCGTTGGGCGATCCATCATCGGTCTACGCGACGGTGTCTCTGTCCTTGGGAATTCAAGAGTCCCCAAACCGGCCGCCGATCGAAACCATCCTCGGATACCTCAAGAGGAAAACGCTACTGCTGATCCTCGACAATTGCGAGCACGTGATCGCTGAAGCCGCCAACCTCGCCGATGCGATTCTGAAGAGCTGCCCCGGGGTTAGTATCCTTGCGACGAGCCGCGAACCACTCAAGATTGAAGGCGAGCAGTCCTATCGGCTGCCATCGCTGCCGGTTCCGACCCTGGACATCGTCAATACTCTTCGCGCAACGCAGGCTGCCGAGTACGGAGCCGTCACGCTCTTTGTGGAGCGGGGGCAGGCCGTCGATCATCGCTTCGCGCTCACCGACCAGAATGCGCCAATCGTCGTCGACATCGTCCGACGTCTCGACGGTATTCCGCTCGCAATCGAGCTCGCGGCGGCACGCGTGAAAATATTGTCCGTCGGCGCTCTAGCAAAGAAGCTCGACGAGCGCTTTCGCATTCTCGGCCACGGTCACCGCACGGCGCTTGCTCGCCACCAGACGATGCGCGCGCTCTTCGACTGGAGCTACAACTTGCTATCTCCTGCGGAGCGGCGATTTTTCGACTGCCTTTCGATTTTCGCCGGTGGTTGCACCCTGCCAATCGCCACCGCGGTGTGCGCGTCGGCGGGAACCGAAGAGCCTAGCATACTGGAACTGCTGGAATCGCTCGTCGATAAGTCGCTGGTGGTTGCGGACCTAGATGGGCGTGAACCGCGTTACCGGATCTTGGAATCCTCGCGGCAGTACGCCCGCGAGAAACTCGCCGCGCGTGGTGAGCATGCAGCGGTGGCGCATCGTCACGCCGCTGCATATCTCGGGCTTGCGAGCGGCTCGAGCGAGCGTGGGACACCGCGCCGGACCGGGCGTGGCTCGCGCAGGCGGAAGTTGAGCTCGAGAACTGGCGGGCAGCGCTGGAGTGGGCCTTTGATGCGGGGGGCGATGACGTCGTCGGGCAGCGTCTCGTCGGCGCACTTCAGCCGGTTTGGACCCAGCTAGCCTTTGCGGACGGACGACGCTGGGTAAGCTTGGCGCTCGATCGACTTGTTGAGACGACACCTCCGCGAGTGGTCGCGCAGCTTGAGTATACCCCGCAGGGATGTCCGTAGCATCCAATTCCTGGAGCGCGGCGGTCGACGTTGGTGAGCGTGCGCTCGCGCGTTACCGTGATCTGCGCGACCCGCTTGGTATTCCCCGAGCGAAGCACCTGGTCGGGACTGCACTTCTGCATCACCACGGACGAACAGCAGAAGCAGAGCCGTTGCTGCAAGACGCGCTGGACGGATTCCGGCCATTTGGCGAAGGCCGGTACGTCGGCTTTTCTTTGGCCCGCCTCGCCTTCGTTCGGGGCCGGGAGCGCGACTTCGCTGCCGCGCGTACCCACCACGCCGAGGCACTGGCGATTTTCAAAACACTTGGAGCCGCGCGCGGCGCGGCGATCGTTGCGAGCAATCTTGCCGAAGTCGAATTTCTTGCGGGCGATGCCGAGGCGGCGCTGCGGCTCGCGGCGGACGCCCTCGCGACATACCGCGTGCTCAAGTACACGAACATCGTCACGCACGCTCTCGTCAACATCGCGGGATACCTCGTTGCGCTCACCCGGTACGACGAAGCCCGGGCGCACGCGCGCGAAGCGCTCGAGCTTGCGCGCGAACTCGAGCTCGAGACGATCGCCGTCTCGGCGATTCAGCATCTTGCGGCGGTCGCCGCGTTGAAGCCGCAAAGCGAGGTCGAACGCACGTCGCAGGTGCGCGCGACCGGTGCACGGCTGACGGGATTCGTCGATGCGCGCCTTGACGCACTGCAAATCGAGCGCGAATCCGACTATACCGAACAGCAAGAATACGACCGCGTTCTCGCCGCGCTACGTGGCTGGACTACCGACGAAAACCTCGCCGATCTCATGGCGTCCGGCGCCGCGATGAACGTTGAGCGAGCGATTGAAGAAGCGCTGACGATTTGAGGAATCATACGATGAACCTTCTTTTGGTTGTCTCGACTTACTTATTCGTCGGCGTTATGGTTAATGCGCAAGCATTGCCGATTGCGTCTGCATCGAACGGGACTGTGCTTTCCGCTGAAAAGGAACTTATTTCCTTAGCCCGCGCGCGGGCCAATGCTTTTGCGTCCGGTAACTGTAAGGCGCTGACGCAGTATTACCCAAGAGATTTTCGCATAATCGAAGCCGGTGCCGCCGAGTCCCGCGACTCGCTGCTGCAAGAATGTGAAAACAACAAGATTCTTCCGGGCCACAGCCAGAGAAGAATCGTTTCCGACTTTCATTTCCGGCTTCTCGGCGACGTTGCACTCCTGGACTACCAGTACGAAACAATCGATTGCTATGGCCGAGTGAGTTTTACGAACATCGACCGCCAAGTGGATACATACCAGAAACGGAACGGAACATGGGACCTTGTCCTCGTGGTGATTCCAGAATCAATCGCGATCCGCCGGTGGTCAAAGCGCATGCATCCGCGTATGGGGACTTCGTCGGTAAATATGGGTGGGTGGGTGCGCCCGGTATGGTGGACACGGTCACGCAACGTGGTGGCAAGCTGTACTTACAAACCACCGGCGGAGGTCCGGCAGAGTTGCTGCCGGCTAGTGCGGACGCCTTCTTCATTCATGGTGGCCTGGACCGTTACACGTTCGTGCGCGATAAGACAGGGCGGGTCGTGACGGAGTACGACCGTTCTCCCGACGGTGACGGCCTGAAAGCCACTAGGATTCGATAGGGCGCGAGTTCAGTTTGCCGGATGTCGCCTGCCACGGGCGCTCTATCCTTGGAGCAGCACTTCATTTCTGAGGGGAGAACCATCTCATGTTCACAAGGAAGATTTTTCGCGCGCGTACCAGTCACTTCATTAGGGTTCTGGGAGCAGTCGCACTCGCTGTCGGTGGCGCGGTCGTCACCTCGTCCGCCTCGGCGAATGCCGCGACAATGGGTTGGGCCAAAGTCAGCTCGAGCGGGGTCCTACTGGCGGAGTCCGGCGTCTCGAAGGTGATCAAGGTCGGCAGGGGCCGTTACGAAGCGATTACCACCGTCGATATCAGCAAATGCGCCCTGACCGGTACCGTTAACACCATCGGTGGCACCGACCCCGGTCCCGGCAGCGGGTCTATCCTGGTCGGCGATGTTAACAGCACCACGCTGTTCATCCGCACGGCGACGCCGTCGGCGACATTCCCGAAAACCGTTGACGACGATCGTGCATTCTCGGTGGCATTCTTCTGCCACTAAGCCGCTCGGTAGGAGCATGCGGCGGTGTACCTCTCGGTTACAAAGCCCGGGAGGTACGCCGTCTCGGCCAATAATCTGCGCAAATCAGTAGTTTCCCGGATGGCGGACCTGCCCGGACGCTCTATCCTTGAAGTTACGTTTCGTTTTGATCCGCATCGTCGCGACTCTGGCGCTCGCCGCGGCCCTTCCAGTTGTCGCGCAAACCAGCCCGGCACCCACGCCCGTTGCGGGCGGAGCGAATCAACGAAAATCGGTCGAGGGGTGCATGAACACGTATCTTTTCGACGGCGTTTGGCGCTTCAAAGTACTCGGTGTTGAAAAAGGCGCGAACGACACGAAGTACCGCGTGCGCGTGCAGGTCCGTAACGGAACGTCGGTCCAGCAAAACAATCTTCGGCTAATCGGATTCGCCAGTCACGTTAATTTGGTCATGTCCGACGAATCGACGCATCCCTGGGACACATTTACCGACCACGATTGGTGGAGCTTCATGGATTCCAGCCTGCCGCCCGGCGGCGCCGCCAACCACACCATGACGTTTACATTACCGAAAGCCGACTTCGAAGGAACCGCAACCCCGGCGAAGCTCTTGGTTGAAGTCGATCCCAAGCCATTCGCGGGGCATGGAAAACCCTTCCACTATCCCGTTCACGATCCGAGCTTCCGCGTGAAGCTGGACTGCGGCGCTGCGCTGTGATGAAAAAGTACGTCGGCGTGCCCGGTCTTTCCAACCTGGGAACCGGCGTGTACGGCCGAGCATGCGCGCCTTGCGTTCCCATCTAGGCTGGAATTGAAGATGCCCTTTGGGTCTTTGATGGAAGCGCCCTTCGCGAAAGTGACCTTTACGTGAGTCTTGTAGGACTCGCCTGTGCAGACCATCAGTTATCCACTCGACTACTCTGCTGTCAAAACGTCGTCAATGACTGGGACCATCCACGATGGCGCGCTCGCCGCTTAAGCTTCCCCTACTCAAAACGTTTCATGCCTTTCTTCAAGCACAAACCGGCCGATTCGGGGACCTTTGATTTACGCCGCTTGTCGAGCCATTGCTGACTTCGTTTTGAGCGTAGGCGCCGTCCGAGATAGGTTGAGAGCATTCACTCTCGGAAAGGCCCAACATGGCAAAAATCTTATGCGTGCTGTACGACGATCCGGTTGACGGCTACCCAAAGTCTTACGCGCGCGCCGACCTTCCAAAGCTAGATGGATACCCGGGGGGCCAGACCCTCCCGACCCCCACGGCAATCGACTTCACACCGGGCGAGCTTCTGGGCAGCGTGTCGGGCGAACTTGGATTGCGGAAATATCTCGAAGCGCAAGGTCATACGCTTGTCGTGACGTCAGATAAGGATGTCGAGAATTCGACGTTCGACCGCGAACTCGTCGATGCCGACATCGTCATTTCTCAGCCGTTCTGGCCGGCGTATCTAACGGCCGAGCGAATTGCCAAAG
>JAABUQ010003736.1_pt1 | contig 27185 bp, 17 predicted proteins | sample 5560001 | NCBI WGS metagenome assembly JAABUQ01 (sample SAMN10711888, study PRJNA513371) | rock metagenome | isolation source: Antarctica rocks | place: Antarctica: Victoria Land, Finger Mt nord | collected 2015-12-18 | reverse complement strand
ACCACGCACACCGGGATACCGCGGCGGCCCAGGCTGCGCACGATACCGAGCCCCTGATAATCGCCGCCAACGACCACTGCGCCAACCGGGCGCGGCGTGCCTCCGACGGCGGTCACAGGCCAGCTTCGATCCAGCGCAGCTCGGCGGTCAGGCCGGAGCGGAGATCCACCCTGGGAGCGAACCCGAGCACTTTGGCGGCGGCGAACGTATCGGCCGACGTGTCCCGGACCTCACTGGACTCCGTCGCCAGGTGCTGCACCCGCGGCGGGCGCCCGAGCAGGTCGCCGAGCATGCCGATCACGTGGTTGAGCGACACCCGGCTGCCGCCGCCCACGTTGATGGGCATGCCGACGCCGCGACTGTCGCCGGCGGCGAGGTTCGCCGCCACGACGTCGCTGACGAACGTGAAGTCGCGGGTCTGCTCACCCGTCCCGTACACCTGGATGGGCTCGTCCCGGAGCGCCGCGCGGATGAAGCGATGGAAGGCCATGTCTGGCCGTTGGCGCGGGCCGTACACGGCGAAGTAGCGCAGCGACAGCGTCGGCACGCCATGGTGGCGCCAGTAGAGGAAGGCGAGCTGCTCGCCGGCCAGCTTGGTGACCCCGTAGGGGGAGATCGGCGCCGGCCGGATGGACTCGTTGGTCGGGAAGGCCTCGGCATCGCCGTAGATGGAGGAGGACGAGGCGTAGACGAACTTCGTGAGGCGCTGTCGGTGAGCCTTGCCGGCTTCGAGCAGGCGCTGCGTGGCCAGGACGTTGTTGCGGACGTAATCCTCGAAGTGCTCGCCCCAGCTGGAGCGGACACCGGGCTGGGCAGCCTGATGGTAGACGACGTCGATGCCCTCCAGGAGCGCCGTGAGGGCGGCGAGGGGCTCGCTGGCCAGATCGATCTCGCGGAGGGAGAAGCGAGCCGCCTCCCGCGCCTGGCGGAGATTGGCGTCTTTGACAGCGCGGGGGTAGTAGTCGGTGAAGCAATCGACGCCGACGACCTCGTGGCCCTGAGCGAGGAGCTGCTCGCTCAAGTGGGAGCCGACGAATCCTGCGCATCCGGTGACAAGGGCTCGCATGGCGATGGCTACTTCACGAGAAGGCTCACAGTATCCCGCATGGCCATGATGCCGTCCACGAAGGCGCCCAGCGCGTCAAGAGCGCGGCCAGGTGGGGCGCGCTGACGCCGCCGCGCCAGCGCCCGCGCTACGGCCAGCACGGTGTCAGCGATCGCCGAGCCGCCGCACCAATCGCCATCATGGACGCCCATGCCCTTCGCCGCTTGCGTGACGTCCCACGTTACTGCGTGCCCCGGCCGGCCTGGTAATGGGTCTGCACCTGGCCGGCGGTGAGCGTCAGAGCGTAAACTGCCGGCTCGTCGATGCTGCCCGCGAAATAGTGGCCCGTGCCGCCGCTGGAGGCAATCTGCAGCGCCGTGTTGACACTGGGCAGATTGCGGGTCGACGACGCGCTAGCCACCGCCTGGCCATTCAGGTACAGGAACATGGTGGTTCCATCATAGGTCAGGACGACGTGGCTCCACTGGTTCAGCGGCAGCTGGTTACAGCACCCTACCCAGTCTGAGCCGCTGGCGTCGGAGCGTACGCCGTTCAGCACGCCACTCCCGGGATTGACGTAGAGCGCCCACCCCGGCTGGTTTGACGACGTTCCCTCGACCGAGAGGATACGGCCCCAGCGGTTGGATGGGAAGGAGCTCGGGTTGACCCAGGCCTCAACGCTGAAGGCGGCCCGGTTGGTGAAGTTACCCAGGCCGTTGACTGTGACGCGGCCATTGGCGCCGTCGAATCCGGCGGCGGCATCGCCGGCAATCGCGCCGGACACGCCGCGGGTGACGCCCGCGGAACTGTAGGTCCCGTCCTTGCCGTTCCCGGAGGAGTCGCTCGCCCGTGAGCCGCTGCTCTCGTCGAGCCGCCAGTACCCCGCCGGACCATCTGCCCTCACGGTCGACGGGTAGTTGCTCTGAGTCGAACTGCCGCCGCTGCTGCCTGAAGCGGCGCCGTAATGGGCAGAGACCCGGTCGCCAGCCAACGCGCCGCTGTAGACGGCAACCTCGTCCACCGAGCCGTCGAACTGGTCACCACTTGTCAGGTCCTGGCCAATGGTGTGCGTCCAGTTCGTGAGACGGGGCCACTGGTACCAGGTCGTCGGAGCACCGGCCACTCCATTTGCGTAGAGCTGCAGTTTGTAGCCGTCGAAGGTGCCGACGAGATGCGACCAGGTGCCAAGGGGCAGGGCGCCGCTGCCGCCGTACGCGTAGATGTATCGATTGCCGTCCGTTGTCAGCGAGAAGTACGGGCGACCGGACGGGTCAAGGCCAAGATTCCAGTCCCCGTAGCCGCTGCCTTTGGTGACGACGTGTTGGTCGTGGTTTCCCCCGTAGGAATTGGGCTTGACCCAGGCCTCCACCGAAAGAGGGGCAGACACCTCGAGGGACGGCCCATCTGGCACGGTCACGTGGCCACTGGAGTTGTCCAGCTTGACCGCCGTGTCACTGTCGCCCCCCAGAGCTCCGCCCACGCCGAGCGTCACGCCGCCCGCATAGGTGCCGGTGTTGCCATTGCCTGACGCATCCATGGCGAGGGAGCCGCTGGTCTCTCCCAGGCGCCAGTAGCCAACCGGGTGATCGGACAGGACAGCCGCCGGGTACGGGGCGCTCGTATTGGTGGAGTAGTTCAAGCGCGCTCGGAAGTAGACGAGCTGGGTGTCATTGTTGGCGGAGTAGACGCCATCGACGTAGTCAGCGCGCGGGGTGCCGCCGCGGGGAACCGCGAGCCAGAACCACGAGTCGAGTGGATAGGCGCTGGCGTCGAGCTGAGCAACGGGCCCGAGCTGGGTCCCATCATTCGTGTCGGCCGGGTAGACGAAGATGCTGCTATCGCACCCGGTGATGAGGTAAAAGCGGGCCGCCGTGTCCTGGGTCATGCGCGCCGAGCCAGGACAGTAGACATTGCTGAGCGCGACGTCCTTGACCACCGAGCCATTCTGGACGATGGCGTGGTGGCCGACGACCTGCTGCCCGGTGCTCGGCGCCTGAACCGAGTACAGGATGTGCGTGCGCCCTTGCGTGTCGAGGTAGGAGTCCTGCGGGAAGACGTTGACGTACGCGTTCGTGCCCGAGGGCTGCGGATAGGACGCGACCTGGAGCTGCTGGAAGCCCTGCGAGAGCAGATTGTCCGTGTGCCAGTAGTTGATGTGGTCCCAGACGTAGGTGAAGCTGCCCGAGGGTTGGTTCCAGCCGAGCGTGCTCCACTTCACGTCGTCGCTGGCGACCATGGTGAGGCCGCCGTTGTTGTCAGGCAGCAGCTGCACGTAGCTGTAGCGCAGGTCGGTCGGCACAGTGATACTGTGCCACTGGCCGTCGGCGGCGGTGCGGTAGGCGATGTAGAGGGCGCTTGGCTTGAGGCTCTCGTCGGACGCCAGGACGAAGACGTCGCCGCGGGCGTTCGTCGCGGTGGCGGCATACGGAGAAGGGATCGGCTTCCATGGGCCCGGGATGGTCTGACTCGAGAAGGGCGTCGCGCCATTCGGCCCGGCAGCGGTCACGAGCTGGGCGGACTGGCTCGGCCACCCCACGACGCTGAGCAGGTTGTTTGGCCGCACCAGGACGTGTGCGGGCTGAAGGCCACCGACCCCACGGGCAGCCTCGTTCCAGCCGCCGGCAGGGCTCCTGTGCGTCAAGACCCACTGCTTGCTGTTCGTGTCGGCTCCGCTGGCCACGTACAGCGCGAAAATGTCATCAGTTGAGGTCCGCTCGACGCGCAGAGTGTGGCTTCCCCAGCCGTTGCCATCGCCGTTCGGGCCGCCCGTGGCCTGATTAGAGATGAGCTCGAGGCGCTCCAAGTATGGAACACTGGACGCCATGGTCACCGTTACGTCGGCGAGCGGGCTCAGCCCGCCGACGGCGACCAGGAGTCCGAGCAGGGTGGCCGCCGCGAGGGGGACGAGTCGTCGGCCACCGGGCCGGGGCCAGTTCCGTTTGCGCAATAGCATCGTGCGGGTCCTTACTAGTTGCTGGCGACGGGCACCACCAACAGTGCACGTCCGCCGCGGGCACCTCCATGCGGAAGAGCAGCTGAATATACAGCGGGGGCACCATGAACAAAAGACGCGGCCGAAGCGGCCAAACGGCGCCGGGCAGCCGTGGACCCGCGCAGCGCCGGCTCGCCCTGGCTCTTGCCCGCGCGCTTATCCTGGCGGCGACGCCTGGATGAAGGCGCCGCTGCAGGCGACGTCAGCATCCGCCAGCTGCCGCCATCGCGGCGCGAGCCGCTCCCGCCGAAGCCCGCCGGACTCCAGCTTTTGCAGATCACAGAGAATCCGAAAGCCGACCTGCTGCAACAGTCGGACGTGGACTGAGTGCGGCTGACGGTTCAGGAGGTAGGGCCGGTTGCCCTTGATAAGCCGCCAGACGAAATCCGAGTATGCCCAGTGGCCGTTCCACGCGGCGGCCAACCCGTGACATCGGAAATCGATCTGGTGGGACATGAAGCCCCGAGGCTTCAGCCAGCTGTGCATCGCGCGATAGGCGGTTGGCAGATCCTCGATGTGCTCCAGCACGGCGTGCGAGAGGATCAAGTCGACCGACTCTTTCTGGAGCTCATCCGACTGGTGCCACGGGGCGACGTAGCGGACCTCGATGCCGGCACTCTTGCCCCCATCCAGCCCCTGGAGCGCCCGCCGTATCGCGACAACGCGTTCCTCGCGTAGCGCCTGCTGGAGGTGCTCTCGGGTGAGGATGTGGCTGGGAAATCCGTCTGTGTCGAGGTAGGGCGCGATGGTCGGCCAACCATCGTCGTCCGCCATGCCGGCCTGCCGGCGGAACAGTGGCACCAGCTCGTCAAAGACACGCACGTTCCGGTCAGTCCTGGCATAGGTGATGACGTCGAAGGCGTAGTACCGACTTGCGCCGGAGAGCAGAGCGGCCAGGCCGATTCCCAGCGAATCCCCCGGACCCAGCTCGGCGACCGTGTGCGGGATCTGACGCAGCCCATTGCTCCACGCCAGAGTCAGATGCTTGAGCCAGACCCGATAGCAGTAAGACGGCGAGCCGGTTCCACCCGTGCCTTTCCGTAGCAGGGGGTACAGTCCCGGAACGTACGTCGTGAGTCCGGCGGCAACTGGTCGAATCACGTGGGCTCCTGCCATCGACTACGACGACGCCCGCTGCACGACGAAGACGTGGCAGGCAGAGCCGAGCAGGGAGGCGAGACGCTGGCGGTCTCGGAGCCGCAGCCAAGGAAACAGCGCGTACCCGGTGTAGAAGAGCCCTGCTGCGCCTTCCCAGATGATGTGAACGCCGGAGCGCTCCAGCACGCGGCGCCAGCTAGTACGGCGGTAGTGCCAGAGTTCGGCCACAGCGCTGGGATATTCGCCGTGCGGGAGCACGACGAGCTTGCGGGCGGCCCGGTGCACCAGGGTCAGCCGGCCGTGTGCGACCCTGGATGGTTGGTGAGGTGCCGGGTGGGCAACTGCCTCGACTGGCGGGCGCCGAGTCCGTCCCCACGGCTGCTCTGCCAGCCAGAGGTAGTGAGCCAGTCCAGTCCACAGGCGCCAGGTGGCACTGGGCACGATGTGGATGGCGAGTCCGTCCGGTCGCAGGACACGCCGCATCTCCACGAGGAGCTGCGGCAGGTGAGGGACGTGTTCGAGCACGTTTGAGGTGAAGACGCGGTCGAAGGCAGCGTCGGCGAAAGGGAGATGGCGCCCATCGTAATCAGCGACTGGAAAGTACGGGCGGGTGGTACGGGGGCGCTCGGGGATGTCGACGGAGACCACGTTGCAGGCCCATGAGGCCAGCAAGCTCGCCTGATAGCCGGTGTCGCCGCCCACTTCGAGGACGCGCGCATGCGGGGGAAACCAGGCACGAACCGCTTGCAGCTCGGTCCCGCGTAACGCCTCGAGCATTGCTCACCACTTTCCGCGGCCCGCCGGGAATGATCGTCGGGCAAGATCGGGACATGCTGGCACGGGCCAGGAGTGCAGGTCAACTGGGCGAGGCAGCGTGGAGATGTGGCGGTGGGAGCGCCTGGACGATGGCGAGCGACGGGGCAGGGGAGTAGGAGCAGAGCGAGCGGTGGTTCCTGGTCGGCCTACGATCACTTTCATTAGGATAGTAGAAATGCAAGCGCGCGTCACGCTCGCGTGGACGCCCGCGGAGTCTCTCCTTGTCCCACCACTCCACCGCTCTTTCCAGCATCACTGTTTCCCATCGCGTCGCTGGCTCGCCCCCTTATGCTGACGCCGAGCCAGACGATGGGCCACCGATCCCGTCCGTACCGCCCGCCATGTCGCCGCACCCGACCCGCGTCCACGCTCCAAGGCGCTGGCACCGCGGTCCCGCCGCAGCCGTCGCCATCGTCGGCCTGGTCGCCGCTGTCGGCCAGTCCCTCGTTTCCGCCGGAACACCCACCGCACGAGCCGCCAGCGCGCCCTTTCTTGAACGCCTGGAGCTGGTGACCAGCCAGGCCACGGGCAATGGCGGCAATGCTGGCAACGGCTGGGGCTCCAACAAGCTCCGTGTCGCCCGCACCGCCGCCGGCAATGTGGTCGCCACCTACACCGGAACCGGCTCCGACGCCTACCACACGCAGTGGGGACTTATGACTCGCGCGTCAACCGGCGGTTGGAGCCAGCTTGCCCAGGGACCCGCCGGTCGTGAGCCCGCGCAGACCGTCATCCAGGGGAACAATGTACCCACGGTCCTGGGCTGGGACGGCGGGAACGCCCAGCTCGTGTCTGCCGCCGGCCCGAATGGCGCGACGCCCTTCTCGAGCGCTGCCATCCCGGGCCCCTGGAAGCAGTCGGACTTCCCCTACGCCGCCACCGCCACCAACGCCCGCGGCGACCAGTTCATCCTGGCGTCCGACGAGAACCTCAAGCCAAGCGCCCTCTACATCGCCTACCGCACCGCCGCCGACGGCCAGTGGCACAGCATCACGCTGCCCACCGACCTGCGCTACAGCTACGTGGAGCTGCTGCCTGACAACAACGGCGGCCTCACCATGGTCGCCAGCGACGACGTGGAGTGGACCACGCTCGGCTGGAACCAGCCTCCGGGAGCCTTCACCTACGTCTGGGACCGCATCAACTACTGGCACACCGACAATCTGCTCACCCAGGGCTTCCAGCAGCTCCAGGTCGCCTCCTACCCGCAGCCCGCCGGCACCAACGGGTACATCAACGTCTTCACTCAGGACACCTATCTCGACACGCAAGGGCGCACGCACATCCTGTACTCGGTTCAAGCGCCCAGCACCGGGCAGCAGATCATCGGCCACCACGCCATCGTCCAGAATGGCTCGGTGGTCAAGGACGTCACGCTCGCAAACGGCTACTGCCCGAACGAGACGCGCATGATCCAAGATACAACCGGAGAGTTCTACGTGTTGAGTCACTGCGGCAGCACGCTCTACGTCTGGGCTGGCGATAGCGTGGACGGCACTCAACTGGGCGCCCCGGTGAGCCTTGACGTCTCGGCGTACCCCGTCGACTCCTGGTTCTGGCTGGCGGCGCCGCGTGGCGGCAGCCCGGTCGCCGATTACGTCGATGGCGTCTACTCCGCCAACAATGACACCCAGCTCATCTACTTCCGGGTCCGGTTCCGCGCCGCGGCACCACCCACCGTGACGCCCACGCCCGTGCCCTCGGCCACCCCTCCGCCCGGCGGATCCGGCCAGTACCGTTCTGCTGTCCTGGCCGATAATCCGGCAGGATACTGGCGGCTCGACGAGACCAGCGGCGCACAGGCGACGGACTCCTCCAGGAGCCGCAAGAATGGGACCTACAGCGCCACAGGCGTTACGCGCAGCGTGCCCGGTGCGCTCACCGGCGACTCCGATGCCGCAGCCGGATTCGACGGCGCTAACGGCAGCGTGACAGTGAGCGGTGCGGGTAACTTCACTAAGGTCGCGCCGTTCACGGCTGAAGCGTGGGTCAACCCGAGCGCCTTCCCATCCAACCGCTGGGGCCGTATCCTCTCGGTCGAGGGAACGTCGTCAAACCAGCCGGGGTGGGCGCTCTACGTCAATCCCGGCACGGGCACCCTGGCCGCCAGTCGGGCCGACGCAACCGGGACCGACTGGGTGGGAGATACCACTGCATTGCCACTCAACAAGTGGAGTCACGTCGCCCTGACCTATGACGGCAAAACTATGCGCCTGTACGTCAACGGGCAGCCAACCGACACCGCGCCGTCGACACGCTCGCTGCCAGGCAGCAGCGCACCGCTCGGCATCGCCACCAGCTTGGGCACAGGCCAAGCATTCACCGGCAGCGTCGACGAGCCGGCCGTCTACAGTAGGGCTCTCACCGCTAGTCGGATCCTTGCCCACTACAACGCGGGCACCATACAGGTCGCCGGCGTGTCAGTCGGCCCCGACTCAGCTCTGCCCAATCCAGCAGAGACAGCTACCGAACCAGCCCCAGCTCAGGTACCAGCCCAGGTGCCTTCAGATCCGGCCGTGACCGACGCGGCACAGGCTACCCAGGCCGTCCCGGACACGACCGCGACCAGCCCAGCGGAGATGGATACCGAATCAGTCCCCACTGATCCGGCAGGTATGCCCGCAGAGGGAGGCGCGACCGATCCGCTAGCTGAAGCACCGTAAACGAAGCAACGTTGCCGCATCGGGCAACATCGAAGGGGACCCGCAGTGTAACAACTGCGGGTCCCTTTCGCGTCCTCGTCCTCGATAGAGCACGGTACTGCTACCTCAGATCAACAGACCGACTTTCCTGCTTCAGGCGGTGTAGCAGAGGGTGTCGATCAAGCGCGGGATGAACAGGCGCGGGACTTTCACCATCGTGGTGGCATCGGACGACGGGCGTGGCGCCGTCGACCGACGATCAGTCCCTGGGGAGAACGCCTCGGGCACCCTCTGACGGCCAGTCTCGGCCATCCCGTACCGCCGAGAGCGCCGCTTCCAAGTGCGGAACGACCGTCCCCCAGGCGTAGCTGGTGGCCGTGCGCCGGGCGGCAAGCCCGAGAGTTCGCAGTCGGTCGCCGTCAGAAAGCAGCGAACCAATCGCCGCAGCCAGCTCCGCGGGCCTGCCGGGCTCCACAAGCGCACCGTTGACACCGCCCTGTACGACGTCCAGCACCCCTCCGGTGCGAGTCGCAACCACCGGCCTGCCGAACGCCATCGCTTCGAGCACCACGTTGGGCAGGCCCTCCACCAGACTCGATGGCAGAACGACCACCGACGCGCACCGGTACTGTTCGGCCAGCTCGGCCTGGGACTTCCACCCCAGGAATCGGACCGGGCGACCAGCAGCCAGCGCCTCCGCCTGCGCACGATCCACGCCATCGCCCACCACGGTGAGGCAAGCGTTGGGTACCAGTGGCAGCGCCTCGATCAAGTCGTCGAGCCCTTTGCCGCGCTCCAGCCGCCCGACGAACAGGAGCTGGCGCTCGGGCGACGGTGGGCTCACCTCCGCCGGCAGGCTGAGCCCGTTGGGCATGACCCTGACCTTGCGCAGGATGCCAGCCGCGACGGCCGGCGGGACCTGGCTGCGCACGGTGCTCGCGAAGCTCGCCACCATGGTCGCGGTCTGCAGAAAAATCAGGCGCGACCGCAGCCACACCGCGGGCGCCAGCCCACGGCCCCGTGGCCGTGGGTCGCCTCGGTACTCGACCTGGGAGCGGACCCACAGCACGTGAGGCGTTCTGGTTGCCAGCGAGGCGGCCGCGCCCAGCAGGCCGGCGTCCAGGGTGTGGTACGACAACACGACGTCGAACCGCACGCCGGCGCTCACCATGCCGCGGATGCCGCTGGCGATGTCCCAGGCCAGGCGTAGCGCCGGATTCCGGGCGTAGGCCGCCCCAGCGACCCGCAGCTCTGGTCGTTCGACAACCCACACCTCGCCGCTGCGGTAGACGCGCGACGATCGTCCGCGAACAAACATCCAGACGTCGTGACCCCGCTTCGCCAGCTCCTCTGCGCCGCGCGCGGCCTGCCGCTCGGTACCGCCGTTGTTCGTGGCCGGCAGATGGGCCACGACCATCGCTATGCGAAGCTGGCCGGCGCGCCCAGGGTCTATCGCCATGCCGTTGACGACGCCGACTTCACCGCTCGTCTCACGACGACCGCGGCGCCAACGATGCCGCCATGCCAGCGTTTGCTGGATGAGCCAACGCGCTCGGCAGCGTGTCAACAAATTGTCTAGCCCACAGCTCCAGACAGAGCAGCGTCCAGAGGCGCGAACCGTGGCTGAACATGCGCGTCTCGTGCTCGCGGATGAGCCCGGCGAGCTGAGCGCGCTGGAACCAGCCGCGGCGCGCCAGACCGTCACCGAGAATAACCTCGTCGATCAGCGGCTTCAAGGGACCGCGCAACCAGTCGTCCAGCGGGATGCCAAAGCCCGACTTTGGTCGCTGCAGGATCTCGGGCGGTAGCAACCGGCGCGCAACGTCACGAAACAGGAGCTTGCTCACGCCGTGCGCGTGAAACGCCGTCGATGGCAGCGAGAAGGCGAACTCCACCACCTCATGGTCCAACAACGGCGCTCGCGTCTCGAGCGAATTGACCATGCTCATGCGATCAACCTTGGCCAGGATGTCGTCGGTGAGGTACGCGTGGATGTCGGCCCACTGCACGGCAGACAGCAGATCCGCGTGCGTGTGCTCGGACAGCAGCGTGTCGAGATGGCTTGCCCCGTGTAGGGTCGACACGTGCTGACGCCAGTCGGATTGATAGAGCGCCAGGCGCTCCTGGTGTCCGAAGGTCGTCATCGCCGACGCGTAGCGTTGCGTCCAGCTCGAGGCGATGCGGTCCAGGCGGCGTTTGCCGCGCGCCCCGTCGGGAAGCCGTGCTCCTACGTGGCCAACGAGCGTGCGCAGCATGGGTGGCAGGCGATCGTAGGCCTGTTCGGCGACTGCCTGCTGGTAGCGCCCGTACCCCGCGAACGCCTCGTCACCGCCGTCGCCGGTGAGGCACACGGTGACGTGCTGGCGGGCGAGCTGCGACACGTAGTAGGTGGGCACCGCCGAAGAGTCGCCCTGGGGTTCGTCCATCCCCCAGACGATGGTGGGTAGCAGGCTGTCAAAGTCGGGATGAACGACGAGGTCGTGGTGCTCCGTACCCAGCGCCCGCGCAGTGCGCCGCGCTGCTGGCGCCTCATTGAAGCGTTGATCGTCAAAGCCGATGGTGAAAGTCTTGACCGGCTCCCCGGTGAAGCGCGCCATGAGCGCCACGACGACACTGGAGTCGAGCCCGCCGCTCAGAAACGCGCCCAACGGCACGTCGCTGATGAGCCGCTTCCTGACGGCTGCTTCGAGCAGACCCTCCAGATGGTCGACCGCTTCGCGCCGCGCGCCCACGGTCAGCTCGCCGGTCGCCTGGCGGGGAGGCAGCGTCCAGTAGGCAGAGGTTCGCACCTGATCCGCCTCGTAGATCAAGAGGTGGGCCGGCCGCAGCTTCCGCGCCATCGCGAAGATGGACCGGGGCGCGGCAACGTAGCCGAACGCGAGATACTCGTCGAGCGCGGCGGGATCGATGGTGCGCTCGAACTCCGGGTGTTGCAGCAGGCACTTCAGCTCGGAGCCAAAGACGAGGCCAGAAGGGAGGTGGGCGTAGAAGAGTGGCTTCTTGCCAAAGCGGTCCCGGGCCAGGAGAAGGCGTTCACGGCGGGCGTCCCAAACGGCGATGCTGAACATTCCATGGAGGTGGTTAGCGAAGTCGTCGCCGTACGCCTCGTACGCGTGGACGATCGTCTCGGTGTCCGAATGGCTCGCGAAGACGTGCCCCATGGACTCGAGCTCAGCGCGGAGCTCGCGGAAGTTGTAGATCTCGCCGTTGAAGACGGTCCAGATCGTTCCGTCTTCGTTTCGGACTGGCTGTTGACCACCTTCGACGTCGATGATGCTCAGGCGGCGCATCCCGAGAACGGCCACGCCGTCGTCGTACAGGCCCTCGTCGTCCGGCCCGCGATGCTCGATGAGCGCGCACATGCGCCGGACAAGCGACGGATCGGTACGCTGGCCCCTGCCGTTGGTGACTACTCCGGCAATGCCGCACATGGGCGCCTCCTCAGGACGTAGCGCCTACGGCGGCGTGGCCCGGAGCACCTGGCCGCCACCGATCCGACGTGTGAGTGGTATCCCCTCATTCTGTCATTCTGCTGAGGCTTCGGGCTCGGGCCGCGTGGTTCGCAGGTCGGCTGCTGCTGCGGGTACCGACACGAGGCGGCGATACAGCTCGTCGTAGCGGCGAGCCACGCTGTCCAGGGCAAACTCTTCCTCGACCCGCGACCGCGCGGCCTCGCCGAGTCGTCGCCGAACAGCTGGGTCCAGCAGCTGGTCGAGCGCCGTGGCGAGCGGCGGAACCTCATCGGCGGGGACCAGCAGCCCGGACGTACCGTCCTCGATGATATCTTCGGTCCCGGCGATCTGCGTGCCGAGACATGACAGGGCACTGGCCATCGCCTCCAACAGCGCGTTGGGCATCCCCTCGAAGCGCGAGGCAAGAGCGAAGGCATCGACAGCGTGGAGAAACTCCACGGACTCGACAGGTCCCAGGAAGCGGACTGACGCCGCCGCGCCGACGTCGGACGCCAGCTGCCTCAGCGCGGCCTCTTCCGGACCCTGACCCGCCACACACAAGACGGCGCCTGCCCCGGGCAGCTCGCTCGACGACCAGGCCTTGATCAAGACGTCAACACCTTTTTGGCGGTGCAATCGACCCAGGCACCCCACAAGCAAGGAAGCTGCCGGCAACCCGAGACGTTGCCGCGCCCGAGCGCGCTCCCCGTCAGCCGCCGCCCGGAACCGTCGAACGTCGACTCCATTCGGGATGTAGTAGCGCCGCTCATACCCCTGCTCCGCGAGCTCGCGCTCGATCCGTCGGCTCGGCGCCACGATTGCGCTCACCTCCGCTAGCAGCACGGCCGAGACGGGTCCCAGAACGCCCCACGGCTGGTCGCCCGTCCGCAGCCGCTGGACATCCCCCTCGGGGCCGGCGCACGCAATCTTGACGACGACGGGGCGTCCAAAGCGCTGCGCCAGGAGCACAGCCGGAATCAGCTCCATGCTCGCCATATGGCAGTGAAGGACGTCGAATGCGCGCCGCCGCCGCAGGAGATAGCTGCCAAGGGCGAGCACGTACGAGAACTTCGCCAGACGCCGCAGTCGCCGCCGATCCGGCGCGTACAGCAAGCGCTCGACCGGAATCTCGTCGACCACCGCGGTTCGCGGCAATCCCCGGTACCGCGCGGTCGCAACCTGCACCTCCAGCCCCCTCTCGGCCAGGGCGCGCGAAAGCGCCAGCGCTTGCCGCTCCGTGCCCGCTCCCAACGGGTGAAACTGCATGCAGACCATCTGCACCCGCATCAGGCCACCGCGACCCGCGCTCTCCCTCACCTCCATCGAGCGGCCAAGCACTGGTTCACCCCGCACGTTCACCGGTGTCGCGCTCACGTGGACGAGCCGGCCCGGGCGACGCGGGACGCCAATCGGTACATGCCCGACACGCGGGAGAAGAACATCGCCCGCTCGTCAGCGGTCGGCACGCCGATCAGCCAGACACCGGTGACATAAACGGCGCCAAACAGGAGAGCGCCGACCGCCAGCACAGCAAAAGGACCCGCGTTGAGCAGGAACGATCGAGCAACCGCGGTGACGACCAGTGCCAGGAATGCCGCCACACCAAGCTTTCCGACATCCCTCAGTAGCACCAGGTCACGCCAGGAGGCGCCAAGTATGTTGGCCGCCTTGAGCCCGATAAACAAGCGTTCCACCGCGTTAGCCACTACTACCATCGTAATAACACCCACGGGTCCAAACCGGTCCGTGCCAAACCACAGAGCGACAATCAAAAAGAAAAGAACGATCGCGCGGGTCCTCAGCAGATAGTACCGATGAGCGGGGTAGGCACGCATAATTGGATCGAATGCACTTGAAACCATCCCGAGAGGGATCATGGTCAAATTGACCACGAAAATCGGCCAGCTATCAAGATAGCGCGATGTAAACAGTAACATGATAAACTCGTGCCCTATGATCAGCATGAAAGCATAAATGGGTAAATATGCCGCCGCAAGCTTGCGCACCATCCGCACGGTGAGACGGAGAATCTCACCTGGACGATCTTCCTTTTGGAGCTGGCTCACGCGCGCGATCATGACCGATCCGACAGAGTCACTGAGGATACCGATTAGCGGCATTTGGAAGATGCCGACGGCATAGATAGCATAGGTCGCCGCATCAAAGCGGTTAGACACGAAATAGTGATGGATCTGCAGCTGCAGCGACCAGATCAAGCCCGCCAATCCAAGCGGAACTGCATACGCTATCTGCGTACGCGTCAAGGTCCAGTCAAGGCCAACGGAGAACGCCTTGAATCGTCTGGCCAGATACACCGTCAGGATCGTTGTCTGGATAGCCCCCTGGATCGCGGTAGCGGTGAGCAGGGCTTGCAAGGAGCCGAAAAGGATCGCGGCACTAAGCATCAACAGCGTGAAGGTGATCTGGCTGGCGACGATGAACACTGTCGCTAGACGCGGCTGCTGATCGGCGATGGCGATGTACTCGAGGGGCGAGGCCGTCACCCACAGCAGAATGACCAGGCCCAGCAGGGGTGCATAAGACACGAGATCGGAACTGTTGAAGATGTGGCCCAGCAAGTCCGGGTACGCGACGAGCACAAGGCAACCCAGGCCGGCCGCGCAGGCGTGGAAGAGCAAGATGTTGAGCACGACCTGCCCCTGTCGACTGCTCTCGCGGGGCAGGAAGTAGAAGGCCGTCATGTGAAAGCCGAGCGGCAAAATGTTGAGCGCGGTCGACAGCAGCAGAAAGCTCTGCTTGTAGATCCCGTAGTCGGTCTGGTCGAGCCGACGTACCAGCAGCAGTGGCAAGAAGAGGGTCAGCGTAAAGGCCACCGTCCTCGCGGCAGCTATCCACAACGCTGGGACAGCAAGCGACCCACTGCCGCGAGCGTGGGGCGTGCTCGGCTCTCCAGTCGCGACGTCGCTCATGGGTCCTCAACGGGGCGAGCTGCGTACACGCCCGTCAGCAAGAAGAGCGCGAGCCCCAGCACCTGTGGGATAACCAGTAACGTACCGGTGCCGGCGGCAATAGCGAGGACTACGGCAGAAAGCGCGCCCCCCAACCGTACGGGATCCGCCCGCCGCCGCCACCCGTTCCACATGGCGGCGGCAGCCAGGGTAATGAAGAGTCCCACCGCGGGCAGGCCGTCCTCCAGCAGGAGAGCGAGATACGTATTTTCGAGAGACTGGCCCGGGACACCAGAGGCTTCGCCGACGGTGAATTGGCTGCCGATTCGTTGCCACTGTCCGTATCCCACGCCTGTGACAAACTGGAAAGGATCGCGCTGCAGATACACGAGTGCGATCCTGGCGGACTGGATGACGTCTACCCGAGTAGCTATTGACTGATTGTGCGCCGCAAAGAACTCCTGGCCGGCGATCGCGGCGCGTACTGGCGGGCTGAGGAGGAGAACAATGAACGCGATGATCAACGCTCGGGTCAGCCAGGTTCCGCGGCTGATCAGCAAAACCGCGAGCGCCGTGCCCATGGCGATAGCCCCACCAATCGACCGCGTGCCAACGTAGGTGAACGGCAGAAACACCGCCATGGCCGTAGCAGCCCGACCGAGGGTCGAGCGACCCACCAGTGGCAACACGGCAGCGAGGCTGAGCGCGAAGTAGTCGGCGGCGAAGTTCGGACCCTGGAGCATGCTGCCGGCCCGGTACGCGTCGCCTGCCCACTCGTAGAGGGACGCGGTACTAAAGAGAGGGCGCCCCAGCCGGTACTCGACGAGGAGCTCCGCAGCGGCCAGCGTGGCGCCCACCGCGGCGACCATTGACCAGCGCTCCGGGTGGGTGCCGGAGAAAAGTATTCGCCCGGCTACGTACATCAGAAACGGAAGAATGGTCCACTGGGCGAACAGACGCAGGTCGACGCTTGGTGAGCCGGCCAACAGGAAGGAGAGCAGGAGCCAGCCAAAGAGGGCGGCCGCTGCGAGATCGACAGTTGTCGCGTGGAACCTTCCGCCTCGGGCCCAAGAGGTCAACACACGGTAGCCGAGCGCAAACGCGAGGAGCGCCAGGAGCACGCCCCAGACCTGGATCCCGCCGAACGGCACGCGCTGGGCGCCCACAACGACGGGGCTCGCGATGACCACCCCGGCCAGGACGGCTTCGACGCCGGCGCGGGCGAAATACGCCACGCCTATGACCGCCAGCGCGGGTAGGAGAGCCCACCAGAAACCCGCCGCCACGGCAATGCCCACCAGCGCGGCGGCAATCACCACGCATGTGGCAGACGCCACCTCGAGCGTGCTCCACGACTGGGCCGGGGAGAATATGGCCCTGGAGCGCGTGGGCCAGGATTGCGCCACCGCTTAGGCCCTAGCCCTAAGCCGCGGCCCAGTGCGGCCGGCGACTGTCCCCAGGAAAAGGCGACATCCTCATCCTCAGCGTGGGCCCGCCGTCCCTTGCGCCCGCTGCGGCGGCGGGCTCGCCACCCTGTCCACGGCGACGGCGCCGTCCACCCGCGCCACGCTGGGTTCGTGTGGCGCTCGGGATGCCTCTTGAACGGCACTTTCGATGAGCTCGAACAGACCCTCGCGGAACGACACGCGCGCTTCCCACCCAAGAAGCTCCTGTGCCCGGGCCGAGTCGATGAGCGCCGGCTCGATGTCGCCCGGTCGGGCCGGCCCGAAGCGGATCGCGGTTGGCAAGCGCTCGGAGATGAGCTCTGCGAGCTGCCGAATAGAGATGTTCTCGGTAGCGGTGAGATTGACCGCGTCGCCTCTGGCGGGCGCTTCCGCCGCCAGGCGGAACCCCCGGGCAATGTCCCGCGCATGTGTGAACTGTCGGGTCTGCTCTCCCGAGCCACTGATCACAATCGGCTCGCCCGCCAATGCCCGACTGATGAACAGGGAGAACACCGAGTTGGGACGCATGCGCAGCCCGTAAGCCGTGCCAAGCCGCAGCGCAAGCGTCGGGACATCATGCAGGTGATCATATGAAAGAGCCAGCAGCTCGCCGGCGTACTTGGTGATGTTGTAAGGGTGGTCCGGCCGACACGGGTGGCTCTCGTCCACCGGACGGGTCGCGGGCTTCCCGTAGACCTCCCAGGTACTGGCGTACACCAGTTTGCCAACAGTGTTCCGGCGCGCCGCCTCGGCCACGTTTGCCGTTCCCACCGCGTTGTACGCGGCCGCGGTGAACGGCTCCGACGCCGCCAGGTAGACGTCGCCGACTCCGGCCAGGTGGCAAATGGCGTCCCTGCCCTGGAATGCCGCGGTGACAGCCTCCAGATCGAGAAGATCGACCTGGATCATCTCGACACCACCCAGCCGCTCGCTACTTGGCTTGACTCGGTCCAGAATGGCTACCTCGTGGCCGTGGCTCGCAAGCTCTTCCGCCACGTGACTTCCCAGGAAGCCAGCTCCTCCAGTCACCACTACCTTCACTATGTACTCCTCTTTACACTACCGATCTTCAACTTTTCGACGACATCAGCAAATCACGCACCATCCAGTAGTCGAGATTACCCGTGTCTAGTGGCGACCGTTTGTGGTTGGCACGAGCGATGAAATGATCCAGACCAGCTCACCGACCAGACAGGCCGGCCTCGGCGCGTTCGCGCCACCAGCAGGCAACCTCCCGCGGTAAAGCGTGCCAACAGGGACGGCTATCCGCGGGCAGCGCCCCGTGCCCTACCCTCCCCGCCATCTCTTGCAGAAACTCTTCGTACACGGCTCTATGGGCGGGATAGCGCATGTAGTCAGGATGAACGTTCACCAGGGCCATGCCGCTCCATTGGGCGATGAAGTCGACCTTGTCGACCCACAGCTTGGGCGTTCGCTCTCCGAGCACCGCCAACAGGGTGTGGTCCTGCAGCAGCGTGTACGGCAGCTCCACAAAGTGGCCACAGAAGAATGGCCAGATGCTCATGGTGCCGCCGGGCATAATCTCGAACGGGTCAGTGTCGAAAAACGAGGAGTCGTACTGGATCTCCAACGCTTGCATCCACTCGGGGTTACGATGGGTGGAAGGCGAGCGAAATCCGGCGGCGCCCCATTCTTGCAGGCACCAATTGATCCGGCGGGCGCTACGATCGAACGCCGCTCGTGACGCATACAGTTTACCATCGTGCTTCAGCCCGTGGAGGCCGACTTCAAAGCCGCGCTGCTGCAACTCTCTTACCAGAGAGCTGTCGACGGCGTAGTCCTCCAGGACGAAGTTGAACGCAGACCGGAAGCCGTAACGCTCGTCCATGTCGGCCAATGTGCGGGCAAATTGCTGACCTTCGGCTCGCTCGATGTCATGAGTGAGCACGAAAGCGAAGCGAGCATCGTCAGGCCACAGGCTCCGATGCCGGAGACGCCCCGGCGCGGCGCCATCGCTCAGTTTCGCCGTGGCGCAGGTAGCGGCAGCCGCTGATACGTGGCTCAGCACCTGGTAGAGAAATTGGACGTAGCGATCTTCGATCGGCCACCGCAACGGATAAGAGCTAGCTTGACCCTTCGAGCGCATATGGCGGGCGCGCCGCGTGAGCGACCGTGGCACGAGAGGTCGGAGCTCATAATAGAACTGTTTCGCTCGGCTCAGGCGATAGCGGCCCGGGCCGAACTGGCCTTCCCCCAACACGTGCTCGAGCAAGCCGTCGAGGCCGTGTCGCGCCAGAGCTTCCGGACCACCCGGCAAGACGTTCGCCGCGGCGCGCACGGCGCTGTCCCAGGTATCCGCCGACACCTCCCGGGTCAACTGCCAGAACTTCGCCGGCGTGTTCTCTCTGTACAGGGAGCGCAGGTCGTCCTGCGTCCGCAGGCCGAGCTCAGCATCACCCCGGTCCCGCCCGTCCACGCTCGTCACTCTGAAGGAGCCGAGCTGCTCGTCGCTGCGCCGGCCTGCGCAAGAGCTGGCACGCTGACGCACTCGACAGTGGCTACGATGCTCTCGCCAGCGACCACGCGGGCGCCAGCCTGCACGACTACTTTCAAGTCTGGTCGCGCCGGTACGACGAGGTCCACCTGCGAACCTAATCGGATCACGCCCAATCTCTGCCCCAGTGCGACGTCGTCGCCCTCCCGGACGAAGCCGACGATCTGGCGCACGAGACGAGACGCAATCTGGACCACCGCGACCTGGAGGTCACCCCGTTCGATGACTGTCGTGGCGCGCTCGTTGGCGAACGCCATGCCAGGACGCCTCAGCGACCCGAACTGGCCCGGGAAGTGCCGTCGCAGCACAACGCGGCCACCGATAGGCGCCCGGTTGACGTGCACGTCCAGAAGGCTCATGCCGATACCGACGACCACGGCATCTTGCGCGCGGAGTGGGGTCCGGGTCAGCTCGTGCAGCGGGTACCACTGTCCTTGCTTGCTGGCAACAGGAAGCATGCCGCCATGCGACTCGCGCACGTAGAGAACCTCACCATCGGCCGGGCTGACAATCGCGCCGCTGTCGTCAGGAGGCCGCCGCTCTGGGTCCCTGAAAAATCGGTACGCCAGCGTCGCCAGCGCCAGCCCCAGCGTCGTGAGCCACGTTAGCGCCGCCCGCGCGCCAGAGCCCAGCGACAGCCACCGCGCGGTCGGAACGACCAGTATGCCCGTCATGATGCCGAGTCCACCGACTCCGGTGGCCGTGCGGCGCAGACCAAGCTGCCACTTCCAGGCCAGCGGCAGGGCCGTCACCAGCGCGAGCGCTACTCCGACGAGCCAGTCCCACCACATACGTCTACCATTCTCTCCGATTTGTCGCCATCGAGCGCTAAACCTTCACCAGGCCTTGGATCAAGTCCAAATAACGAACGCGCATGTCGGACCATTTGTAGCGGGCATTGAACGCTTGCAGACCGCGCTTCACGTTCGTCAGTCGCTCCCGATGATGGTAAACGTCGCGGATACGGTCTGCCAGGGCGTCCACGCTGTCCGGCTGATAGAAGATAGCGTCACCGTCGCCAAAGTATCGTCTGATGACTCGCAGCGCCGGCGCAATGGTCGGGATCTCCATGGCCGCGTACTCCAGCATCTTCGCGGGCAGCATCCAGTTATGCCGCAGCTCGGTCTGCAGCCGGTTACCGATGACACCGGCGTCTGCATGCGACAGATAGTTGGGCAGGTCTTCCACTGGAATGTTGCCCTCGACGATGGTCACCATGTTCTCCAGGCAGAGCTCTGATCGTAGCTCCTTGATCATCGGCATGGACTCGCCGCCGCCAATGAGCAAGAAGCGCACCTGCTGGCAGTCTCTGCGCACCTTCTGGATGGCTCTCAAGATGAGATCGATGCCCAAGCGCTCGGCGACGGTCCCGTGGTAGACCAGGTTGAGGCTCGTGTGTGGCTGTTGGCATGGAAGCGGCTGGAATACGTCTTCCCGAGCCAGGTTCATCACAACGAGAATTTTCTCCTTCGGAATACCATGGCCTGCTAGCGCCTCCTTTTGCAAGTCGTTCGCCGTGATGAGACGGTCGGCCAACCGCGCGCTAAGGCGCTCCTGCATGCGAATGAGGCGGATCAAGGGATGGCTCAGGGTGAAGCCGAACTTCGTCGCGAAGTGCTCGGGGGACGTGTCGTGAATGTCGAGAATGACTTTGGCGCCGAGGAGCTTGGGCACCAATGCCGCGAAGACGAGAAAATCCGGCATATTGTGAACGTGAATGACGCCGTACGGGCGACGGATTGACGCTCTGGCAATATGGAAGACAGCGATGAGCAGAAACTGCAGCTGCGCGGCAAGGTATGACGACACACTGTGGCCACGCACCTTGGAAGAGCTCAGCGAGAATATTCTCAGCCCTGGTCGCGGATTTTTGGGCCCGCCTATAGCGAAGACATCCACCTGGCAGCCGGCATCGAGAAGCGTGTCAACGTAGCGCTGAACACGCGCATCGACCGAGTAGTCGTTGTACACGAGCATGCATGCGGGGCGCATGCTCCCTATGGTAGTCCCTGCGCTGGGCGTCGTTGTCGCATTGTTGGGATGGGCCGTCACGATGACTGGGCCGGCTGCCGAGTGGGTGAGCGGGGGTCGTTCGCCGGCCGCGGACTTCCGCCCAGAATTGCCCACGAGCACCTCGTACACGCGACGAACCCGCTGAGCGACTGACGCCACGGATAGGTGCCGCACTGCCTCGCGCCCTCTAGTCCGCCCCCCTGGAATGTCGAGCGCGGCACGGATCGCCCGCGCAAACGCTTCAGGCGTTCTGGGGACCAGCGCGCAGCCGGGGACAGAGCCCAGCAGCTCGCGCGTATCGCCGACATCGGCGACCACGAGGGGGGCGCTACACGCCATCGCTTCCTTGACGACGTTGGGCGACCCTTCCCACAGCGACGGCAGGGCCACGACGTCGGCGGCGTTGAAGAAGTCGACGAGCTCCGTCTGGGGCCGGTTGAAGACGGGTATGATCTCGATCGCCAGGCCCTCGGCCCGGAGCTGCGCGACGGCATCCTGAGCGACTGAGAAAGCCTTGCGTGGGATCGCGGGGTCCGCCGGGAAGACGACGTAGCGCTTGCCCGGGTCGAGCCCCAGCCGCTCGCGGGCCACGTTCCGTGGACAGGGCTGGAAGAGGTCGAGATCCACGCCGTTGGGGATGACCGCGACGGGCGCTCGTGGGCGCGGACGCAGGACGCGCCCCATCTCCCGCGATTTGACGATGACGCCGTCGACCGTCTGGGCCAGGACCACGCTGCTCATGACCGTCAGCCGGCTGCGGAGCGTGCGCCGCCCGCGACGGTCTGGTGTGCCCAGGAGGTCGTCGCCGCAGAACGAGACGACCACGGGCAGCCGCCACTGCGCCCGAGCCACGATGCCGCAGTACCCGTAGTGCCCGTGCACGAGGTCGAACCGCGCTGGGCGCGCCAGGCGAAACACTTGCCAGAGCCCCGCCACATACTTCCACGGTGACCGCCCTTGAAGATGGAGCACGGTTGTCTTGACGTTCGCGTGACCGAGCGATTCGATCTGGCTCTTGATGAACGTACCCGAATGGGGGTTGCCAGGCGTCGGGTACGCGGCGGTGACCATGAGCACGCGGAGCTGTCGCTCTGGTAAGGCCCCGGCAGTTGGCGCGGGCGGCGCGGTCGACGGCTGCAAGACGTTCATCAGGACGAGGCCACCCCGCCAAGAGGGCTGTCACCGAGGATGAAAGCCCGATACCAGGCCTCCATGGAGAGCAGCAGGAACAGGATGCGCTGGTGGTTGCGCTGATCCTGGTCATGTTCCCGGATCAGCGTCTCCACCACGTCCCGGTCGAGGTAGGCGCGGGTGAAGGAGTCGGGCGCGAGGATCGCCTGGCAGAGCTGGCGCCCGAGGCGCTGACGCAGCCACAAGTCGACAGCGCTCGCGAAGCCGATCTTGGGCCGGCGGACGACGTCCGGCGGGACCATGCCGGCGCAGACACGGCGGTGGATGTACTTGCCGCGCCCGAGGCGGACCTTGAGTCCGCCGGGGACACGCTCGGCCAGCTCCATGAACTCGAGGTCCAGGAAAGGTACGCGCGCCTCGACGCTGGCTGCCATCGACATCTTGTCCTCGCACAGCAGCAGGTTGTCCGAAAGCGACGTGCGTGTGTCGACGTGGAGCATGCGCTCCAACCGCGTGCCGGGCGGCGCCTGCGCCAGCTGATCGGCCACGAACGCCCGCGGGACGTCCGGGTTCACCCGTCGTCGAAGCGCGGGGCTGAGCAAGCGCGCTCGGGTCGACGGCGCGACGAACGTGTACATCGAGAGCAGCTGCTCGACTTCCGAGCGGCCTTCGAGAGCGTACGCCAGGCGGCGGTACGTCTCGGGAACCGGCAGCCGCTCCGCCAGCGGCACCAGCATGGACTGCACGAACGGCCGCGGCAGCGCTCCCAGCAGGCCGCCGTAGGCGGCGCCGAGATGGCGGGCGTAGCCGCCAAACGTCTCGTCGGGCCCCTGACCATTCAGCAAGACTTTGATCCCCTCCGCCTGCGCCATCGCCGCCACGAAGTAGTAGGCCGGGGAGGATTCGTTGCCGATGGGCTCCTCCAGGTGCCAGATGTAGCGCTCCAGGAATGCCGCGTAGTCCTCGCTCGTGATCGTCCTGCCGCTGAAGCGGGCGCCGAAGAGCCGCGCCGTCTCGGACGCCGGCCCGACCTCGCTGACCTCCTCGCGCCCGGCAAAGCCCACTGTAAAAGCGCGCACCGGCTGAGAGCTGGAGCGAGCCATGAGCGCCAGCAGGGTGGAAGAGTCGACGCCGCTGCTGAGCGAGAGTGAGATCGGGACGTCGCTCACCATCTGGCGCCGCACGGCCCCATCCAGGCGGGCGCGCAGCTCGTCGACAGCCTCGCTCGCGGCGATGCGTCTCAGGGGCTCGGCCTGGTTCGCCCAGTAGCGCCCGATCGTTAGCCCACCGGCGTCGACCACCGCGTACCCCGCCGGCGGCAGCTTCTTGATCCCGCTCAACAGCGTCCACGGTGATGGCGTGTAGCGGAAGGTGAGGCAAAGGTTCAACGCGTCCGGGTCAACGTCCCGCGGCACAGCGGGATCGGCGAGGATCGACTTCAGCTCCGAGCCGAAGCGGAAGACGCCGCCAGCCACTGTGTAGTACAGCGGCTTGACGCCGAAGTGGTCGCGCGCCAGGAACAGGCGCTGACGACGGGCATCCCAGACCGCGAAGGCGAAGATGCCGTTGAAGCGCGCTGGGCAATCGAGCCCAAACTCCTCGTAGGCGTGCACCACCACCTCGGTGTCGGAAGCTGTAGCAAAGTAGTGGCCGCGTTGACGGAGATCCTCGCGCAGCTCGCGGTAGTTGTAGATCTCGCCGTTGAAGACGATCGTGACCGAGCCGTCCCCGTTCGCGATCGGCTGGTCGCCGGTGGCAAGGTCGATGATGGACAGGCGGCGGACGCCGAGCGCCAGGCCCGCGGCGTCGTCGAAGTACTCCCCGGCCTGATTGGGCCCGCGGTGGGCCTGCAAGTCGCGCGCGCGCCGAAGGAGCGGACGCGAGATCGGCTCACGTGTGCCGAACGCGTAGAAGCCCGTTATGCCACACACAGTTGGGACGTCCCTCGCTGATCTCGGCGATACGGTAGGAGAGACCAGCAGCTCACGACGCGGACCACTGCAGCACTCCGTTGGTGTCCGAGAGCGCATCCGGCCGAGCATCGGTCGTGGTCGGCACCATCCGCCCGCCGTCGTGGAGCGACTGCTGGGCGGACTCTAGGATGCGCACCACCTGGAGCGCGTGCGCCCCATCGGTCAACGGGCTGGCGCCAGTCTGGATGCACTCCAAAAAGTGCTGGCACTCCAGGCGCAGCGGCTCGGTGCTTGGCAGATGAGGGATAGTGATGTCGCCGTAACGGTAAGAGAGCTGGAACTCGCCGAAGGTCGCGGTGTGGGGTGGGGCTTCGACACCCTTGTCGTAGATACGGATCTTCTCCAGCATCTCGACATCGTCGTAGACGGCCATCTTCTTGCTGCCGACAATCGTCGTGCGGCGCACCTTGTTCGGGTCCAGCCAGCTGACATGGACCTGCGCTCGCACCCGTTCGGAAAAGGCGATGTTCAGGTACGCCACGTCCTCGATACCGGGCTGCACGCACGCGCTACCGTGTGTGCTGACGGCGACGGGGTCCATGCCGAGAACGTACATCAAGATCGAGACGTCGTGAGGAGCGAGGTCCCAGACCACGTTGATGTCGCGTTGGAACAGGCCGAGATTCAGTCGCTGCGCATGAGCGTAGTAAACTTCGCCCAGTTCGCCGCTCTGAACGAGGTCGTGCAGGACGCGAACGGCGGGATTGTAGAGAAACGTATGGCCCACCATGAGGGTCCGGCGCTCGTGTTCGGCGAGCTGGATCAGCTCTTCGACATCTTTACCGGTTACCGCGATGGGCTTCTCGACGAGCACGTGCTTTCCGGCTCGCAGCGCTTCGCGGGCGAGCTTGGCGTGGGTGGTGACTGGTGTGGCTACGACGACGGCGTCGATGTCCGGAGACGCGAGCATGTCGCGGTAGTTCCGCGTCGTACGAATCCCAGGATCTGTCGCCTGGATAGCCGCCAGGCGGCTTTCGTCAAAGTCCGCCACCATCACCATGCTGGCCCCGGGCAGCTCGCTGAAGTTGCGAACGTGTTTGGGGCCCCAGTAGCCGGCGCCGATCACTCCGATCCCAATCACATGTACCATCCCTCTCCGACATGATCGAGCGGGCTGCCGTGCGACGCCGACCCGGTCGATACCTCAACAAGAACAAGCTCCCTGCCTCGTGACGACGACGAGAGGCGGGCGCGGGCCAATCTGCCGATCGAGCCAGATTGACGAGCGCTCACTATCTCGCTGTCTCGCTATCTCGCTGTCAGGATAGGCCACGCTGGGTCTTCGGCTGACGAAAGTCTCGCGTGCTGCACCGACCGACCGGCCACAATCGCGCGATGCTGGGCGGGACGACCGGCGGGTGTCGCTGCCTGCGGGGGCGGGGGGCTGTAGACGCTCGTCGAGCCACCTTTATGAAGGCATGCTGGCAGGTCTGGCGTCAACCGCTCGGCGTTGAGACCTGGTTGAGCAATGCTCATACGCTGGTCGCGGTGGCAGCAGCCGCCGCCCTGGTGCGGACGGGCGCCGCGGCTACGGGACTGTAGGATGCAACAGAGCCTCGTGCGCTTCAGCGTATGACTGATACTGCGCGGCGCCGTAGAGGGGGACGCGGTTGACGACGGCGCCCAGCAGCCGCGCGCCGGCATTCCGCAGGGTGGCAACCGCCTCGGCGGCGTCCCGGCCCCGTGTGCGCTGCCCATTCACGACGAAGAGCACGCCGTCTACCATGCCGGACAGCATGGCCGGATCGCTCGCCGCCAGCACTGGCGACGAATCGAGAATCACCAGGTCGGCCAGCTCGCGCAGCTGCGCCATTCGCTGGCGCATGTGCTGGGAGCCGAGGAGCTCGCTGGGGTTGGGCGGCAACGGGCCGCTCGGCAGCACCCACAGCCCCTCAATCCGCGTCTGGGCGAGGACGCTCGCCGTGGTCTGGTGCTCGTGCAGCAGCACGGAGGTGAGGCCAGCGCCGTTCGGCACACCGAACACCTCGTGCAGGCTCGGCGCGTGCAGATCAGCATCGATCAAGACCACGCTCTTGCCGGCCTGGGCAACCACGATCGCCAGGTTAGCGGCAGTGCTGGTCTTGCCTTCGCCCGCGCCGGCGCTCGTCACCAGGAGGGTGCGCAGCGGCGAGTCAGCCGACGCCACCTGGAGATTCGCGCTCAACAGACGGAAGGCTTCGCCGAGGCGGGCCGCGTGACTTCTGTCGGACGGCGACAGCGTGGGGGCCACGATCTGGTCGACTGTGAGCGGGGCGTCTTGCCGACCCGTCCCGACTGCTCCCAGCATGGGCAAGCCGGTGAACTTTGCGACTCGCCGCGCTGTTGACAGGCGGTCGTCCAGGGACTCCGCAAGAGAGGCGACCCCGGCGGCAAGCAAGAAGCCAATGACCGCTGCCAGCAGGACATTCATCAGAGGCCGTGGTTGCACCGGCGTGCTCACGGGCGTCGCGGGCTCGACCACGGCAAGCACCTCAGAGGTGCGCGCCTCAGCCAGGCGGAGGTCATCGAAATTGCGCGAGACCGTCGCGTAGCTTTGCTGGAGCTGCGTCAGCGTAAATTCGGCGCGGGTCAGCTGAGCATCGCGCTCCGCGCTCGCCGGTTGCGCGCGCAGCGCGCCGATCTCATCGGAGTGCTGCGCGATAGCAGTCGTGACCTGATCCAACTGTCTCGACAAAATGTCTTCGCTGGCGGCGAAGCGGCTGGACTCGGTGGTCTGCGCCTGCTTGATCAGAGCCGCCGCCACGGAGTTCGCCAGCGCAGCGGCATTCTCAGGGCTATCGCCGCGGGCGGTGACCTGGAGCAGCTGTGTGTTCGGAACAGGTGCGACGTCGATGGCGGCGAGTACCTGAGCGTACGGCATGTCCGAGCCACCCGCTTGAAGCGCGGCTTCGACGACAGGACGGGTCTTAGCCAGCTCGGCATAGGTTCGGGTAAGCGCCTGCCCGGCCTGAATGACGTTGTAATCGGCCGCCCCACCGGCCCCCGAGCCGGGTGAGACGAGCAGCTTGGTGCTCGTCTCGTAGACCCTCGGCAGCCGGACCGTGACCAGGTAGCTGCTGACGGCAGCGAGCAGCGCACCGGCGAGGCACAGCCACAACCAGCGACGGATGAAACTGCCGATCTGCGACTGGATCATAAAGGGGTGCTCCCTAGG
>JAABUQ010003735.1_pt1 | contig 27187 bp, 23 predicted proteins | sample 5560001 | NCBI WGS metagenome assembly JAABUQ01 (sample SAMN10711888, study PRJNA513371) | rock metagenome | isolation source: Antarctica rocks | place: Antarctica: Victoria Land, Finger Mt nord | collected 2015-12-18 | reverse complement strand
CCCCGCCGCCGGGGGGGGGGGGGGCGGCCCCCCCCCCCGGGCCCGGGTACTCTCATACATAAATGAAACCTGGGGAGAAGCCAATGATACCCGCGCCATTAGTGTCTAGCCAAATTAAATCAATCTACGGGGAAATTTAGCATGCAGAATAATCCCCTCGAGTACTTAGTCAGTCACGTTTGATGGGCTACCGAGACGTAATCAAAGCATGGCGGGCTTTCCAATCAATGAGTAGCGGCCGGCAGCCTCTGAAGCAGCCAGGGTTGGGGGGTGAAGGGTTGGGGATGGATAAATTGCATGGTTGCCGTGTCTTTGGTTCGACCTTCTAACTTGTTCCTCAGGAAAGAACAAGCAGGTAGGCTCGAGTGGCTGTGGGAGTATAGAGTACCTTACGGGAGAACAATTGGCGGTTGAAGGAAAAGAAGGAAAAGGAAATTGGATTCATCTCATTTTGTTGCTTTGCCGCTCGACTGGCGAAAGAGACTAAGGGAACACTAACTGACTAAGGTGAATGCACGATTCACCAATTAGAGGTCGGGATGAGACGATCTGTCGTCATTATGTAGTCAGTAGTGCGGCTTAGACTCTCTGTACCTATTGGCCCCTGCATTATGCATGTGACGCAGATTACGCGAATTGTGCAAATTTATTCCACATCCTCTGCTTTACCTTATGCGCAAGATGTTCTGCAGCAGTGAGATTATGCCTGCTAATGCTTGCGCTTGCCCCTTTCGAGGAAAAAGTCACACACACCTCTTCATCTCATTTCCGGCCTTGCGAAATCACCATTGACGGGCATGCGCCACCGTGGACCGCAGTGCTTCTCACGGGGGTAAGATTGCTATCGTGGACGTGCACAGCAAAGAGTGAGGTCCGTTGTCAAATCTTGATGTCAACTGTCTAAACGTAGAGCCATTCTTGACCATGGTTCAATTCAAAGTATACACAGAATTCAAAAGCAGCCCTGGCACTTGTTCATTGACTCCAATCGATGTTGGGCCGGCTCTCCTTTGGGCGAATATTGAGGCGGTATTACATCTTCTTCGTTCGTTTCATCCTTCTCGCGAAACGAGGTCGAGCAGAGCCGCAGGATGTTGGCATTTTCGGCATCAAAGACCATGTTGATTCATCGCAAATGGTGCATGATTGCATGTTTCGTTCCCTTCAACAAAAATGCGGTCCGCCTTCACACGATGCCACTTCTGCGCCCCGTTCCATTAATATCTGAAACTTGAAACGCGATCCCTCCGGCTGATCGTAAGTTGAAACACTGCGTGTCCTATTGCATAGCACAACAAACAACAATTGCTTTCGCTCCTTGCAGTGGCTATCCGTAGCACTGCCACTGTACAGTTGGATCCCGTCCGACAACAGCCCGATGCTGTTTCGGGTGAAAAAGAGAACAACGTTGCCATCTATAAAGCCTCGGGACGCCCACGTTTTCATCGACAACATTTGGTCTTGTTTCAAGTTGCGGATCCGGTAATTCGTGAGCGCGAGACTGTTGCTTTGGCGTCTTTCGTGGCCAGACGAATGAGAAGGATAGAAGGCGGCGGCACAGACGTCTTCTCACCCTCGAGAGCAGAGGGAAGCTGAAAGGACAATCTTCGTCGAGCTGAGGCTTTTACGAAATGCGTTGGAGCCTCTTCGCATAAGGCCAAGGTTTTGGATTGTCTTCAAGTGGTGGAGGCGATTGCGAAGTTCAAGGAAGTAGCACGTGCAATGATGTCAAGTTCAGCACAAGACGGACTTGCAATCTATCTCACACTCTGTCTACGAGCGCCAGCATTGCTATCTGCAATCTTTCACTTGCTTCAAGCTGCTCCCAGCGACTTACGGAGAATTCTACCTGTGGAGTTCAGAGCTCGCAATAGATCTTGACGAGCTGGGCTAGGCACATGGAAAAAAGAGGAACACAGATAGGAATACACCTCTACCGCTATGACATGAATCTTCTGGGTAGGATCGGAGACATGCTTTGATTTCTGAGTCTGTGCATGCTTGGAAGAGGATATATGGTCACATGGTCATTGGTAATGCTTGTAGTCATGATTCGCTCGTCGTGAATGTGTGAGCTAACGGAATTCGCCTTCTACGCTTGTGAGCCAATGAATGTTGAGGCTGATGTAACGCGCTTCTACGTGAAGAGTTCTGCACTCAAGTTACACAGGGCAACTGAGTCTTTCCCTCCTTGGAGTGCCCCACCTAGGTTCTGGTCCCCAGCCATTGAATTGTCGGAAACAGCTGATTAGTAGTCCGACATCAAATTGGCCGACTCGAGGGCTTCAAGATAGCTCTTGGCGAGATTTTAATGATCCCGGATAACTTCAAGTGGGACATATTTTCCATACTTGACATCCTCAGGTAGCAGCATCCCGCAATCATAAAACTTGCTTATCGAGCTTTCGTTCACATAGCCATTGTCGAGGCGAACCAATACCATGCGCTGGTCGAGGAATACAATGACAATATCCTTCCGGATCAGAGGATGTAGCGACGCCACGGGTCATATTTCTCACGACCATAAGTTTTCAAGGCATCCTCCAGCACCTTCAGGAGCTCTAGGAGTAAAGGTCTCTCCTGCTCAAGGTCCTCAATGTGTGTGAATAATTTGATTATCAAATCAGCTCTGAGGTACAGCTCCGAGACATGATCCATCCGCATAATCTGCCAACACGGCATTTCGCGCAACGCCAACTCTTTGTATCTCCTCCGAATCTTAGGAGTGGTGCTGCAGAGACGCATGAGCTCATCTAAGCTGACTAAGATGCCGGCATCTAGCAGTGAAAAGGAGTTGGATCGCCGACGGAGGTCGCTGAATTGAAAGAGACTAGCTTTAACGTCCCCGGGTGTTTCGACAATCAGAACGTCGGGCTGGTAGTCTTTGGCTAGGATTCGGGCTGAGATCTGTGGCTGTTGACGCGGCCAAGGTATTGTGTTTGAATTTCTGAAGTACCGCGGATGAGAAATCTTGCGGACTTCACCCAGAGCATCCCATACTCCGATGCGCTCCGCTGGGTTTATCCGGAGCATTTTCTCGAGTGTTCAATAAATGCTACCGCGAAGGGCATCCGTGTCTTGTCCGAATTGCAGTCCGTATGCTTTCAAATGGTTTCTGATCTCGCCATTCCAGCCCTTGGCCAGTGGGCTCTCCTCGTAGAATGGGAAAAGGTGATGATCATACGCTAGTAGCTGGGGAAGTCCCGCCAAGCACTGAAGAGCAACTAGTCCGATCGCCCACGCGTCAATCTTCTTTCCCCGTTGAGCAACTCCTAGGAAGACTTCCGGTGCTGAAGAGGTCGCGGTCCCGGCAGGGTGTCCTACTTGCGAGTACTCCTCAGACAACCCGAAGTCCGCCAGCTTGATTTGCAACATTTCATTCTTCCTGACGTGTACCAAGATGTTTTCTGGCTTGATATCATGACGAATAATGCCGTATGAGTGTAGGTACGCCAAGGCATCCAATGAATCGTGTAGGATGATATCTGTCTCATGATTTGAGAATGGTGCTTTTTGGTATTGCGACGCCAGGTTGCCCGCATTTGCATGTTCCATGACCATGAATGAGTTGACGTAATCATGGTCTATGTATCGCACAATGTTTGGCTGTTGTAGAATTAGCCGCAGTGGATGGTAGTCATTGTGGATACCATACATGCTTCAACTCCGCCAGCATCCTAATCTCCTTTTCAAACATCTCGTTTTGGCGAGCGTGATTGCCTACCCGTAGGTATTTGATGGCACAGTTGTAGCCCTTGTTGGTGGCAGCTAGGCACACTGACCCCATAGCCCCAAAACCAAGTGGTTGAAGGGCAGTGTACTCTCCTCTGTGATCATTGATGGTCTCCGGCACAGCCGTTGGCTCCCGCTTATTCCCAGCACCGATGCCCATGTCTGGAGTCTGCGGCATGATCTGAACCAGTTTCTGTTTCTAAGCCTGGACATTCACCGGATAACGACGCTGCTCGTGGGTGTTGCGGTCCACTTGTCTGAACTGAAAGAGTACGACGCCTTGCGTCACCCGATAGGTGATGGCGGGATTGAGCCAACGCATTTCCTTGCATTTCGGTTGTGTGGATCGGGGTCCTTCTTCGAGGTAGATGCCACTTTTTGCCAAGCACTCGATGATGAGCTTATTGGAAGTCCAGTTGAAGTTGACTGCAAAAGACATCCTGCTGATACCTTGCCGATTGTTTCGGTCTAGAAGGACATCGCAAGAGGCCTCGTCTGACCCGAATACGTAACCACTAGATGGATTCCGGGGTGCTTGCCGTAGATCTAGACTAATGGAGTCAACCAAGGCCATGATTTTTGGAGTAGTCTCGCCTAGGTCACGATGGATAGACTCAGTGATAGAGGTACAACTCGGCAGGTTCACACGTCGCATATCATTTTGCGGCAGAGCGACGGCTGCTTCAGCTGCTGAATTTTGCGGTTGCAAGTAGATGATGACCTGACCCTTATCTACTTCCATGATTGCAAAGGGGTTTGAGCATGGATGGTACGTTCCCCGAGGAAATTGATGTTAACAGATGTGGTGTCTGCGAATTTTGCCAGCAACAGTAACGTCTCTGGGGATTTGGATGTTGAGAATTCACTTTTTTGCAGATTACTGTCGGCAATTCCAAGCCTTAAGAGAAGGACTTTTGTATTACGAATTTCAGTAATAAAAAAATTGAAGGAAAGAGCATAAATTTCGTAAGTGGGAGCGATCCAGCCGTAGATTGATGCCATAATTCCGAGACAGATTCCAGCTGTTATTTGATGTTTCACGTTTTCTCTGACGGTCAGTTTGTACATGATGAGGCACAACAAGGAAAGCTGGATGTGGGACCAAGCTTTATGTCTCGGACAGCTTGCTGATTGGAGAACAGTCATTCTGTCTATTCTGGCTTAATCTGGGATAAGTATTGAGGTACGGGTAAGATTTGGTTGCTTTTGGGTAAGTGTCTAAGTGGCAAAGTGGAGAGCAACTTGCGGCTCTTCCTTTGGCTCTCATTCCTTTTGTTGGAGAATGGCTGGGGCAGTCTCTCCAGCAGTACTAAGCCAAATCAGGTCTAGTATATCGCAATCCTAGGATCACTGTCAGCCAGGCTGTATGCCGAACAACAAGGGCTATGCTCAGGGCATATCAGCTCCACTAAATGCCTCATTATCTATAGGGCCTAGATTGATCAGCCGAGTATATAGATGAGCCTGTATTCCTAGGTAGATAGAGCAATTGAAATCTCCTATAGCCAACACCTTTGAAGTAGTCTTAGCGTCGGGTCGAGCCGGCAACGGGAGGTCAAAAGTACCGAAACTCAAGGTACCTCATTCCCTCGCCCGCTTTCATTCAAATCATTGTCGGTGGTTTCTCAATCAAAGATGGGTTGTTTAGAATCTCCAGAGGACACGACAACTACGATAGATGCATGTGAGATAGAGGCTGTGGAGAAGTGGAGGCGGATCACCCGATGCAATACTCCCTCGCCCTCTGGGAGTCCACGCTGGTGTTTCGTATATGAAAGTCCTCCCGCAACAGGACGCGCCCAGCGCGCGAGGACACATGACCAATCTGGGAGCGATGCCAGCCCTCATTCCATCGGCGAACGGTCGAGAACCCTGGATCAGGAAGATGTGTACAGCTGAATGATTCTGACAATGAAGACCCCGTTACACCACCTCCCTCTTGCCCTTTCGACCCTAACGACTATGGGGAGTTTGTGTATGATTATCACGTAGAAGAGATTCATCGACGGCTGCAAGCTTATCAAGATTACTTAGGCGGCCACACTCCACCCTCTCGGGGTTTCCCTAGGAAGACACAGATCCACCGACTCCAGTTCTCAGCCCTGCTGAGACCGAAAAGCTCCAAGCGAACGCATGCCGCGAAGCGATATATCGACTCGTGGGTGAATGTGAAGATCCTCGAAACTCTATCACCAATGCAGATTATTGGAAGAAAGAAGCCGTACACTACAGACGCCTGCTAGGAGGATGTCAAGATCTCATTACAGACAAAAGCGTTTGTTGGAAGGACGAGGCCCAGCGTTGTTACAAACTCCTCGTCATAGATGAGGATCCAACTCGCGAAAGAAAGGATGTACGAGATGAGATTCATGATTTTGATTACTGGAAAGAAGAGCACGCTCACTTTTATGCCACACACGACAAGCTCAAGCTGTCCCTCGCAAAGACCGAAAACCATACACAGAAGAACGGTACAGAGACTCGGCCTCATTTCCTACTCCAGCCTGTTCCTAAGTCAAGGCCAGCAGTGCAGCCAAAGCTCCCAAGGCCCACGTCGATTGGTGATCTGCTGAAGCTAGTTAATTGTAGAAAAGACGGACGGAGTAAGGCAGTATTTGATGGATACGAAATCGTTCATGTAGTGAAGCAACAAGTTCTGAACAAGACCGAGACTTCTTCATCTACTGTGGCCCGAATAAACAAAGCCCAGGTTGGATCGTCACCGAACAGCATTCGGGATCTCGGGGCACCCTCGAAGCATGGATTTGACGCTGTGCATGAAGAGAATATATCTTCGAGGCGACCCATGCTCAATGGCTTTGCGTTTAATGAGCAATCCTCCTGTTCGCCCAAATTCGACGACTTCTCAGTCGAAAGGGCATCCTCCTGGCCACCGCACAGGTTTAATGCTTTGCAAGACCAGGACGCTAAGCGTTATTCTGCGTTTGAAACTATTGAACGAGGTCTGAAGGCAGGTGGGTGGATCAATGTTGAAGCAATACAGGATAAAAAGTCACAGTCATGGCCCGGACGGTATCAAGCCCAGACCAGTCATTCAATCTCTGGGCCCGTGCCGATGTCACTCAAACGGAAACGAAAATCCTCAATCTTCAGTAATGAAGCAGTCAAGAAACCCAAAAAATGGTCCAGCTCCCAGTTTGATGCCACCGTCAAGAAGGCAATATGCTCGTGAGCAAGAAGGACAGCGAGGACAATAGTGGTGCTGAGTCTGCGGCTGGAGTATCTCTTCGTGTGGGTTTCAGAGCCAGGAAGCCTGGAAGTCATCGGACGCACAGGTGTCCTATAGGCTCATAGTCGTTGAGGGGACCCAGTATGAAGAGTAATTGCACCAAGCTGATGTTTTCCTGCGTACGCGAGCCATGGAAAGCGATGGTGTCGATCCAAGGATATGATGACGTGCAATCATAATTTTCGGTGGTATACAGATTTAATGACGATAGAACACCAGAAGGATAGAGAATATTAATTCTCAGGACCTGATCGATGAGACATACCAACCATTCTTGTGCTCTCCGCCAACATAGCAATCGAGACCCGGTTGAGTCTACGTCATTACTCCTGCCAGGACCATCGTACCCAGCTGTTTGAAGCTGCTCTCCTGTGCAGCCTCTCCACATCCTGCACGTATCCATAACAGCTGCGATTGGCAGGAGAACCTCCTATCTCTCCCCGTTGCCTTCCTCTAGCCCCAGTATCTGTCGTGTTCGGGAACATTGAGTTAGACATCCTCACCTGAGCGCGACAAATTCCCCAGCATCAGGATCTCAAACCCTTGCATCGAGAATCCGACAGTCTGTTGCCTCTTGACCGTCTCCAAAGCCATCATGTCGGCCACCAGGTCGGCCACCGTCCCTCAAGCCCGACCAGCTCAATGCTCTGTTTCCATCTCATTTCCTTGCCATGCTTTACTGCCCTCGGCCTAGACATTTTTCAAGTAGGAGTCTTGCACTCAGCACGTTCCCTGCAACTCAATCAGCATCATCCCTCTCCCATCCTTAATGCTCTACAGGGGCCGTCCCCGTCTCACTCACCTCATAACCCGCAGCGACAGCCACGCACATGCCATCAGCAGCACCGCATTCAATCCTACAGATCCGAGCAAGGCTTTCGAGTAGAAGCCCGGTCGGTGATGGAGGTTGATAGCCCTGTTTCGTGTTTCTACACTTGGTTGCTCTTCCTCGTAGTAAGGATCATCGAAGCTTGAGGGATTGAGGGGAATCGAGGCGGAAGACATGGGCTCAGCGGGCATTATCAAGGAAGATGAGATTTATTATTTGGATGATGATGGGTTGAGAGAAGGGATGCTGTATATTTCATTTTTTTGGAGGTAGTTGTTGAATATGCGTCATTTGTTTATTTCGCCCACTAGCGCCGAATAGATCCACCTTCAAGTCGCGTGTGAAACTTTCACCAAATATCTTGTCACACCACGCATTTCTCTTTGCAGCATGTCTTCAAGTCAAACTCAGTAGCTGTACGACCAGACTAGTCCGTTCAATGTTTCGCCATTTGAATAACTGAAAATGACTCTCCCGACTAAAACCTCAAATGCCATCAATGGCAGCCCAATCGAAACCGATATCACACATCTCACAGACAGCATAACCTCAGCAACGACCTTCGATCTACTCGGAGTCACAGATCTTGAGCCTGTCAATCCAGAAGATATGTCTATGGTCGAGCTCCCACTCCGAAGTAGACCAGTGACAGCGAACCATAAACGCGGATGTGATGAATTCCTAGCCAGCTCCAGTGAAGCACAGCCTTTTTCAAGCGACCCACCACTCTTCTCAAGTGATGACCTACCCGCCTCTTCCGCTGAGAATTACCTACAACATCGACACAAGAGACAGCAACGCAGGGCGTGGTACGAGGACGAAGAGAGAATAAGTTACGTTGTTAAAAGATCGCCCACCAAAGCCCCTCGTGCTCGTGGGCCTTTCACAAGAAAATATGATAGTGCAGTCTGGCTTGGTAGCGATGAGGATACGGAGAATGAGGAGGAGCCTCCAGCTGATCTCATTCCGAAGATATTTCGCGAAAAGGAGAATGGTGGAACGGATGATGGGAAGGACGAGGCTGTACCTGGGGCATGTTCTGCTGGGAAGACCTTGATCGGGGCAGAGGCAAAGCAAGCAGGTCTCCTCGCCAAAGCCATGCAGAATGTCGAAGACCCTGCCGAGACGCAAGGGCCCATCTTTCCTTACTGGCAGACTCAACCGAAGAATCTGAAGGAGTTCCATTTGTTCCAAGATGCTGCTGCCAAGAAGGTCTTGGGATGCGTGGAAGCAGGTGAAGAGGTTTTGGATTTATCGTGAGTTTAGTCCCCTACCCTCCCTTCCTCAATGCCTCCTATCCGCTCGATTCGGAATAGGTATTGATGTCCATGTAGGTCGATGCATCTCAACTACATAAGAGCACCCACACTCAAGCCTTTACGCCATTACGTCAAACAGGATCGGAGAGTGTGCTTCGGTTCTCCATCAACCTATCATAGTCTCACCCCAGCAATCCGTCTCTTCCTCTCCAACAACTCTCTCGACCAAGTCCCTACCGAATTGTACCACCTCAAAAACCTCGGGGTCCTAAGCCTCCGCTCAAACAACATCACCGACATCCTTCCATCGATTCGAAATCTCACAAAACTCCGCGAATTCAACCTAGGAAGCAACCAACTTCGCTACTTCCCCTTCGAAGTCCTCGACCTCCACGCCCAAGGCCTAGACAAATTCAACTTCTATCCTAACCCCCTCCTCCGACCCTGCCCCTCTCTTTGGGGCTACTCGGTTTCCCCTCCGATCCCTTTCTCCACAGCCATGGACCACATAGCATCAACTTTGATTGCCTACCTCGACACAAACGGCTCCTCAATGCGCAACTACCCCCCCGCCCCTTCCTCCCTCCCCTCCCACTGGCCAGAACAAAACTCAAAGCCCGCAATACCACCCCAAAACACCATCAACAAAACCCCTTCCCTCCTCGAGCTCTCCCTCCGCGCCTGCTTCGCCTCCCAAAACCTCTCCCAGCTCCCCTTCCTCCTCCCCCCCTCCACTTCCCCCAATCTAATCAGCCTTCTCAAACATACCTTCCACCTCAAAGAAGCCGGTCGCCAGAAATGCTCCGTCTGCGGCTCCGACTACATCATCCCCCGCACCGAGTGGCTGGAATGGTGGTACATCCGCCCTTGGACCTCACCCCTGGACTGCTCCCCCAAAATCCTCCAGCAAAGTCATCGTCCCGTCCCCTTTCTCCGCCGCGGCTGCAGTTGGGCGTGCGTCGCCATCAACCCTAAAGCAATGATCCGGGGCTGGACCGGTGCACGGGATTTGACTGCTAATCTCAGTGGTACGGGGACAGCCAATGGATTAGACCCGAAGGGGGAAGACCGTGAGCGGCTTTACGATCAAGCGCAGTTGGAGAGGCACATTCGGGAGGGGAGGGAACTGGTGCCGCTTGATGCGACTTGGGGCAGTGATGCGGTGTTGGATCATTATTCGTTGGAGAGGGTGCCGTATACGCCGAGGGAGCTGAGACCGGGGTATGAGGAGCGGAGTGTGTGGAATCTGTGATGGGGGGAGATGCAGGGATGGGGATTGGGTCGCAGAGCATGAGGGAAGTTGGATGCGGTATTTAAGGTGTGGACGAATAAGGGTCTGGGTGGAGTCATGCGGAGTCAATGGGTGGGGGCGTTGATGGCTGAGAGATACCCTAAATTTGCAGGATGACTTGACATCCTTCTTTGCTGTTCTGATGCGAGCATCACCAACGCGGGAGAAAGCAATACAACCACCGAGCCTGGCATTCGAACAAATGTTTGGAAAGCAGGCAAGCGCTTGTCGAACAATTGCCATCCTAGTACAAGCATCTTTGATGCATGACCACCATTCCGTCACTGTCTAACCCAATATCGACGCAAGCCGATTCCCATCCCACAACATCCACAAAAGCACATCTACCTTTGCCCCTCCCTGCCAGAGCTAGAAAATAGGCAGCAATAACTAGTAGAAACACTGGTATCATAAAGAAGCTCGCACTTGTACAAAATCCCCTTCATTTTCATAATGCTATCGTGCGTCCATGCTAACAATGCAAGATATCGGGTATCCACCTTCTTCTATCCTGCCTTTCCCCCATCCCCATCCACCCCACAAATCGTTTCATTCCACAGCCACAAACAGTAATCCTCCCCCTTCCCCGGTACACTAAACCTAACCGCTTGCATTCCCCTCATTCCCCCTTCCCTCCCCTTCTCCCCCCACATAACCCAAATAACCCGCCCCCCCCTACTTCCGCCTAAACGAACACCCCTCAGTCAACCTCGCCTTCCCGCCAGTCGGCTGGCAGAGCACAGTGCTGCACCCGCCGCAGATAACGACGGTTTGCGCGTGCGAGAATACCGTCGTGATCGTGAAGCAACCGGGGCATTTGACGTCCATGAAGAAGGAGCGGGGGGCTGGGACGAGTGTCTGTGTGGGGTTCAGTTGTGGGGAGTGGTTTAGCCAGGGGGTAAGGGGGAAGGGGGGAGGGTTCTCGAGTGGACGAAGGAGGGGGAGGAGGGGAGGGCAGTAGGTGCAGCGCGGACCCTCCTCCCTCTCTTACGCGGATGACGGCATGGAGGTATGCTATCCAAGAGCAAAGCCCCACGGCGGAATTCATATGTATAGTGCTCACGCCACCGGGCTGGGAATGACAAGAGAGCAAATCGCACGCACCTTGAGCTTGTGTTTCCTCGCCTCGGCTGCGGGCGTTGGATTCAAAAGGTCGACTGCTAAAACCTATACGCCACGCATCACATCAGCATTCCCTTCTCTGAGTAATGTGTACTGCGAATTGGATTGGATTGGATGCAAGTGGCGGGGGCACTAACCATTTTCGCTGATGCTTTGGGTGGTGCTTTTTGCGTGGGGGTTTGTTGTGTGCTGTGGTGTGATGTGGGAGTGGTCGATTAATGTGGGTGGTCTTGTTGGAGGTGGATGGAGATGGAAGAGACTGTGAGTTGTGTGAGTCAAGATGATTGATGGGAGGAGATTTTTGGTGGCGGTCGTGCGCAGTGGTGTGGTGTGGGCTTAGCGATGACCGTAGGGCTGAGATTTGGCGCTAGTGCTAGGGACGGCATATTGCGGGAATAGTTGAAAAGAGGGTGCGTATACTGAAGCTGCGAGCATTATGATATAGCCTGCGTCGAGAGGCTTTCTTCTCTACTCTAGAATATGGACTTTTCCTCTTCTGTTCGGAAGGTTGGCAGAATTGTTCGTCAATGCGCTATCCAGTTTCTGCTTTGTTACACAAATGGCAACTGTTGCGCCCAACACAATTACATCAACGAAGTGGAGGTATCTGTTCTTTCGCACCGCGCTGAGTATCGAAGACTCTTCCAATCTCATTCTCAAGTGGTCTAAATACCTCGTTTCCCCTTGTCTCATCATGTGAGCTTTCAAGACGTACCACTCTCGGCCAGACTTTTTCATAGAGGCGAACACGGTCACAGCGAAGTACATTATATTCGATATTTCAAGCTGTTCGTCTTTGCAGCATCTTTACTATATGGTCTTATAGTAATACAAGTGGCGTATTTGAGACTTTGATACGTTAGCATTATAGTGACAGATTCACCGCAGGCGATACTGCGTTATCAAGAGAGACATAATTGACATCTTGCGATATGGACATCTCTGCAAGCCAAAAATTGAAGTCAAATATCTCTCAATTCATTCATAGTCAAACGAGGCTCGGGGGTGATGTCTTCTGCAAATATCTATTTTAGGATGTTTACGTCGCTTATAGGATTATGTACTGATTGTTTCTGTACCATGTCAACATTTCAAGCTTTTCGCCCTCGCTTGTACAAGTGTCGCAGATTGATGTTGCCGCTTGGATAAGTGTCGCGCATTGATATTGCGCATGCACGCCCATTCATATGAAAAGGCGACCTACTTCAGGTATCTGTAGTGGATAATTCCTCGCAGCCTATTGTATCTCATAAATCTGACGAATTGCTCTACTATGCTGCCCTGTTTCTTCTTTGTTCTGTTCTATGTCTTTGGGGTCTATGCAAACTCTGAGAAATATTCAAGTCCCGGTAAGAGAACCTTTAACGGATACCCGAGACGGAATATCACATGCCTAGGATCGAGCTACGACCTGCAGCTTCCAATACGGTCTGATGGCTTCAACCCAAATGAAATCACCGTGCAGCAGCTTTGCGCTAAGACGGTCTACGGTGGAGCCCCACAAGGCCAGAACCTAGGTGGATGGTGCTCAAAAGGCCTTCGATACTCGGAACAGGCATTCGAAGACGAAGTACCTATCTATTACGAGGAGGATAACAGAGATTACGCCACTTCTACGGACCCTCAAGGCGTTAGCTTCGATTTTCTAAGTCTAGATCATGATTATCCTGGGGGATGGGACCCACGCTTTCAGCTTGGCTGTTTCAATCGATGCTTCTGCAACTACGGAATCGAAGATTTAACCATCCAACCGAAACGAGACGTACCGAGCGCCGCTGACGTTACTTTGTGTGAGTCCGATGGAACTGGTGAGCTTATGCTAGATGTTAATGACGACCTCCTTACACTCGGCGGTGGAACGGACGGTCGACTGGGAAATGTTGAAGTAGATACTGTCTGGCTTCACCAAATGGTTGAGCCAAGTTCAGAAGACGGAAATGCTATCCTAAAAAACAACGATGATCCACCATGGCGCTTGAGTATGGATGCTGGTAATTATATCACTTGCGACGGAGAATTGCCAAGTTTCCCCCTACCGGAGCCATACCCCAAATCCGATTTTCCAAGTCCTCAAGAATTGTGCGCGGTACAATTCTCTGGCGGCCTTTCGTAAGTTTATTGTTCCCACCTCCCATGTCTTTCCCTGGCCGTTTCACATCATCAACGTTCTCACTATCCTACTCCATATCTAGAGGTGCAAACGCTGGTGGCTATTGCCATCGTAGCAATCCTCGAGGCCCATTTGGCTCTTACGCACACCAAAATTACGTCTGGTTCTCCGACGAAATGACCCCCCGATACGAATATAGGTGGCGTGGGCCGAGTTTCTTCTTAGCAGCTTCTCTTCGAACCTATTGCTACGCCCACTGCTGGTGCAATTCCGTCGGCAGAAACAAAACGGCAACACCGAAGTTCACGGTTTGGCAATTCCTCCGCAATCATCAACTAGTCATGCACACTGACGGGTCGATTGATTACGGTAAAAGATCACCGCTTTCGAGAGGGATCTATGATAAGATCGCGACTGTCCTTCCTCCGCAGAGCGGCAGCACCCAAAACACGGCTGGTACATGCGGCCCAGATGGTAAACAATTCTGCCCCTCGACGTGGCCAACCGATGTGTTGGGTGCGATACCTCGCTCCCCTCCGTTTTCGACAGAGATAGGACCGCCCGTGATCTCCAGCTTCCAACCTGCAAACACACATCCGACCAAGAACATGACCGTCTGTGGGGCTCGCTGTAGCGCACAAAGCGACTGTTCGACCAGCGTTAGCGGGAATACTTGCGATTGTGCATTTCCTAACCCGGAGGACGCCGGGAGGCTAGGCTTGGATCCGGTTTCGCCGCCGTCAATTTGTTTGGCGTTGGACACGCAGACATTCGGTGTACTCTCGACTTTGTTTGGAAGGGATGAGAAAATTCAGAGATATGTTGACGAGCAGGGGGTGCCATATCGATGTAGGTGCAACTCCACATATACTGGGAACGAGTGTTGTGGATCGCAAAACGGAATGGTATGGCTGGCGAACAAGGCTGCATTATCTATAGAGTGAGTACGAGGCTGAGAAAGAAGCTTCCCTCGTTCCGATTCCTGGCGTAAGCTTCCTATACGCGTCAATTTCGGCCAAAAATGAGTCTGAATGGTTTTAGTCATCCCATTTCGAATCCCTGTCGGGCTTGCGGCTGCATTCTTGCTTCGAGCCGGTTCGTCAAACATTGCTCACGTCAAAGCAGGCATGCTTACGATGATGTTAAGTATGTGTAAACCTAGAATTTCTCACAGGTTTGTTCTGCTTTGTACGACTATCCGTGTGAATATTACTCTGTGCCCTTGCTGCCCTCAGTGCGGAGGTATCCAGTGCATGAGGGGTATTTATCAAGAAGTGTCGAAGGACGAGTTGAGCAGCAATTCTGCTGGGGTTGTTAACTGCAGATTCGAGTGCGCTCAGACCAGTGTTGCTTTTGGTAGCCACATCAGCCCCAGCGTCTAAGAGTATTTGCACAATGCGTTCTTGATTTCGTATGGTTGCAAGGAGAAGAGGCGTCCTTCCATCTCTATCAGCTGCGTCAACATTGGCGCATTCAGAGGCAAGTATCTGCACTGCTTCGTGATGCTCGAACTCCGCTGCGGAGTACAACGCGGTCACACCCTGGCTGCTCAAGGCTTCCCTTGGGGCTCCACGAGCTAGCAAAAGATTTATGAAAGCCACACAGTTCCTTTCGGCTGCTAAGTGTAACATTGTGCGTCCGCCTGTGTACCTAGCATCAATGTCTGCTCCGTACTCGAGCAGTATGTTCAAGACGTCTATTGATTGTTCCCAAACAATGGCAGAGAACAAGACATTACGGGTGTGATCGCTTCCAGCGTTGAGGTCAGCACCCCTGCTCAAAAGGGCGCGCATTACATGAGGGTGGCCTGCGCCTGTTGCAAGGTGCAAGGCTGTTTGTCCGCGTTGATTTTTAACATTGGGATCAGTACCACTTTCCAAAAGGGCTACGACGGCCTGTGTCTTGCCGGATTCGGCTGCGCAATCCATCGCTGTTCCGAAGTGACCATTCATGGATGGGTCTGCCTCTTGGCCCAGTAGCATCAGCACAAAGTCCGTTTGCCCCCTAGCTGCTGAGATCATAAGAGCGTTTTCCCCATTCTTTGTCAAGGAGTCAATATCAAGTTCACCGGACTTCAAAAGCTGCAGGCCAATTGCCTCCAGTCCAAAAAAGGCGGCCATGTGCAATCCATTGCGGCTTTTGGCTTCTTCAGCTTCCCACAATCCAACTTTGTGGTTTCGCATGAATTGGCATATTTGATATGCACTCGATCGTTTCCTTTCAGCTTTGAGGAAGACAAGCGCAAGATCATTCAGTGTTTCTCTGTCGGCGTTCCGAACGTGATCACCCCAGTACCTGGCAGCGTATGTAACAAACGGGGATTCCCTGAACTTACACTGCACCTCCTCTTGACTCTGACAACAACCTTGATTATATGTATCAAACATCAAACAGGTCAGCGATGTAGACCCAAGAATCTGCTCGCCGGAGGGGAAACTCTGCTCATGGTGCTCTCGAAAGTACTCTTGGACAGAGTAATGGACGAACCGAATAATCGCATTTTCTTCATCGACAACTACTAGCCCTTGGCAGCAGCCAATTATCGATTTCTTTGAAGGCCGAAAAGCGGATACCAAGAAAGTGTTTCTTGGCCTCATTGCGAGAGCGTCGCTCAATTCAGTGACGAGCAAAGGCCTTTTCGCATGGGTTATCCACATCAGAACATTCATGCCAAGCCGCATTCTGCCTTCCGGTTGCTTTTCAATTCTTTGTATTGTTTCTTCGATAGCTCCATTGAGAGTGCTAGGCAGTCTTTTTAAGGCTTCCTGCATCTCACCAACGGTAGGCTCACCCAAAATAGCCTTAACTTGGAGCACGGCCAGCAAGAACCTGCAAGAAAGTCAGCCTTTATCGCCTTAGAATGACGGTAAGTTTCTAGGTTTTAAAGAAGTTGGAACACAGGCTTTGGAAGGGGTCGTGGAATGTAAGTCTGTCTGGTGGAAGAAATCAGATGTTCTCGCTGGAGGGGACTGTGAACGCCCAAAACAACTCCGAGAAAAGCAAGGGCGATGTCGAGTGACTTGATGAAGATTGAGACATAGGGAGTAGACCAGACAAGTATCGATCAAGGGGCCTCGAGTTGGGATTGTAAGGTAGATCAACGTACATGCTTTGAGCCTTTCTGCTGATCTGACTGACAATCTCACACTTAAATGCTTCGTCAATAATGTCGTAATTGTCACTGGACTCGACTTCGCTGGCAACAAATGTTTTGATGTCATGGTCATCACTTGATATTGTGGTTCTCGGAGACTTCGGGAACATCCGATTGATCTCCTCGAGGTAGCGCGAGGTTAGAAATATGTTTACTTTCGACTTTGCTTGGAGATTTTGAAGGAATTGAAGAATGTGTTTTCGGTGCTCGTCCGCTTCATCCAGTGCATCAAACACAATGACAACTCGACTGAACAATTCACAAGTGCGCAGGAGCGCTTCTTCTAGATGCTGCTGTGACGGACGTCTCTGTTCTCTTTTCGATTCCTCGTAAAGATGTAGCATTGGGTCCGGAAGTTTAAACGTTGCCATAGCCAATTGCTTCAAGAGGCTGGCAGTCACTCTGTCAGGTGTTTGGTACTCCTGTTTCCGATAATCAAGGTAGATATAAGCGACTGCAACGTTCCCGAGATGAAACATCTCGCTCACTCGATCGATTACCAAAGATCTGCGAATGATCAGCTATCTCACCTGCGAATATGATTTAGGAAGGATAAAAAGATCATACGCCAGCACGGATTTGCCAGAACCTTGAATCCCATGACACCACAAGACATTATCCGGAGAAGTCGGAGATTCAAGCCACTTTCGAAATTCAGACCTCTCTAGTAACCATTCTCCAGTAGTCTTGACGCGGGGCATGCGGATGCTGTGATGTTTCTGTTCAGGCCTCATAGTCGATATCCATTTTAAACCTTTTTCGCGCTCTGCCTCCGCTCGATCAGTCTCGATTGTGTTATGCTGGTCATTCACCAATTGCTGCATTGCTTGCGTCTGATGACCAACCTGATCTAGTAACTGGAAGCTGGTCAATTGTAGACGGAAAGTCTCCAAGACTTCAGCAGAAGTCTTGGACAACAATGCGCACCCATCCACCGTAAGGGCAAATTGAATCCATTGGGAAAACGCTCTGAGGTCTCGAATTGTTTCACGGTGCTCCTTTACATTAAATGGCCACTTCAAGATATGCAGTAGATCTTTCCTGTTCTTGATGAGCCTGTCGTGTAGTAAAGTCATCTTGGCTCTGCACGCAGTCGTACTCTGTACGAGTACCGATGTGCCGTTGAACTGCTGGATTGCTTCATTGTCACTCCTTAGAAGATTGTCTAGGCGTCCGAGATTGTATTGGAGGATTTCAAGCTCCTTCAATAATTCCTCAGCGATCTCCCGACCATGTTTCGCATCATGGACGTAAGGTTTGATGAATGTCAGCGTTTGCCCGGTCAGACTCAACAATCCTGCGACACCGACTGCGATAGAGAAAGGGTCCATTGCATGCTGTTTACTAATAATTGATGGGTTGTGGCGATTCGAAGTGCTGGTGTATCGTACCTCAACTCTCAGCCTGATTTTCACTTGCTCTAAACCCAATCAAACCTAGAATGCTCGCTAAAGGAGCCCATCAGCGGAGATGAGTATTCCACAAACGCGAGTCACGCATTTGGCATTGTGTTACAGTGCATCCATTTAGGAAGGCAAATTGTTGATTATCACCCATGTTCACCTCTTCACATGATCACACATCGAGATTGATCCTGCCCATGACTTCGAAGACTCGCATAGAACGAAGTCTCATACCCCAGCAGCGCAATGTCTTTGAGGGGAGCCAAAAGATTCTTGAACGAAGACTGTTCCTCTTTCTTGGCATCGTACATAGCATTCATGCTACTCCACGTGAGCAACATTATATACGCTCGAGCAACCTCCCCTTTATATCTCAAATTTAGAAATGTCCACCCGCGAGCGATCGAAAGAATGTGTCTTTCTTGACCGTTCGGTGCCAAAATTCCTGCTATTGATCCCTCGGCTTGCTTCTCAAATATTTTCTCGTTGGCCTTCCCTAGTGAGGTAGGGAAGTAGAACGTAACGCTCTCTGTAGGCATTTGATGAGAGATCGAGCCTCGCAGCTGAACGTAAGTCTTTGAGATAGGCGATATAGCGATGCCACGAAAAATGGATGTGAAGTCTACCCGAGAAGCAAGATCCTTGATGTCGCCATGAGTGGTCCACGCTACATAGTATCAGGAGGGAGAATCATGCATTGGCTGTTAGAAGGTGTCACATACTAACCAAAATCTCAACCGTGTTGAGTTCATTCAGATTCCTCCTCCAAAGTGTCTGGGCCCAATCGGGTTGCTTGCAAATCATCATTAGCGCAGATTTTCATGTTCGAGCCTCATTGTTGAAGTTTCGATCAAATATGGTTTCGTTGCGAACGGTAAAGGAGATGATCTGCGTCACTTCTTTGTTAAAGGATGTCACGACAGGCACGATGTTGATACTGAAGGATATAGGTCAACTGATCAGAAGGGAATCAAAGCCTCGCGGGTACTTATATCAAGGCACCGGTAAACACTTTTATACGGGGGAAAGATTCAAGGGTTACGGTAGAGGCCATGATGAAATGAGCAGACGTAGGCATAGATCGACTGCCGCACGGCAAATATAACAGCTTATGAGGCATAGGAAATCCTGAAATTGATGAAGTCTCGAGGTGATAACAATATGTCAGATGCACTCAGGGCTAAATCGTCTGATTGATAAATAATGGTACACAGCACCCTAATATACATGATGATGAGGCCCTAGATAGGGGCAAATGAATGTTCCTAGCCTTATTTTATACCAATTGCTTCGCCTGATAAAGTAGAGAATAGGTAGTATAATAATAGTATTTTGGTAGTATAATTAAGGGTCCAAATAACCCTAGAGAAAGCAAAATAGGAAAATACAGGCTGACAAAGGAAAATAGGGGCAATAATAGCTGATATACCCCCCCAGGATAACAGCAGTCTGGCTATTATTATAACTCTATTTAGCTAATAAATAAAGCTATACAGCTATTCAAGTCAACGAGCTATAGTATACGAATAAATTCCTTATATTTCTGGCGAGGAAGGGGTTTGGTAAGGCTATCTGTTAGCATTTTGGCTATAAGGATTTATTTAATAGCGATATAGTTATTCTGAACTTCTTAACAAAGCCAGTATTAGTATATATCGATATACTTAAGGTATATAAATAGCTTAGGAGTAGGTCGGTTGACGAGGTCTAATATTTACTAATTATCGTAGATAATAGTAGTATTTTGGCCTATTTGAAAATATATATATTCGAAAAATCTGTTTTATTAAATTATTTACCAAGTTATTTTATTAAAAATAAGCAATTTAACTTTAGTATTAAATATAGTAACGGTAATTTGTTTTGAAGTTTTCCAATTAATAAAGCTATTATATAGTTAGAAAAGGTAGCCGAATAAGCTTTTCCTAATAGTAGAGTCGTTAGCAAATATAATATCTGATATTAATAGAAAAATATCGTTTTATATTTGATTATTATATTTAATCGCGAATATTTTAATAGCAAGCAAATATACTATCAACCGATTGGCTAAAGCCAAATAATAAAGGGATAGATTTTGGAAGAATTAGGCAAGCCAAGAACTAGCAAAAGCGATATTTGGCCTAATAATAATAGCAGCGAACGAAATAGAGCTAATATACTATTAATATAAGTATATTTGCTTAGGGGTAGCTTAATATTCGTATAAAAGGATTTCTTCTGCTAGCAATAGTATTTTTAATAGAGTATAACTTCTAGGAGGGAATTTGCTAGCTACTTTTTCGATATATAAATTTTGATTTAACTAGATTTGCTTAATAAAGTAATTTCTGATAATATATATATTAATAAATTATACTAGTTCTCTTAAATACCGAAGCTTATATATACTAAAGAAAGATACTTTAAAAACGTTATATTTGGCTTGATACTATTTCTCGTATAATATTATAAAATTATTAATATAGAAAAATACGATTAGTTAATTGTTAATAAAAAGGTATTCTACTCCTAGTACTATATATAAGCCGAGACGTTTTATTATTTTGATAACGTCTTAAAGCCAAAGTAATAGGAATCTTTTTAATCCGTATAATACTTTTATAAGTAAAAGGTATTTATATAATATATTTAATCCCCTCGGAGGATTAATATCCTTAGGGTAATAAATATAGATTTCCTTATTAATATTACTATTAATAAAAGCGTTAACTATATTATATTAACGGGATTCGAAGGAAAAAGCAGCTATAATAATTATAAATACTCTTAAGATTTTGATAACCAAGATAGCTACGGCCGTTTCCTATTCTGTTTATTATAAATCTCCCTTAATATATAAGCGAGCTTTATACCTTTCTAAATATTTATCCTTATCGTATTTGTATTTGAAAACCTAGATAAAAGGGAGAATATTTGCTCCCTAGGGTTTAAGGCTTACTTAAAACGTACCCTTATTATTAAAATTGGTATATTTTTTATATACAGTTTATATAAAAATATCGTTATAAAGGTATTTTACTAAGGCTTTCTAGCTTTTTGGCTCTAATAGAAAGTTATTATAATATAAATATTTAATAGAGTTAAGGTTTTTCGTAAAGGCTAAATAATATCTTATATCCTAGCCGAGATTTGCGATAGTTAATATATAAATATAACGACGATCTCTTGCTTGTATTCTGGAAGATAAGATATTATCTTTAATTATTCCTAATAAAATCTCGGAGCTCTTAAAAGTTAGATTTATTATAAGCTAATAAGATTAATATAATATTAATAATAATAATAATATAGCGAAAGTATCGTTTTCCAAAATATAGCTTTCTAGTGTATCGCTAGTATTTTGGCTTAATATCGTATTTTCAATATTTTTAGTATTTTGGCCTAATATCTCCTCCTCTTTAATAGCAGGTATATAGACTGATAGTATTCCTCCTAAGGTATTACTTGGTAGAGGAGTAGGAAGGATAGGGTAAGAATAATTGGTTAAGGTTAGTAAAGTAGTAGTCGTCGTTTTTGGAGTTGGTAGCGAAATTTGATAATAAAGCTAATTTGCAATATCAGTATTATCAGCAAATAAGTCTATTCTATTTATTTTATTTAATAGTTAATTATTAGTTAATAGCCGATCAGCTTCTTTATTAATAATATTTACGGCTTTATTGAGCTCCGGGTTATTAAATAGTAAGCCTAAATTGATATTTGCAGGGTTATAATAATAGCTTTTATTGAATAAAATATTCCTGGCCTAAATAATATATTTTTTGCTTAAAACTTATACCCTAAAGATATTTCGTAAATTATAATTAATAAGATAACTTAAATAGGCTCTTTACTAAAGCTTCAGAAATTTAGGAACTTCTGAACATATAAATAAATATACTTTATAACCGAAAATATAAAAATAAATTAATAATAACTTTATATAATAAAGAGCTTCAAATAGTATTTTGCTATTAAATATTTTAGTTAATATCCGATTAAGAAAATATATTATTATTAATATAGTCTCAAGCTATAGATTATAAGGAAGTTTTGAAGTTATTTGTATATATTTGCTTTTTATTATAATTACCCCCTTAGAATATTCAGATAAACCGTTTTACTCTGTAGTATATAAGGCTATTAGCTTTACAATAATATTATTTTCTTATATTAATACGTTAAATAATTTTCCTAAGAAAGGCTCGCTATCGCTATAAAGGTATTTAATTAAATAGTTATATTATTATTTAGCTAGATAAATTATTTATTCTACTATTTTAATAGCTTAGTCCTTTGTATAATAAGTTTATACTTAATAATATTTAATAATAGGGCAAACAAAATAGCTTAGCTATTTATACCCGTTAAATCCTTTTTCAATAGGAATAAGGTTATAATAGATATATTTTAATAAGTTTGTTACTTCGTATTTATAATCCTAATAACAAGAAATAATCTTTTTGGCTTTAGAAAGATAATATAATTAGTATACCTTAAATTGGCCCTAAATTGATAGGGTAATAAGCTTAACTCTAATAATATTTTCTGATAATATTATAATTGCCTTAGGGCTAGGATAGCCTATTAGCAAATATTAATATAGTAATATAGCCTCGATTAGTAGTTAAAGGCTTTTAAATTTGTATTGTTTTACTAATATAATTATAATAATAGGTTTTTCCGGGAAATCCTAAGCTTCTGATTGATCAGTTTATAAAAGTTAATAGCTTTAATATTAATAAAGTTTGCAGAAATAATCTTTATAATTATCCTCTATCGTATAAAGTATATTGCTTCTGGTATTCTAATAAATATTAACTTAATTAACTTTGCTAAAGGATATTAAATTAGTTATAAAATCAGGAATTAAAGCTATATCTTAAAGCTCGATTATATTACGTTCTTTAGTAAGTATTGAAATATCGATTTTATATATTTCAAAAGCTTTAATTTTGTATAATATCTTCTTTAAAATAACTATATTATTAGAAGCAGATAATCGTTAATAGGAGAAGTAATCTCGATTATTATATAGATATATATTGGAGTTAGAGTCCAAAATCTAAGTATTGAATAATATATCGTTATAGGAGTTGAAAAATATAGCTAGAAAACAAAACAACGTTCGCTTAATAGAAAGCCTCGGTAACGAGATTCCTATTATCTATTTTATAAATATTTTTATTTCTAGTATTCTATTATTTATATAAGTTACTACAAAGGTACGAGGCCTTACTAGTAATATTTATATTTAGCTTGTTAGAAATTCTGATAGAATAGGAATTGAAAAATATTCTTTAAATACTTTCTAATTGATAATAGCTCTCTCGATTCTTTTCTTAAAAAAACTGTTTTTTATAAGCGTTTCAGCCTTCTTGATATATATAATATTTAAGATTTAATTTTTTAGATAAAAAGCTTTATTAAGGTAATAATATTTAGCAAACTAGTAATATATTTCTTCGATTAAATATTTGGGAATAAGAATATTATTATATTATATAAATTATTCTTTCGGAGGTCTCTCCTATAAAATAGTAAAAGATAAAGATGTTCCTACCCGGTAAACTGTCTTTTCGTTTATTTTATATAATTATTTAATTTCCTATATAAGTTCTTCAAAAGTTGGTAGAAACTTCCTTTTGTTTTCCTTATAGCTAAAATATACTTTGATTATATTAAACTAGTCCTGATTTATAAAGTTAATATTCTTAATAAAGTTGATTTTTGCTATTATTATTTAGAAGTTAAAATATTTGATTTCAGTAGCTTCGGAAAACAATATTTGCTACTTATTTAACTAAAATTTTATATTTTAGCCTTTGATCTTTCTAATATATAATACTCGATATTCCTTATCGATATTAAAATACTATACTTGTATAATAGGTGCTAGTTAACGTTTAAGGCTTTTGAGGGCTTAATAGGGAGTAATATAATTAACGAGGTATACGATAAGATTTACGGAGATTGATTTTTCAATATCAATTTATAAAATTCGTATAGTTTTTACCTAGTCTAAGTAATATTTCTTTTTACGATTATATTTAATATTAAGTATTCCGTATATTTCTTTAGGTATATAGCTTTCGTATTCAGCTTATTTGCTTATTTATTTTACGGATAGTATAATAGGAAATATTAGTAGTAAATAGGAAAGTTCCTTAGGTACTTCAGGGTTAATAAGGTACCAGATTTTGGCAGATATTGTTCTATTCTTGATACCTAAGATCTATTGGAACTAATTATTTATACCGATAAATATAAAGGATATAAGAATAATAATAATAGAAGATATAATACTAAGGATATTTTGCGTTTGGGAATATTTGAGTAGTTTGAAAGCGATTTTAATATAAATTATACCTATTTAGGCCTAATAATATTAAATAATTACAATAATAGCTTAGCGAATTAATCAAATAAATTTAATATAATAGGCTAGTAGCGTAATCCGGGCTTATAACTATCAGATATACTCAGGGCTAAATTATCTAATTGATAAATAATAATATATAATATTTTAATATATATAATAATAAGGCCTTAAATAGGGGTAAATAAATATTCCTAGTCCTGTTTTATACCAATTGCTTCGCCTGATAAAGTAGAGAATAGATAGTATAATAATGGTATTTTGGTGGTATAATTGAGGGTCCAAATAACCCTAGAGAAAGCAAAATAGGAAAACACGGGCTGACAAGGGAAAATAGGGGCAATGACAGCTGACACAATAGACCTAGGTGCATAACGTCCATACACGGCTCGTGTAAGGCCGCAACTGTTTTAGATTCTACATAGTCGAGGTGATCATAGGCCAGACCTCAGGCAAGGTTGAAAGATGGCCATTACCAGGGCTGTTGTGTCGTGCACGACTCCCGAAGTCTCCCACTGAGACCTATAGTGATGATTACGAGCCGAGGTGGCATAGACCCCGCGGGCTTCATGCTTAACTTAGGGCAGTATCAGGCAACAAAGATCACATTTAAGGTTGTGGAGATACGGGCCTTGGTACAGGTACGCAGAAGAGATGTGGTCGATCACAGATGGAAGGAGCTGCAGATTGCCGAATTGAAGAAGCGGAGGAAGCAAGAAGAAGTCAGGGTTTAGATACGCGTATTAAAACTAGCTGAAACAGATTAGCCGTTACGTATCCAAGCCTAGCTCTATAGAATGTACAGCCATCGGTACACATCGACATTCCTTCAAACTTTCCGTATATCGTTTCTGTATGTGGGTCTGGTAAGCTAGAAATTCGAAAGGATTTATTGATACCGATTTGGTATATCTGAGCGATATCAAAATTTTGCAAAGGCATGTAATCTGGCAAAGACCCAAAATCTTGTATGCTGGGTCATACTTCATTGACGAAGCTTCATTGACGGAACCCACACTCTGTGCCACAGCAGTAGTGGTGATGGCTGAAGGCCCTTCACGCTCCCCGTTATGTTCACTGCCCGCTTCCGAGACATCTGACCCTGATTTATCAGTCGCCAACCCAGTCTAGAAGCTCTCCACCATTCCAAAGTCACGTATATGGCCGCTCAGAAGACGGCTTAACAAGAAGACGTTAAACGAATTCCACTGAGGCCTCATTTATTTTCTCATTCCTTTTCTTCTTCTTGCGTCTCTTCCACATCAGCATAGTTAATGAGTTCGTTGTTCATCTCATCTTTTCTAACCTCCCGCCTAACACTTGGCTTGGGACAAACACTTGAACATGTGAAGGGCATATTCTCGGTAATTCTAACTCTCTTAAAATTCTCAAACGACGATCTGACCTGCATAACAGCCTTCGCGGTTAGTGATACAAAATCAACCAAGATTTTCATCAGCATATCTTTCCCTGCCTTCGATTGATGAGTCCCCAAAATGGTGCGGCTGAATATTAATGAGACGAACCCGCAGCCCAGAACTTGGGTGTCGCACTCTCTAGGCCAAGCAATGCGCCTTCGACGAGCAAAATGGCCGGAAAGTCTTTCGGATTCCCATAGATGATATTCGAGCCATCGTTCCGGCGGTAGAAGGTCTCATTAAAGAAAATACTTGGCCGGTCTCATCTGGGTCCACAGGTACCTGGATACCAAATGGCTCCGCGAACCACTTATAGCAAAGACCCACAGCCGTGTCGGGTTAGCAATATTCTATTGGGCAGATCGTCAGCCCCACACACTCAGAACGAGAACGAAATATCCTCCAAGCTTCACGCAACCAAGACCCGGGCAGCGGACAATTCCACGCTCAACAACTACCTTAGCGCACTTTCAACCCTTTTCTCCCTCGCAGTGTGGACTTAGAAAGACCTTGTAAATGTATCACCTTCAAACGCCCACAATCCACAATTTTCCAAACCACCAAGACCCAAAATAATCGCACCCGGGGCTGTCCGGCTCTAAAGTCGCTGCCATGAAAGCGGATGATGGTGACCCTTACACTAGATCTATGGGAGCTCAACGTTCAAGTAATCCTTCCTTACTTATATATATATGTACAGCCTTTTACTGTGAAGAAGCGAATCGGAAGGGACCCACAAAAAACCCCTCGGTACCGCGAAAGTATCACACCACGATAAAACACCATGGCAAGATATAGACTCCTCAACACCAGGACAGGCAACTCCACCAGACGCACAAACTTTTCAAAATGGAGAAATTGAGAGTAGACGAGTGCGTTTTGCCGGATCTCTCCCAGAGGGAACAGTATAAATACCTGAGCTTCCCCTCCATTTACTTCTTCATCATTCTACCATACTCACTCTGAAAATCATTCAGGCTCGTACAAATTCCCTCCACACTGACATCTTTTCTGCCTTATACCTAGCTATACCCACCCCTCACACCAATCACCGAACTCACCACCTCACCAAAAATGCAGCTCTCCACCACCTTCTCCGCCATCCTCGCACCCCTCGCCCTCCTCACCGCCCACACAATCGCCATCCCCCTCCCGGACGACCAACAAATCCCCGCGGCCGTCCCCCGTGGCATCATCCCCCTCCCCGTCTTTACCCAATCCTTCGCCCCCCCTGCCACAGCTTCCCCTGTTCTGGCCA
>JAABUQ010003734.1_pt1 | contig 27199 bp, 34 predicted proteins | sample 5560001 | NCBI WGS metagenome assembly JAABUQ01 (sample SAMN10711888, study PRJNA513371) | rock metagenome | isolation source: Antarctica rocks | place: Antarctica: Victoria Land, Finger Mt nord | collected 2015-12-18 | reverse complement strand
GTCTAACGGCCTGCTGGTTTACAACGATATTCGACAATTCGGCCGTATCGAGTTTTACCCCGAACACCCCGCGCATCTCGCTCGTGTTGGCCCCGATGCTCTTCAGATCGATGGCCCTACGTTCTACGCGCGGCTTCGAAAGCGTAAAGGACCCATTAAGCCGCTGCTTTTGAACCAGAGTTTTGTGAGCGGAGTAGGGAACATTTATGCGGATGAAGCTTTGTACCTCGCGCGTATTCATCCACGCACTCGAGCCGCGCGAATTTCGCAAAAGCGCGCAGAAGAGCTCCATGCCAGGATTCAAGAAATCCTGCTTTTAGCGATTCAGCACCGTGGCTCAACTATCTCGAACCACGTCGACGGCTACGGTGAGCCGGGACAATTCCAACAATTACATGCCGTCTATGGCAGAGCGGGCGAGCCCTGTCGACGCTGTGGTGCTCCCATCCGGCGAATCGTTTTGGGTCAGCGCGGAACGCACTACTGCGCGCGGTGCCAGCGCGCTTGAGCGGGCGTGGATTCGGGCTCTTCGACCGCGGCCTGGCGAATCGCATCCGCCGTATCCACAACGCTTCTCATCGCCTTGACATCATGGACGCGAACGATATGCGCGCCGTTGAGAATGCAAGCCGTCACAGCCGCTGCCGTGGCGTACTCCGTTAGAGTTGCGTCTTCTTTCCTGAGGAAAGATTTGCGCGAAGGGCCCACAAGCAGAGGCAGATCGAAGGAGCGCAGCTCGGGCAAGTTTGCGATGATCTCCGCATTCTGCTCGCGCCGCTTCCCGAATCCCAGACCGGGGTCAATCACGATTTGATGCTTCTGCACACCCGCCTGTCTTGTTCTGTGCACCGCGGCTTCTAAGTCCATCGCGATCGAACGCATCAAATTCTTGATGGGCCCTAATTTCGCCCAGGTCTCGGGCGTCCCCCGCATGTGATTGATCACGAGACCGGCATCATACTTTATCACGACTTTCGAGATCTGCACATCCAGCAGCAGCCCGGTCGGATCATTGATGATCTCGGCGCCATGCTCGATCGCTTTTTCCGCCACCGCCGATTTATAAGTATCAACCGAAATAGGAATACTTAACTTCCCGCTCAGCCGTTTCAGAACCGGAATGAGCCGGCGAAGCTCTTCGGCGGCAGCAATTCGTTCGGACCCTGGGCGCGTCGATTCCGCCCCAATATCGAGGATGTCGGCGCCTTGCTCTTCGATCTCTACACCCCGGGCAAATGCACGATCGGGATCAGCAAAATCACCGCCATCAGAGAAGGAATCGGGTGTCACATTCAGCACCCCCATCAGCAGTGTTCTATCGCCTAATACGATCTCGCGCTGCTTCAGCTTCCATTGATAGCGTTTACTCATGACTAACAAGAGTGTTGCACGTACTTGGCTGATGCAAACGCTCCACCAAAACAGAATCAGCCGGTCTTTGCAAAACGAGAACTCGGTCTCAAGCTCGACTAGCTTGCGCCACGCTGGGTCTCCGCTTTGAACTCTCCTCGCCTATGGGCGACCGCCATTTGTTCATCGAGGGCCGCTGCGAGTAGAGGGTAACGCCCGCGCAAATACTCCAGGTACTCGAAAGCCATTTCCGTCGAGCAACCAGTCCGCGCCGCAGGCCAAGTAAACCGCACGCCATTTGAGAAAGAGCGGAACATCTCGATCGACATCTCCTCGAGCAAATCATAAAGGTGGTTTCCGGTAATTCCAGCCGTCCGAAGCGCATGCTGAGCAGCTACCAGCAGCTGCGTTGGAAGCGCCATGGAGAACAGTTGGGCTGCGAAGTAAAGCGGCTTCGTTCCAGGCCGCAGTTCAAATGCACGCGCATCATTCCGTTGAAGAAATCTGCGCACGTGACGGACCGCCGTCGATTGCCCTTCCACCACAAACCAGCTCTTGCGATGCGTTTGCACAGGAGACATTGTTGCTGTAAGCGCTCCGCGCGTTTGTAGAGGCCCTAAAGTACTCGAGCTTAGACATGTCTCGCACAGAACAAATGAGATGTTCTTCAGCACTAAGTCTGAGGTGCAGATTTCATCCACAATCCGCGGAGCCGCACTATCCGATACCCGGAGAAACACGACGCGGGCGGGCTGCAGATCCTGGTAATGGCTAACCGCGTAGCCTGCTCGCAAAAAATTTGAAAGCCGTCGCGCGACGCGCAAGGCTCCAGCCTTGACAGGCCCTAGCTCTTCGGCAATACTCGGCAGCCGCAAAACCTGTGATGATGTTGCGTTGCCCTCAACTACCAACCCGAGTGACCGCTGGCTTTTCATAAACCCCACTCACTTTCAGGGCCTTCACTCGATCGCGGAACTGTGCGGCCTTCTCGAATTCGAACGCCTTCGCCGCTTGTCGCATCTTTGCCTCCAGCTCAGTTATCAGAGATTCCCTCTGTTCTTCCGTCAACTCGATATCGGAATCGACCTCTTCGTCGAGCGGAACTGTCACGTAGTCGCCCTCAGCCACGGCTACCAGACTCATATCAATTGGCTTGATGATGGTCTGAGGAGTGATGTTGTTGGCGTTGTTATAGGCCTCCTGAATAGCTCGCCTTCGATCGGTCTCTTTCATCGCGCGATCCATGCTGGCCGTAATCACGTTTCCATAGAGAATCGCTTCCCCGTGCACATTGCGGGCGGCTCGCCCGATCGTCTGGATCAGCGACCCGCCTGACCGTAAAAAACCTTCCTTATCCGCATCGAGCACAGCAACCAGAGACACCTCGGGAAGATCCAGCCCCTCTCGGAGCAGATTAACGCCGATCAGCACGTCATAGATTCCCTTCCGTAGATCGCGCAAAATCTTAATCCGATCGAGCGTACTGACCTCCGAATGAAGATAAGCGCATTTGACGCCCACTTCCGAGTAATATTCCGCCAGGTCTTCCGCCATTCGCTTCGTCAAGGTCGTAACGAGCACGCGCTCGTTGCGCTCAACTCTCAGCCTGATCTCGTGCAGTAAGTTGTCAACCTGCCCCTTGATCGGCCGCACTTCGATAAGAGGGTCGAGTAAGCCGGTGGGACGGATAATCTGCTCTACGACCACCCCGGCCGACTTCGTCAATTCGTACGGACCCGGCGTGGCGGAAACATAAACAACCTGATCCACCCTGTTCTCAAACTCCTCGAAGGCCAGAGGGCGATTATCGCGCGCGCTTGGCAGACGGAATCCATAGTCAACCAGTATGTTCTTCCGCGACCGGTCGCCATGAAACATTCCTTGGAGCTGCGGCACGGTCTGGTGGCTCTCGTCTATGAACAACAGCGCATCATTCGGCAAATAATCAAGTAAAGTCGGAGGCGCTTCGCCCGGCAGCCGGCCCGAGAAGTGCCGCGAATAGTTTTCGATGCCGTGACAGAAACCAATCTGCTTGATCATTTCCAGATCAAACATCGTCCTCTGATAAAGCCGCTGCGCCTCGATCAACTTTCCGCTGTTCTCCAGCTCCTTGTGCCACCACTGCAGCTCGTTCTCGATACTTTGCATCGCCTGCTGCCTGGTAGGCGCGTCCATCACGTAGTGAGTCTTCGGATAGATTGGAAGCCGCAGATACGTCTGCTTCACCTGTCCAAGCAGCGGATCAATCTGGCTGAGGGACTCAATCTGGTCACCCCACATTTCAATCCGAAAGGCATTATCGTCGTAGGTGGGATAAAGCTCGATCACATCCCCACGCACCCGGAACGTGCCGCGCCGGAAGTCATGATCATTCCGGTCGTAAAGAATTTCCACCAGCCTTTGCAGCAGTTCTTTCCGGCTGATATGCTGCCCCTTTTCGAGCATGAGCAGCATACCGTAATATGCTTCGGGCGAGCCCAATCCGTAAATGCAGCTGACGCTCGCGATGATCACGCAATCTCTACGCTCAAATAATGAGCGGGTCGCCGATAACCGCAACTTGTCTAATTCGTCATTGATCGTCGCTTCTTTTTCGATGTAGATATCCCCGGAAGGAATGTACGCTTCGGGCTGATAATAATCGTAATAGCTGACGAAGTACTCGATCGCGTTGCCGGGGAAGAACGTCCTAAACTCGTGATACAGCTGCGCGGCTAAAGTCTTGTTGTGCGCCAGGATCAGCGCCGGGCGTTCAGTGGCCTCGATGATTTTAGCCATGGTGAACGTTTTTCCCGATCCGGTCACGCCTAGCAGAACCTGGTGCTTCTCGCCGTCAAAGATGCCGCGGGTCAACTGCTCGATCGCGGCTGCCTGATCGCCGCGCGGTTTGTAGTCGATACCTAATTTAAAAGGCACTGCCTCAGTATAAGAGCGCGGGCCTAAAACATGTTCGGAATCGAATCAGCCCGCTCACGCTCGGCGTTATATTCACAACCGAGCAAAGCAATGCAGGAAATTAGATACAGCCAGATCAGCAGCACCACTACCGTACCTAAGCTCCCGTAGAACACGTTGTAATGAGCATGAGACACGTATGAGGCAAACCCGATGGTAGCCAGCAACCAAAGTATGGTTGCGAGAAATGCTCCCGGCCAGACGCGCAGAAATCGCGATCGTGCAGTGTGCCGCAACCGCTCCGGTTCCGGACGGTGATTGGGCCCGAAGTAATACAACAAACCGGTGACTAACGTGGTGGTGCAGAACGCTAAAACGTAACGTCCGATTTTCCAGGCAAGCTCCACGGGAGCGCTCAATTCGGCAACCCCGATCCAATGCACGAACGCCAGCTCGATCCTGTTTCCAAACAGAATCAACGACGATGCGCCCACCGCGGGGAACGCTGCGATGAGCACCAAAAAGACCGCCATGGCTCGTTGTTTCAAGAACGGCCGGCCCGAGGGGATCCGGTAAGCGGCTTGAAAACCTTCCATCAGCGTGACCATCGCTCCAGAACCAGCCCACAATGAAAGCAGCACGGCAACAACGGGTAGCGAAATCGGCTTCACACTATGTTCGCGCAGTCGCGACAAAACTAAGTCTTCGGTCCCGGGTGGCACCACTTGCTGCGCAAAGGTCGCAATTACGTGGACTACTGGCTGCGCGTTCACTTCGAGCAAAATCGCCGTAAGAGTTGTCAGGATAGGAAACAGCGAGAGTAGACAGGAATAAGCGGCGCCTTTCGCAATGCTGAAGCAGTTGTCTTCGTAAGCCGCCACGAACGCTCGCCGCAGCAGCCACCACCCTCGGGCGAAAAACCCAAGTTCCACGACCAGCACTTCCCGCTGGTTTTCGGCGGAAGGTATTTCGCGAAGAGTGTGGACGCTCTCGGGCAAGAAAATGTAAGCTCCTCGCTAGTCGATCATATCCAACTTCCGCGGCCCACTTCGCTAAGCCGCCGGTTGAGAAAGCCCTGTTCGACCTGATTGGTGGCCAGTTCGAGCGCATCCCGGTAACTCGTGATCCAGGCTCCGGTGTTGTTCGGTGTGCCCTTGCGCTTCATCTGCATTCGCTCATCGCGTCAACCTTCTCTTGCCGATTTTGCCCTTCATTCGCCTCGCGCTCCCCCTCGTTGCACTCTCTGTTATGCTGACTGTTCACGCCGTCTACACCCCTAGAATGAATCTCTAGCCCAAGCTATTTGCATGCGTCTGTTCGAAATCACACGAAGGCTGATCGATATCGAGTCCGTCACCCCGAATGAGACACAAGTCGGTAACTTTCTTTGGGACTACCTGGGTGAGCTTGCTTCGCATGCGGACGGCCAGGTCGAGCGCATGCCGGTCGAGCCCGGGCGCGACAACATCTTCGTTCGGTTTGGGGAGCCCGTGGTTGTGCTCTCAACCCACATGGATACCGTGCCACCCTTCCTTGCCTCACGCGAGGATGACACCCACATTTGGGGACGTGGCGCCTGCGACACAAAGGGCATCATCGCGGCTATGATTGGCGCTGCCGAGTCTCTGCTTTCCGCTGGTAAGCGCGATTTCGGTCTGCTGTTCGTGGTAGGAGAGGAACGCAACAGCGCCGGTGCGCTCGCGGCCGCTAAGACCCCCCGTGGCAGCCGGTTTCTTATTAACGGAGAGCCCACAGAAAACAAATTAGCTTTAGGATCGAAGGGCGCTCTGCGCTATGAGATCGTCGCGAAAGGCCGCATGGCGCACTCAGCTTACCCGGAGCTCGGCGAATCCGCGATCGAGAAGCTGCTCGAAGCGCTTAACCGAATCCGTCAAATCAAACTGCCCACCGATACGCTCTTAGGCGCAAGCACATTGAACATTGGCAGAATCGGAGGAGGTCGCGCCCCCAACGTCATCCCCGATGAGGCTTACGCCGAGATCTTTATACGTCTGGTCGGCGATCCCGCCGAACTCCGTAAGCAAATAGAAAAGGCCGCTGCGCCCCAGGCCAGAGCGCAAGAAGTGCTGATGATCCCGGCCGTGCATCTTGGCTCGCTCGAAGGTCTTGCAACCACGGTCGTAGCTTTCACAACCGACATCCCGGCGTTTGACGGCGCGTGGGGCCAGCCCTTCCTGATTGGGCCGGGAAGCATCCACGTAGCCCATACGTCGGAAGAACGTATTCCTAAAATCCAGCTCACAGAAGCCGTCGATCTCTACAAAGAGCTGGTCGAGCGGCTCAGCCGCTGATTCTTTCGCACCGAGATTTATGAAACCGATTGAAGTAGGCATTCTGGGCGGCACTGGCATGGTAGGCCAGCATTTCATCCGTTTTCTCGAAGGGCATCCCTGGTTCAAAATTACCTGGCTCGGAGCAAGCGACCGCTCGGCGGGCAAGAAATATGCCGATGCCACTGCCTGGCGTCTCGACGGTGCGATGCCGGAAACAGTTGCCGGTCTTGAAGTTTCGGATTCGAAGCCCTACCATGCCCCTCAGCTCATGTTTTCAGCCATGGACGCCTCGGTAGCAACCGAAATCGAACAGGCGTTTGCAGAAGCCGGTCATGTTGTGGTTTCGAATTCTCGTAATCATCGCATGGAGCCGGATGTCCCCTTGATCGTTGCCGAAATCAACCCCGGCCATCTTGCGCTCATACCAGCTCAGCAGAAAAATCGCGGTTGGAAAGGCATGCTCGTAACCAACCCGAACTGCTCGACCATCGTTCTCACCATGGCGCTCGCACCTCTTAAATCGTTCGGCGTAAAGCGCATACTCGCCGCCACAATGCAAGCTGTGTCTGGAGCCGGTTATCCCGGCGTGGCGTCCATGGACATCGTTGCGAACGTCGTGCCGTACATCGGTTCGGAAGAAGAGAAGATGCAGAGCGAGACCCAAAAGATTCTTGGCGATGTCTCCGATGGCCAAGCCAAGCCGCTGGATGCGAAAGTAAGCGCGCACTGCAACCGCGTCGCAGTCGTTGACGGACACACCGTCGCTGCCTCAATCGAGTTCGCAACCAAACCTTCGTTGGCTGATGCTCGCGAAGCAATTGAGAATTTTCGCGGCTTGCCCCAGGAGCGTGGATTGCCAAGCGCGCCGCCGAAGCCAGTCATCTATATGTCCGAGCAGGACCGCCCTCAGCCTCGTCGCGATGCCGGACGCGAAAATGGCATGGCAGTGTTCATCGGGCGTCTCCGTGAATGCCCGGTTCTGGATCTCAAGTTCGTCGCTTGCGGACACAACACGATCCGCGGCGCGGCGGGCGCGGCCGTACTGAATGCGGAGCTGATGGTCTCTGAAGGACTGCTGGGATAGCATTCCATGATCGTGATGAAATTCGGCGGTACCTCGATCGAATCGCAGGACGCTATCGCAAGAGTTACATCCATCGTTCAACACTTCCAGGAACGACGCCCTGTTATCGTGGTTTCCGCCATGGGCAAGACCACCAACAAGCTTCTCCAGATTGCGCGAGATGCTGCCGCAGGCAGACGCGAGCAGGCCCTTGCACTGGTGGATGAGCTTCGGCTCTTTCATCTTCGAAACGGAGTCCCGCTCGCAGGATTGGCAGCCGCCGAACTAGAGCGCTTCATTCGTACCCACTTCGAGTGGTTGGAAGAATTGGCAAAAGGTCTTTCTGTCGTAGGCGAACTGTCACCTCGCTCGATGGATACGATTGCGAGTGCAGGCGAGCGCCTCTCGAGCCTGATCGTCAACTTTGCCCTTCGCGCGGCCGGCATCAGCACTTTGCACGTCGATGCGCGTAAGGTCATTCTGACGGACGACCGTTTTACCGAGGCGCGACCTCTCTTCGATGTCACCTACGCTGCTCTCGAGGAGCACGTAGCTGCGATTGCCGAAGATTCGGTCGTTGTCATGGGCGGCTTCATCGGGTCCACTCTCGATGGACACACAACCACCCTGGGCCGCGGCGGTTCGGATTACTCAGCAGCTATCGTCGGCGCGGGCATCGGGGCTGAAGAGATTCAGATCTGGACCGATGTCGATGGCATGTTGACAGCCGACCCCCGAGTCGTCGCAGGCGGCCACCGTGTGAAAAGCCTGTCCTTCGCGGAAGCTGCCGAGATGGCGTATTTCGGCGCGAAAGTGCTGCACCCCGCGACCGTTATGCCGGCTGTCGAGAAAAACATCCCAGTGGTCATCCTGAACTCGCGACGCCCCGATGCGGGAGGAACCAGAATTACGGCGCAGGCTCTCCCTTGTAAGAACCCGGTGAAATCGATTTCGTGTAAACGCGGCATCACGATCGTCAACGTTCGTTCCGCCAGGATGCTCATGGCCCATGGATTCCTGCGCCGCATCTTCGAGATTTTCGATCGCTTCAATACCAGTGTCGACATGGTCTCCACCTCCGAAGTCAGCGTTTCGCTTACGCTGGACAATGCGGAGAATCTGGCCGCCATCTGCGGGGAGATCCGCCTGTTCGCCGAAGTGACGGCGGAGCCGGGACAGGCTCTGATCTGTCTGGTTGGCAAGAACATTCGTCACACGCCTGGGATCGCCGGCCGCACTTTCCAGGTAATTCGTGACCTCAACATCAGGATGATTTCTCAAGGCGCATCTCTGCTGAATCTCGGGTTCGTCATCTCGGATTCAGATATTGGGCAGGCGGTTTCCGCGCTTCATGGAGAGTTCTTCGCGGAACTCGATCCCGCGGTATTCGATTGAGAACTGCATGAGCACTTCAACCAAGCTCGCCCTCATCGGCTACGGCAAGATGGGCAAGCTCATCGATCAGCTTGCTCCCGAGTACGGCTTCGAGGTCACGGCCCGGATCAATCGCGAGAGCCTTGATCAGCCAATTGAAGCCGACGTGGCGATCGAGTTCTCAACGCCCGAAGCGGTGCCCGGTAACCTGCAGCGTTTGGCGCAATTGAAGATACCCGCCGTTTGCGGAACTACCGGATGGTTTGGCCAGATTGCCGACGTCGCGAGACTTGTGGAAGAGAACGAAACGGGGCTCGTGTGGAGCCCGAATTTTTCTGTCGGAGTCGCGGTTTTCCGCCGCGTCGTGGCTCTTGCGGCCGAGCTTCTGGAGGAGCACGCCGAGTATGGCGCATGGGCTTGGGAAATCCACCACGACGCTAAGAAAGATTCGCCTTCGGGCACGCTGCTCCAATTGCTCGAGACCATGCGCCGCAATGGCTTTGAACGGGAAATAGACGTGAGCGCCAGCCGGGCAGGCAAGCATCCGGGCACTCACGAAGTTGGTTTCGATTCGGCCGCCGACACCATCACACTTCGTCATGCCGCCCGCAGCCGCGAGGGATTTGCCCGTGGCGCGCTCAAATCAGCGCAATGGATCCTGAACCGGAAAGGCGTCTACACCTTCGACGATGTTCTATTCAGCGACTCGTTAAAGTCACCACGGCTACTCCCGCTAGAATACCGCCCCCTCTAAACTAGAAAGAAGGAGACACCATGTTCAGCGGTTGCGGTACGGCGCTGGTCACGCCTTTTCGATCTGACCTCTCTCTCGACGAGCCGACCTTGCGCTCGCTAGTCCGTCGTCAAATCGAAGCCGGTATTGACTTCCTCTGTCCATGCGGCACCACCGGCGAGAGTCCGACATTGAGCCACGAAGAACACCTGCGCGTAGTTGAAATCACGGTCGAAGAGTCCAAGGGGCGCGTCCCCGTGCTCGCCGGCGCCGGCGGCTATGACACCCGCAAAGTAATCGAATTAATTGCCGAACTGAAAGCGCGCGGAGTCTTCGGCATCCTCTCCGTTACGCCCTACTACAACAAACCCACGCAGGAAGGCCTGTACCAGCACTATCAGGCCATAGCTGAATCGACTTCCCTGCCTGTCGTCGTCTACAGCGTGCAGGGCCGAACCGCCGTCAACGTTGAGCCCGCAACGCTAGTGCGGCTAGCAGAAATCCCCAACATAGTGGGTGTTAAGGAAGCTTCGGGCAGCATCTCGCAGATGGCAAGTATCCTGGCGCGAGTTCCCGAATCGTTCACGGTTCTATCAGGCGACGACGCGGTCGCGATTCCGCTGATTGCACTCGGGGGGCGCGGTGTCATTTCAGTTGTGAGCAACGAAATACCCGCTGAATTCACAGCGCTGACGCGTGCCGCGCTTAACGGCGACTACGCCACAGCGCGCAGCCTGCAGCGAAAATTCCAAAGCTTGATGGAGATCAATTTTGTCGAAACCAGCCCCGGCCCTGTCAAGTTCGCGATGGCCCGCATGGGGCTGCTCGAGCCGGTATGGCGGCTGCCGCTAGTTGCTCCGCTCAAACTGTCGCAGGAGAAGATTGAAGCCGTTCTCGAAGAGGTCGGCCTGTTAGCGGGAGTACGGGCTTGAGCGCGGCGCTCGAAACGGATCTGCAGGAGCGCATCGAGCAACTCTTCGAAGCAAAGCCCGAGCACTATTCGGAAGACGAGCAGCAGCTGTTTGCCCGCCTCCGCGAATTGCTCAATTCGGGCGTAGTTCGTTCGGCAGAACCGGATTCCTCGCAGCCCACCGGCTGGCGTGTCAACACTTGGGTTAAGAAAGGCATTCTGCTTGGTTTTCGCATAGGCGGCATCATCCAGATGGGCGGCCCCCAATCGCAATTTTTCGATAAATCGACTTACCCGCTGCGCGCGCTCACATTCGAAGACAGCGTGCGTGTCGTTCCCGGTGGATCAAGCCTGCGCGACGGATGCTACGTGGCGCCTGGCGTGACCTGTATGCCGCCCATGTACATCAACGCCGGCGCTTACGTCGATCGAGGCACTATGGTCGATTCGCACGCGCTCATCGGCAGCTGCGCTCAGATCGGCCGCAATTGCCATATCTCCGCTGCCTCACAGATCGGCGGTGTTCTCGAACCGGTTGGCGCTCTGCCCGTGATCGTGGAAGACGACGTCCTCGTCGGCGGAAACTGCGGCATTTATGAAGGAACGGTTTTGAAACGCCGCTCCGTCCTTGGCAGCGGCACCATCTTAAATCGATCGACTCCGGTGTACGATTTGATTCGCGGAATCGTTCATCGCGCAACCGATGAACAACCGCTGATCATTCCCGAAGAAGCCGTGGTAGTCGCCGGTTCACGGCCCATCCAATCAGGTATCGGTCACGACTGGAGGCTGTCGCTCTATACGCCGGTGATCGTCAAGTACCGCGACTCCCGAACCGAGACCAAGATTCAGCTGGAAGATCTACTTCGTTAACAGTGACTCGACGAGTCCGGCAGGACCCCAGTTCTCGGGCTGTGTCACGTGGCCCTGGCCGAAGGGCGCGGCCAGCTCCTCGATTTGGAACTGCACGGAGTTGCCCTTCACCTTGACCAGCGAGTGCTCGAAGAACCAGCCATCCTGATAGCGCTTGGAGGCTCGTAGATGACCTCCGGAACTGGCCATTGATAAATATGTGATGCCATCCAGACGGAAGGCGAGCATCTGGTGGATGTGCCCGGCTATCACATACTGGACGCCATATTGTTTTGCGATTTGATGCAAAGGGAAGTGTGGATTGCCGAGCACCACTTGGAGAATCCAGGACGGCCTGTGAGAAAAAATGAACTTGAGCCGCTGTCCCTTGTGAGCTTCTAAATCGCTTCGTAAAAACTCCAGCTCCGACGCCGGCATTTCATCGCTCCGGCTGTTATCGAGAATCGTGAAGTGAGCCTCGCAATAATCGAAGCTGTAATGTAAGGGGTACTTCGTATACTTCTCAAATGCCTGAGCTGAAGCGGCCGACCAGACGTCGTGATTCCCAGGCGTGAAAAACACTCGATATCTTCGATAAGGAAGCAGCAAGCGCAACGCGTTGCGCCACTCCGCATTGACTGTGGCATCGTTGCCGCCCTGGATGGTATCGCCGACGTTCACCACGAACGCGGGCCGCTCGGCAGCTGTTTCTCGCCAGGCTTCTTCGTAAACACCCGCGACCGCCTCGCCGGTCCGGTCGCCTAAGATTGCGAACCGGAATGAGCTGTCCGAAACGTGGGATGGTACGGCAAACCCAACCAGCACGATCAAGGAGGCCAGCGCAGCGCAACCCAAACCCGCTCGCGAACATCTGAAAGTTAGAATGCCTGCCCGAATCTGGGCTATTTTTCCGCTGTTTCTAAGTATGACCACTGTTTTAGGCGCCGCGGTCCAGTTTGAGGCCAAGCGCGATATCGAGTTCTGCCAGGTGGATGGCGTTAGTCTGCGAATGGATGCCTTTCTGCCGCGCAATGTGGAGAACGTGCCAGCAGCCATCATCGTACATGGCGGCGGTTGGGTACGGGGCGGTCGTAGAACTGATGTGACGCCGCTCTTTGCGCCTCTGAACGAGGCTGGCTTTGCCTGGTTCTCGATTGATTACCGCCTTATTTCAAACGTGACGCAATTCGGATATGGGATCGACGATGTCGAATCAGCTGTGCGGTTCATCCGGTCGCACACCTCAGAGTTCCATATCGACCCGGACAAGCTGGTTCTGATTGGTGAGTCGGCAGGCGGGCAGCTGGCAGCCATGGCAGCGCTGCGATTGCCAGCCAAAGAAAATGTCAAGGCCGTGGTTGCTTTGTATACGCCGACAGATCTCGTCACTCTCCTGAAAAACTCGAATTATGTTCCGGCGCAGATCCGCAGTTCCGTCGAGGGTACACCTTGGGAGAACATCGTGCTAGCTGGCCTGGCGCGCCTATCGCCCATTGAGAACGTCAGACGCGACATGCCGCCGTTCCTCTTTATTCATGGCACAGCCGACCCTCTTGTTCCTTTCGAGCAATCGACAGCCATGTGCCGCCGCATGAAACAGGCTGGGGCAAGTTGCCAGGTGTTCGCGCTGAACGGGGCCGGCCACGGAATCCGTTGGTGGGAATCGTCGGCGCGCTATCACGTGTATAAGCGAACCATGACGGATTGGCTACACGCTCAACTGGGCATGGCGATAAGCTAATTTCCGGGCCCTTCCTGCTCGCCGAGTTCAGCAAGAATGTTCGCCAGATACTGTTGCGTCTCGAGGGGATACTCGGAAGGATCGAGCTGGTCGGCGCGCGCCGGACCGGCGTTGTACGCCACAAGCGCCAAGCGCAAATCGCCGTTGTACCGCTTGAGAAGCTGCTTCAGGTATGCGGCGCCCCCTTGCACGTTCTGCTTCGGGTCAAACGGATCGACGACATGCAATTCCCAGGCGGTAGCTGGCATCAACTGCATCAGCCCTTCAGCGCCTTTGATCGAAACTGCGCATGGCTTAAACCCCGATTCCTGCCTCATCACCGCTCGAAGAAGCTCGCTCGACAGAGCCTGCTTTCGCGCAGCTGCAGTAATCAAAGAATCGACATCGCCGGTCGGCAGCGAGGGGCAGTCACTCTCGATGAGCGTGGTGACAGGCGGGACTAACTCGAAATCTATTCTTGAGATCTCGGGCTTCACTCCGAGCTGGTGACTCAATGATTCCCGCTGCTTTTTCAACGATTCGCTCTGCAGGTCGAGACCGCTGAACTGAACCGGGCTTTGTTTCTTTGCATCCGCTCCCGCAGCGGAGATCAGGGCGGAAGACGAAAGCAGGAGAACCAATAGCCGTTGTCTCACAGGTTCATAGGTGAAGTTGATTCCGGCAAGCTAAGCTCTCAAAGGCTGTTTAAGCAGCTATTGACTCGACTTTCGCGCCCTTAAAAGATTCTTCCATTTCTTTGAACGAGGGACGGACTTCCGCCGGTATTGATCGCCGCGAGAACTCGACCGCCAGAATGGGCGCCGAGCCCCGGAAAAAAGCAATCAGGCCGGTTCGCAGACAGTGATAATACTGAGACTCGGCGTCGTTTTGTTTGGTAATACTCGCTGCGAGAGGCGAAAGAAATCCATAGCAGAGCAGGATGCCCAGGAAAGTTCCGACAAGCGCCGCCGCTACTTTCTTGCCAATCTCTTCCGGCGGGCCGCCGAGCGAACCCATCGTGATCACAACTCCGAGAACGGCTGCCACAATCCCCAACCCCGGCAACGCATCGGCGACAGTCGTCAGCGCATTGACGGGCACGTTGACCTCTTTGTGATGCACCTCGAGATCGAGCTCAATCATTTGATCCAGATCGTAGTGCGAAACAGTTCCGCTCATGCCGGTCCGGACCGTATCACAAATAAAGTCCACGACGTGATGATCTTTCAAAACTTCGGGATAAGCCTTGAAGAGCTCGCTGTTCTCTGGTTCTTCGATATCGCTTTCTAGAGCGGAAACCCCACCTTTGCGCCCCTTCTTAAACAGCTCGTTGAGCATTCGCAGCGTTTTCAGGTAACGGTCCTTGTTGTACTTATTTGACGACAAGACGCCCAGAATAGCCTTGAAGATCTTTATAATTACGGGCAGCGGATTCGCTATCAAAAGAGTTCCGATTGCTGCGCCCCTATGATGATCAGTTCGGCCGGCTGAATCAGCACCGCAAGATTGCCATGCTCCATCAAGTATCCGCCGAGGATGGCCCCGATTACCGCTACAATTCCAACGATCGCAATCATTTGCCCTGCTTGGTTCCTCCTAAGACGTATCGCTCATCGGGGGCCATAACTCTACCTCTATTCACCGCGATTTGCAAGTTCTTTCCCTAAAGAGCGGCCATGATTCCTCCGATAAGATCTGCGAGGGTTAATTGTGAGCTTCATCGATCCATACAACGCCTACACCGAAGGCAGCGTGTTCAGCGGCAATCCGCTCGAAACCGTAGTTGCGCTTTACGAGGGAACAATTGAGTGCATTCGGGAGGCAAGACAGTGCCTTGCGACCGGCGACATCTGGGGTCGCTCCAAAGCCGTCAATAAATCGATAGCGCTCCTGACCGAACTCCTGGTCTCGCTCAATCACAAAGAAGGCGGTGAAATTAGCGCGAACCTCAAGCAGCTTTACAGCTATATCCAGTGCCGGATACTGGACGCCCACACGCAGAAATCTCAAGAGCCTTTGAACGAATCCGAACGCCTCCTCACCACGATGCTCGAAGGGTGGCGGATGGCTTCCGAGAAGGTTACGACTGAAGCGCATTCGGCGAAGAGCTTCTCCTCGGAAATGTCTTATACCGAGACGCCAATCGAAGAAGACAACTCGTGGCGCTACGGCTTTTTCAACGAAACAGCTGAACTGGCAGGCTGTGTGTCGGCCACGTTTTGAGAGACATTCTTGGCCATCGATCGCTCGATGACGCTCGCCAGCCCAATGCCGCTGCCGCTCGAAAGAGCGTTCGCGAGCTGCGACTCGGCCATGTCCATCGCAGAGCTATCGCCAGTGCTCTCACCGCTTCCAAGCCAGCCATCTGAACCTGCCTCGCGGGCCGATTTGAGCATTTCACCCACCATTAATGCTTCAAATTGCTGGGCTGCTTTGTGCAGCTTGTCAGTCTTTTGACCTTGCGAGGCAGTTGCGTCGACAAGGCTTGAATCTAGTAATGGAGTATTTAAAGTAAGGGACATAAGACTCTAGGTTTAGATGACTTCCAGTTCCGCATCCAGTGCTCCGGCCGCACGCAGACTCTCGAGAATTGCAATCACGTCTCGCGTTGTGGAGCCGATGGCAGCCAGCGATTTGACCAGTTCTTCGACCGTCGCGCCCTCTTTCAAAAGCACGTTGCGGGACTTTTCATCTCTTGCGCCGACTGTCACGTCCGGTACCGCCGCCGGGGGAGCTGAGGAAAACGGTCCTGCCGGTAGAGCAAGCATGTGGGTCTGAATCTCAACGGTAAGATTCCCGTGCATAATTGCTACCGGCGCAATCCGCACCTCATTGCCGAGGACTACCGTGCCAGTACGTTCGTTTATGACAACTCGCGCGATGCGGTCGGGCTCGACCGTCAAATGTTCCAATTCCGCAACAAACTCAATCGATCGATTGGCGTAGGAGGGAGGCACGGAAATGGTTACGAGGCTTGAATTTTCAGCATGCGCAATGGCACCGTTCGAACCGAAGCGGCGGTTCACGGATTCCGAGATCCTCGCCGATGTCGTAAAGTCTGCTTCTTTCAGCTGCAGTTTGATGACGTTGCCTAGGGGCACCGAAGGGGCCAGACGCTCCACTGTAGCGCCGTTCGGGATACGGCCAACGGTTGGGTGATTGACGGTTTGGGAGTTCGACTGAGATCTCCCGGCCAAAAATCCGCCAGTTATTAGTGGCCCCTGCGCCGTCGCATAAACTTGCCCGTTTATAACTCGAAGCGTCGTCAGCACAAGCAGACCGCCCTGTAAGTTGCTGGCAGCGCCCATCGCTGCGGCAGTGACATCTACGGTCGTTCCGGGCTGGGCAAAGGGGGGCAGGGTCGCAGTCACGATTACGGCGGCCGTATTTTTGACCGTAATAAGAGTAGGCGATACGCTGACTCCCATGCGCTGCAGAAGATTGGTCAAGCTCTGGGCCGAGAAAAGTGTCTGCTGGCGATCGCCCGTACCATTCAAACCCACAATCAGGCCGTAGCCAATCAACTGATTGCTGCGAACGCCTTCAATCGTAATCAAGTCTTTCAGCCGGACGCTGCGCTCGGCGGGTGGTGATTGATCGATTGTCCGCGTCTCGCCCGGCGCAACAGGCTTTTGCGCCCATAAGGTCAAGGTCGTCCCACAAAGTAGCGCGGCGAGAGTGAAGCGAGACATCGTATCCATCAGAATGGAAGCGTCCTAACAGGAGCCGGTATAGGAAATTAGGCCGCCGGATGGCATCATTCACCACGCCGCGGCCGTTGATCTTTAACTCGAGCTGGGCGATGCTGCCGGATTGAATGGTATTGGCGTTGGACAGATCAGAGGGCCGGATCACCCCACGCACCGTGATGGACTGATTTTCGGAGTTCACCAACGTGCTCTTGGATCCCTCGATAACCAGGTATCCATTCGGCAGGACGTCGATCACGCGGGCACTGAGAACGGCCGTCAAGGTAGAAAGCCGCGACGTGGTGCCATCTCCCGTGAGGGCCTGATTCGAGGTTGTGTTCAGGAGATTAGCAAACCTGCCGGCCGCGGAGAGCTGCCCCAGAGCCGAGGATATAGAGGCGTTTGCATTCGAAGCGCGCGCAGTTTTTGTTTGCCCGGTGGCTACCGCCGAAGCCTGCTCGTTGACCACAATTGTTACGATGTCGTCCACGCTGCGCGCCCGGACGTCGGAGGCGATGTCCGCCAGAGTGGCCGGTCCGGCCCAAAGCGAGCCCGGGCTTTCCGAAAGAGCAGCCGCCGCGCGGCGATGGGCTGACTCGACATATTGATCGAGCGCGGAAGGCTGCGGATCGGGCTTCTTTAACAATTTCAGCTTCTGCCCTGGAAGCAAGCTCCCGAAAGCAGAAAACAAACGAGCGCCACCACACGAATCATGATTTCTTCGCCTCCACTACCAGGCCGAATTGACCGCCACTCACCACCTCTACGGTTCCCTTCTCTGTCACGCGCCCGTGAAACGAACGGCCGCTCCGCGGATTGCGCACGGATATGATTTGCCCTCTGCGCCCGCTGTCCTCCGCCACTGCCCGCACGTCCAGGCGAGCGCCACCTGTTTGCACGATCGCATCCACCACGTCACCGCGATTCACTTCGCGAGGCGTTTCGAGCATATTTTTGAGAAGCGGCGAGCCCGCTGAAACCGGACAGCGGAGAAACAAGCCGACAGCCTGCTTGGACTCAAACAGATACCGTTCATGCCGGACTGGACCCGCATAGGGTTCGGTCTTCACCTGGTCGAGTTCAAGAATGTCTCCGGCATGCATTTCAGAAACAGCAACGAGATGCTGCTCCTTCACGGTCACCCGTACACGGGCCCAAACGGGAAACTGTTTTCTCTCTCCGTATTGGATGTAACCTCTCCACATAGATGGCTTATCTGATCCGGGCGTAAGGCCAGTTAAGGGGAACACCATCTTCCCGTCCGGCGCCGGCAGCAAGCTGCTTTCGATGATTTCGATCGCCGGATTGCGGTCTGCCAAAGTACTCACCATCGCTGCTTTCATCGCCGCCTGATCAGGCACGCTTACGCGCCACTCGAAGCAGGCCTCTTCCGCAATCGCGCCATCCAGATGATTTGCCAGCGCGACACGCCTGAGGTCCGGAACGCGAAAAATCCGCTGCTGGCCAGGTAGCGGAGCCAGCGCAATCTGCAAGTCCGGTGGAAGGGCAGCAAGGGTGGAAACGGCCGCGGCCAAGTCTCGCCCATGAATCCAATCGGACTGAAGCAGATGACACGCTGCCGGCTAAAGAAATGCGAGTAGTAGTGCCAGCATTACTGCACGACTTGATTCACCTGCTGGTACATTTCGTCGGCCGCCTTCACCACGCGCGAGTTTGCTTCATAGGCGCGCTGGCTCTGGATAAGGTTGACGAACTCTTCTACCACGTCGACGTTCGACTGCTCGGTATAACCCTGCATCAGAGAGCCCAAGCCGTCCGCCCCGCCCGGGATTCCTACTTGCGCGTCGCCGGAAGCGTCCGTCACCGTGTAGAGAGTGTTACCGGCGCTGTTCAAGCCTGCCGGATTCTGAAAATTCGCGAGCGTGATCTGCCCCGCCTTCTGAGCCGCAGTTTGATTGGTCAGCGTATAGCTGACAGTCCCATCCTGTGCAATAGTGATCGACTGCGCATTCACCGGAATCGTGATTTGTGGTTCGAGCGGATTTCCGTTTGCATCCACCACGCTGCCATTGCGATCAAGCTGAAACGAACCCGAGCGTGTGTAGGCGAGTTCTCCGGATGGCATCCGAATTTGGAAAAATCCCTTACCCTGGACAACTAGGTCTAACGGATTGTTTGTCTGGGAGAACGCTCCCTGCGTAAAGATGATTTCATTCGAAGCTGCCCGCGTTCCCAGGCCAAGCTGCAGTCCGGCTGGCACGGTGGTCTGCTGTCCCGCGGCCGCGCCGGGTTGAATCATGTTCTGATAAATCAAATCTTCGAACTGAGCGCGCCGCATTTTATAACCGGCCGTATTCGCGTTCGCCAGATTGTTGGCGATATTGTCGACGTTCAGTTGCTGTGCGGTCATGCCGCTGGCGGCGCTATAAAGTGCGCGTATCATTGGGTGTTCCTTCCTGTTCTTCTCGCATGGTTAGGGTCCGACTTTGGCGACCTCTTCGATCGCCTGCCGGTTCATGTCTGCTCCGATTTTGATGGCGTGCTGCAGCATCTCGAAATGCCGCATCAGGGAGATCATGCGCGCCACAGACTCGGCCGGAGCGGCATTAGACGACTCGGTCTTTCCCTGGTAGACCTGCACCGCCGCGGCGGTGCTCACCGGATTCGCCTGTGGATCGGCATTCTGGAATATGTGCCGGCCGTGCGCGTGAGCTGGGACGGGTCTGCAAAGCTGGCAAGCTCCAGTTGTCCAATCGCGTCTCCGTCTTGCAGAATCTGGCCGTCTGTTCCCACCTGCAGGGAGCTGGCAGACTGAGTCTGCAGAGGCTGACCGCCGGCTAGTCGAACCGGATATCCGTCCGCGCTCACCAGAGTGCCCTGCGGCGAAAAATGAAAATTTCCACTCCGTGTATAAAGCGTTCCATTCGGGCCGTTCACGGCAAAGAAGCCGGTGCCCGACAGCGCCAGATCACTTGGGCTGCCGGTGTTTACCAAGGTGCCTTGCGCGAAATCTGTCCATTGCTTCTGGACCTGCGGTGATTCACCCACGCTTGGATTTAGCTCATCCTCCGTTGCCTCGGCGGCTAAATACGTACTGTGAAACTCTCGATCAGCTTTGAAGCCTGCGGTCGATGCGTTCGCCAGATTGTTGGCGAGCATATCGAAGGAATCCATGCTTGCCTGAAGTCCGGCCGCGGCCGCAGCGGTGAGTGGGTCCATGCTGCCTCGCTTCATGCAAGCGGGATGCCATCCGGGGAAAGCTCTGCTCTCCCGTATTTTCCGTGATTGCGAACGCGTATCAGCAGCCGAAAGAGATTTGGTCGTCGAAAATCTGTCAGCTGCGCGCGATATCGATCATTTCTTGACAGCGCCGGGCAGTGATGGGAGCGCAAGAGCATCGCAAAACCAACAAAACTGCCTTGCTTAGCACAGCTGGATCTTGGCCCTTACCGTGCATCAGTTGTGTCCGTGAATGCGTCGCCGCTCTCGTTCCAGACTTTCGATCGAACCGCGGAACATAGGCACGCTGGCGCACAAAACCGGGCATCCTCCAAGCCTTTGACGAACTCCACATCATACGCGCAGGAGAGCACTTCCTCTACCGATCACGACTTCGGTCAGACATTACGCGATCATCTGTTGGCCGGCAGCCGTGATACCGCGAAAGAGGATAAAGCCGCGCAGAAGAAGCAAACCGATACCGAACGCCCATCGGATACCGCAAGTCCTTCCTCATCGAAAGCTGCAGGCCAACAGAAAGATGATAGATCTACATCGCCGAAGATCGTCGCAAACTTGCCGGCCAGTAAAACGAATGCGCCCGGCAAAGCCAATGAATCCGATAAAGGCAATGGACATGGATCGGCTCCTTCCGGCAATACCGTCCCGAGCCTGACGCGTGCGCAGCATAAGACTGCTCAGCCGGATCAACCCGCTGACGATAGTCAATCTGACAGAGCTCCGCTTTCCGGCGACGGACAAGACGCATTTCTGAATGCTTCCGCTGCGGGCAGTCAAGCGATAAGCGCATTTGAGCCAGCCGAGAATCCCCCCGCAGCAAACCCGTCTGATGAAAGCCTACAGGTTGATTCCGCAAGCCCGTTGCTGCCGACGGTCGTGCCTATTGGCGACCTGGCCCTTGCCATGCGCATCAGCACGGCAACCAGTTCTCCAGCCGTAACGCTGCCCGGTGTAGCTCAAAGGGGGGTCGGCCTCAATTCGTTGGGATCTCCGCACAGCCAGATTTCCTCTGCTGGCGTTTCGACAGAAGCTCAGCCCAGGCGCGTCTCGGAAGCCACTCAGCTCACGGGATTCGCTGCGGGCGGCGAGGACGGCGCATGGAACACCGAACCCCCCAAATCAGGCACGGCCGATTCCACGCACGCTACACATCCCGCCGATTTCGAAGCCGAGCTTCAGAAGTACCAGAACGAACCGGTCCGCGCGGCTCATGTACAGATTGCCGGAGCAGACAATCAGCAAGTGAACATTCACTTATTTGAGCGAGCCGGGACGTTATCCGTCTCAGTCAAGTCGGGCGATAACGCACTCACGAAGGCGATCCAGGATCACGTGCCGGAGCTGAATGCGCGACTGGCTTCAAATCATTTCCGAACCGAGTTTTGGACTCCGGACACAACGAATAGTTCTGCCACCCGGGAATTCAGCAGCCCGGGTGGCACAGTCTCGAGAGGGTGGTCACTCCGGCGAGGGCTCTCCTCAGGAGCGGCAGAACCGCCAGCAAAAGCAACAGCCCGATTGGGTGGAAGCCCTTGAAAAAACTTCCAATACATCTCAGAAAAGGATTGAATACACATGGCATCAGTAGGCAGCATCCTCCCTTCTTCCAGCAGCGGAACAGCATCAGGAACCAGTTCGGGAGCAACTGGCTCCCCGGCTTCGTCGAAAGCAGTTTCCGCGGCGGCCGATCCGCTCGCGAACCAATCCACCTTTCTCACCTTGCTTGTGTCACAGCTGAAATCAGAATCCGATGAACCCAATGGATGGGACCACCTTTGTCACACAGCTCGCACAGTTCAGTGATCTCGAACAGAATCTTGCGATGAGGCAGGATCTCGACACTCTCACGAATAAGTATGCTCCCACTTCCAGCGCGACGACCGGGAGCCCAAGCGGCAGCACCACCGGGTCCGGCAGCACGTCCGGAACGTCCGCACCGTCTTCATCGAGCGGCAAGCAATCTTAACCAGCACGCATAGAAAGAGAACCCATTCCATGTCCAGCCCATTTTCCGTTGCTCTCTCCGCCTTGCAAGCGCAAGCGGACGCAATCAACACAGCCGGTAATAACTTAGCGAATCTGAACACCACCGGCTTCAAAGGAAGCTCCGTTTCCTTCAAGGACCTGTTCAGCGAACGCCTCGGAGCGAACTCATCGTTCCAGCTTGGGCTGGGCGTAGGATTGCCGATTACCGACACCCAATTCAGCCAGGGTGCTATTCAGACCAACACGTCGTCATACGCCGTGGCCATCCAGGGCAACGGCTTCTTCGTGGTGAAGGACCCTGCCAATCAGCAGCTTTTCACGCGTGATGGCAATTTCAAGCTCGATGCAGCCGGCGCTCTCAAGACGCAGACCGGCGAAGCGGTGCAGGGCTGGCAGCCGGTAGCAACGGAGTCAACAGTGCCGGTCCTCCCAGCAACATTGTTTTGTCAACCGGTGCAGTTCTTCCACCTAAGACCACGCAGAACGTTTCGATCACCGCGAATTTGAATGCGGGCGCTACGGTTGGCTCGGCGGATGGAAACGTGCAGGCTCCGGTGCAGGTCGTTGACAGCCTGGGTAACCAGCACACTCTTACGTTTAGCTTTACCAAAACGGGTGCGAACACTTGGAACTATGACGTTACCGTGCCGGGCGCCGATTTGACGGGTGGCACGACGGGAGCGCAGCAATCGATCTTGAGCGCCCCGGGAACTCTCTCGTTTGACACGAACGGCAATCTTTCGACGAGTGGCGGTACCGGCTCCTCGACACTCACCCTCAACGGTCTGGCGGATGGAGCCAGCAACCTAAGCATGAATTGGAATCACTTCGACACGAACGGCATCGGTTTGGTGACGCAGTACGCCGAAAAGTCTGCGTCTTCATCAACACAGGATGGCTCACAGTCGGCGCAACTGACTCAGATTGGCATCGAAACTGGGGGCCAGGTGTTCGCTACATTCTCCAACGGACAAACGAAAGTGGAAGCACAGCTGGCGATGGCGTCTATTCAGAATCCAGATTCGCTGCAGAGTGTCGGGAATAACAACTTTGCCGCTAGCTCCCAGACAGCAACGCCCTCGCTAGGCTTGCCCGAGAGCGGCGCGCGTGGACAGATCGAAGGCGGCGCACTCGAGGCGTCGAACGTCGATATGGCCACCCAGTTCACGAACCTGATCGTCTATCAGAGCGCCTATCAGGCAGCTTCCCGCATCATTACCACGCAGAATCAGATTACGCAGGATCTGATGAACCTCATCCATTAGCGATAACCGCACGCGGGCCGCGGGACTATTTTTCTCGACAGCCCGTGTTTGCGTTCCTGCCATTTGGGGTGGTTCCATAGGCGAAAAGAATTGTTTACGGGTTGCCGACGATTCGTGCGAAATCTATGACCGACGGCAGGTCACGAAACCTAGCAACCGTTTCAGCCAGCCAATAAACAACGAGTTTTATCGTCCGGAAGAGTCGTCCATTCCAGCCGATCAGGGCCGAGCTTCGTAAACAATATTGAAAGGGGTTTCCGTAGCTCGCCGGAAACGACTGAACCCGGCAGAGGTTACCACCTCTCGGATCCGCGCTTCCCCAGATTGCGCGCCTAAGCATAGTCCGACCTCCTGCGATCGTGAGCAGGGCGTGCACAGCAATGTCGAGAATGAGTAGTACACCCGGCCTATGGGGTTCAGGTTGTCCTTCAATTCGTCATTTGCAAATGGTTCCACGATCATCCAAGTGCCATCTTTTCGCAGCGACTGTAAAACGTGGGCGGCGGCTCCCGACGGGATCGCCCAGATCGTGCAGACAGTCGAAAACTGCGACGAAGTCGTAGTCCTTTCCCGGATACTCTTTGGCTTTGGCCACTTCGAACGTGACCCGGTCAGCAACCCCTTGCCGCTTCGCAGAATCACGTGCCCCTTCAATCGATTGGTCATGATAATCAAATCCGGAGAAGTGGGATTTAGGAAATGCCTTCGACATTAACATGGTTGAAGCGCCTTTTCCGCAGCCTACATCGGCAACTCGCGCACCTGCTTCGAGCTTTTGCTGCACATCCTGGAGCGCGGGAATCCAAGAACTCACAAGATTGGCGGCATAGCCTGGGCGGAAAAACTTTTCGCACCCGTGAAATACACCGTCATCATGTTCATGCCAGCCCATTCCTGCTCCCGAGCGAAACGACTCGGCGATTCGTGGAACCGCTGCGAGTGAGCCTACAGCCAACTCGAACGCCCCGGGAAGGTACGCCGGGCTGTCTTCGTTCGCCAACGCAAAGGCCTGCTCCTCGGTAAGACTGAACTTATTTGTCTTCTGATCGTAAGTGACGTAGCCACCGGCCGCCTGTGACGCGAGCCATTCGCGCACGTAACGTTCATCGGTCGCGGTTTTGGCCGAAAGTTCGGCGGAGGTCATGGGCTGAACAGCAAGTGCCTTATAAAGCCCAAGTCTCTCCCCAATGACCACCATCTCGGCATGTACCGCTGCTCCGAGATCCCCGACGAAGCGGCCGACAAAAGCGTTGAGCTTGTCCATATCAATTGCCATAAGTCAATCCTTACATTAGCGCTACAATTCTAATTCATAAGCCTCAAATTTCGCGCGGCGAGATCTGCGATTCGAGGTCTCTTGCAGAGATCGCGCCCGAGTCACACGTCACACGGAAGCTGATTCTTCTCAAGTTAACGCTTTGAGGGCGTAGCCGAGTTCGGAGTATTCCGGAAGCCCTAATCCTCAGCCTGAGATTATTCCACTTCGAGATCAACTGTTTAGTGACGGCTCCCTCTCGGGGGCGGGATCTTAGGTCTCATGTTGCAGCAAGCTGTAGCTATCTTCTTCGTGCTCGCCCTTCTTGTGAGCACGTTGGCCCTCCTCCGCCGGCGGGGTATCGGGCAGTTTCCGAACGGCTTGCGCGCCAGCGCCGGCAAATCCCGGCAGATGCAGGTCATCGAGAGAATGCCACTCAGCCCTCAGCACTCGCTTCACCTGGTAAGCGTCCGGAACAGTGTTTTCCTGATCGGCGTTTCGCCCGGCGCCTGTCAAAAACTTGGCGAATTCACCTTAGGTAGCGGCGAAAACCAGATCGAGGAGCTTCAGGCTTGAGTTTGCCTTTTCTATTCCTACCGGTTTTGGCAGCAGCCGCGGGACCCGATTTGCTCGGTTCGCTCGGCGTCACGGCAGGAGCTGCGGCGCGCGGCGGCTCCACACTCAGCATGCCGATGCAGACCGCACTCGGGCTGACACTTCTGACGCTGCTTCCGGCAGTGATGATGTGCGTTACACCGTTCCTTCGAATCACCGTCGTCTTGCACTTCTTGCGGCAAGCTCTTGGAACACAGACTGCGCCATCCAACCAGGTTCTGATCGGACTCTCGTTGTTTCTCTCACTGCTGATCGTGCAGCCCATGTTCTCCGATATCTACTCGAAGGCTTGGCAGCCTCTCGAGAGAGGCCAGATCACGCCTGAGCAGGCTGTCGACCAGGGGGCTGCGCCACTGCGTCAATTTCTAGTCAAGTTCGCTCGCGAACGAGACATCCAACTCTTTGTTGACATCGCCAAAGAACCGCAGCCGCGCAATCGCAAAGATCTCAGCCTGCGAGTCTTGATTCCGGCCTATATCCTCTCCGAGTTGAAAGCAGGATTTCAGATCGGCGCTGTGCTCTTTCTTTCTTTCCTGGTGATTGATATAGCTGTCGCCTCCGTCACTCTCTCGATCGGCATGATGCAGCTTCCGCCTGCGATGATTTCCGCTCCGTTCAAGATCCTGCTCTTTGTTCTGGTGGACGGCTGGAATCTGGTGATCGGGTCGTTGATGAAAAGCTTTTTGCAACCGTGAAGGGAAACCCGGATTGACGCCGCAACTGGCAGTCCATGTAATCGAGCAGGCTTTGATGACGGCGTTCTGGATCTGCGCGCCGCTCCTCGCAATTGCGTTCGTCCTTAGCATCGTCATCAATCTCGTGCAGATCGTGACGTCGATGCAGGACCAGACTTTTAGTACCATTCCCCGGCTGGCGGCCTGCTTAGCGGGCTTCTTGTTGCTGCTGCCCTGGATGATCCGACACGCAACTGACTACGCGATCAGCGTGATGGGAAATCTGGCGGGGTACGCACGCTGACGTGCACATCGCCGCTTCGACTCTGGTGGCTTTTCTGCTGGTGCTCGCCCGCATGCTCGGTGTCTTTGTTTTTATTCCCATGCCATTCAAAGATGCGGGTCCGAGCCTATCGCGTGTTGTGATGGCGCTCGGCTGCACCATCGCTCTGTACCCGCGCTGGCCAACGGTGCAGGTTTCCGAGCTATCGCTAACGACGATGCTCGCGCTGCTTGCATCCGATACCGCTCTCGGAGTGTCGGTCGGTTTGATGGTCAGCTTTCTTTCGGAAGCCTTCACCGTGGGCGCGCGCAGTCTCGCCTTGCAAGCGGGATATGGTTACGCGTCCGTCATCGACCCGGTCACCGCGGCGGATTCAGATGTTCTCGGCGTTCTCGCGCAAACCCTCGCCGGGCTTCTGTTCTTTACCCTCAATCTCCATCGCGTGCTCATCAGGATTTTCGCCGATAGCCTCGAGACGTACCCCCTGGAACGTTCGCTCTGACTCGGAACCTGGCGCAATCGGTTCTGCGAGCCGGAGCGGGCATCTTTTCGGTGGGCCTACGGCTGGCGCTTCCGATCATCGGCTTGCTCCTGATGACTGAGATCACGCTCGCCTTGCTCGGGAGAATCAATTCTCAACTCCAGATGGGCGTGCATGCCGTACCGATTAAGATGATGCTCACTCTCGTGGCGCTTAGCTCCATTCTTGCTATCACGCCGCACCTGTACACAACCTACGCCGAAGAAGTCTTCGCGATCATCCGCCGTAGTTTTCTTTCACAGTGAACGATGGCCGGCGACAAGTCCGAGAAGCCCACTCCCGAAAGGCTGCGCAAAGCTCGCGAACAGGGCCAGTTCCTGGTCTCGCGCGGGTTCTTGAATGCAATTCAGTTCATTGTTGCCATTACGCTCTTGGGCAAGGTTGTCACCGGCTGGAAGATGGCCATGATTCATTCCCTGCCCGACATCCTCAATACCGCCATTCGCGGAGAACTGACCGAATCCGGTTGCATCATCCTGCTGCGAACTCTTTTCCTGCA